>Ga0222676_1000124_pt1 | contig 32979 bp, 31 predicted proteins | sample AntAcemetagen870_FD_179815 | JGI IMG/M metagenome (GOLD analysis project Ga0222676, IMG submission 179815) | Saline water microbial communities from Ace Lake, Antarctica - #870 | ecosystem: Environmental > Aquatic > Non-marine Saline and Alkaline > Saline | place: Antarctica: Ace Lake...
CTATTTCATATACGTTTGTGTTTGAAAACACCCCCGCTTCGTCTGTTGTATATGTTTTCTTCAGGTTGCTTCTTTCTTTGGCGTCATACGGCGAACTTCTTACTATACTCAAGTCTATGTTCACCGGAAGGTCCGGATGCGTGAATGTAACGCGATTGATGTAGCGAAACGTTTTTTTTACTTGCGCCCAATTGCTCGTGGTGTTTCGTATAATAATGTTGGACGACGCAAATGTTTCCTCTTTTTTGAACGAAACGCGAAAGTTGAACGCCTTGAAATCCACGTCGTCTACGCGCTTGTCGTTTTCGTAAAGGGACGATTTCTTGACAAAGTTCACGAGTCGGGCGTATTGCTCAGTGTTCATCAGCTTCACAATATCATTCGTCTTGCAGTATTCTTGAATAGTCCTCCATCCATTCACCTCTACACGAATATCGGAGTCCGTGTAGTAACCGCTCTTACCTAAATACTCGTACATAATACGCATCATGTAATTACCCTCCTCATACATGCTGGTAAACCCCGATGATTTTAACTTTTTAATCACGCTGTCGTAGTCCAACTTTGTATATGGCCTGACGCCCTTATCTTTCCTTCGCAAGGTTCCAAACTTTACCTCCAACTCGTAGTTGGTGATTATGTTATTCACATAAGGCGATGCGTCATAGAACTTCTCCACCATTTTCTCAAATAGCTTGGGAACCTGCTTTTTATATTCCTCCTCCTCTCTTTCCGTTCTATGTTTCATAGTACGATTTGTCATTTGTCGTTTACTCATAATATAATAATACACATATTTTTATATTATGATTCACTTTTTTCTATTATTCATCGCCACCCAATTATCCGGATATGCATAGTACAATGCGCTCATATAGCTCTTTCTTTTTCAGCTTTGGTTCCACTTCTATATGTAATCTGTTGCACATATTGACCAACTCGTCAACTTTATAGGATGCCATTGCCTTGATTGGTTTGGATAAGTTGTCTACGTGAAACAATGTGTTTCTCACTAAATGGACGTCTTTCATTGTTGTCGCGGGCTTGTAGGTGTATTTCTTGTTTTCATTTACCGCATTATTACATACGATTGTGTGGATATTGTCACTTTCTTCATCCGCGTCCGCGGACGCGTCAATGTTAATTTCATGATAACATTTTCCAAATGTAAATATACAACTGACACCCTCCAACACACAAAGAGCCTGAAACGTCTTCATATCAATGCATCTTTCATTCAGTAACAAATTTTCCACATGCGACAATGGCGCCAGCCTGTGTGTTTTAATAATCGTCTTGTTTTCACGGAACTTATCAATATATGCAATCTTCAACTGCTTTTCCACCACTATATTTCGGCTAGGTAAATGCTGATATGCCTCTATGCCATTCACCATGATATAAAAACACCAAAATAGAGTATCGCGTTCCTTTGGCGAACACATGTGTGTCGTTATATCTTGCGCAGCAGACACATCCTTTTCTACCACAATATTATCCTCTTTTATAATATTTGTTCTTTTTTCGTATTTTAAAAACTCGTTTTTTGTTTCAAAAAAATGATTATTGCATGCTGTGGATATTATCTCTGGGGTAATCATGAATTTATGTAGCTTAGTAACATCAAAAACGTGTTGCGGGTTTGGTGTTACTGGACAAGCGTGTTTGGAAGAATGTGCCATTGTTGTATACTACTCTATTATGCGACGCCTTTAGGTTGTTATGAAAAATATATATTCTTTATGCTCTCCTTCTCCTTTTCATCCTTATTCAGCGCATTTTCTTGCGTCATGACATACGAAACATACTCGGTCAACTTCCCTATAATTTCTTCTTTAATGTCGCTCAAATTTATGTGGATTCCGTTTTTGTTCTCGTTGATAATCACGCTATCATGACTATTTAAAATCTTCAGAATATTAAGTTGATGGAACTTTGACATCTTCTCGATGTTGTCTCGCATAGTAACAATATTTGCAGTCATTGTACTCTATACATGCATGTTTTTATATCGTTTACACCCTTGGTAATTTAAAATGCCGTTTTTCTCGTCTTTATATTTTTATTGTATTACTTAATGTTTCAACCATTCTTTATCATCCCAATCATCATCATCCTCAACCAAGTCATCCCAATCATCACATTGCCCCCACCCTTTCCATTTGCGAATATTTCTTGGATGAAATCGGTTTTTCATCAAGTCTTCCATAATCCCACCATTACTATTACTAAACATTTTATCTTTCATAGCCTTGTAATCGTATGTGAATATATTTGGATTTTTAGACAACATTTCCCAATCCACTTTATCCAAGTTTCGTTCCAATAGAGAAATAGCACTTGGATTTTTAGACAACATTCCCCTACCCACTTTATCCAAGTTTTTTTCCAATAGATGAATCGCATTTGGATTGAAAGACAAATTACCCCAACTCACTTTATCCAAGTTTTTTTCCAAAAGATGAATCGCATTTGGACTTTTATTATGACACAAACAATACCAATCCACTTTATCCAGGTTTTGTTCCAGAATAGGGATCGCATTTGGATTCATAGACAAATAATACCAAACAACTTTATCCAAGTTTTTTTCTAAAATAGGAATCGCATTGGGATTTTCAGACAACTCACCCCAATTTACATAATCCAAGTTTTGTTCTAAAAGATGAATCGCATTTGGATTTTGAGACAAATGATACCAATTCACCTTATCCAAGTTTTTTTCTAAAATATGAATCGCATTTGGATTAGAAGACAAATTACACCAATCCACTTTATCCAAGTTTTGTTCTAAAAGATGAATCGCGTTTGGATTAGAAGACAAATTACACCAATCCACTTTATCCAAGTTTTGTTCTAAAAGATGAATCGCATTTGGATTTTGAGACAAATGATACCAATCCACTTTATCCAAGTTTTTCTCCAGAATAGGAATCGCATTTGGATTATAAGACAACTTACACCAATCCACTTTATCCAAGTTTTGTTCTAATATAGGAATCGCAGTTGGACTGGTATTTTTAGACAAATAATACCAATCCACTTTATCCAAGTTTTGTTCTAATATAGGAATCGCATTTGGACTGGTATTTTTAGACAACCAATACCAATCCACTTTATCGATAGGAAACCAGTCGCACAACTTAATAAAGTGGATTCCGGTATTAGATGCTGTCGTCATTTTACTATGAGGTAGTCTTGTACTATACTATTACACTCAAGTTGTATATTTAGGATCATTTTTTTATAATTACAGGTTCTCGTTTTCTAAATGAAACTTAACTGATGTAATCTTATAATCTTCGCTTTTACGTGAGGACATTCAGTATATATACCATTCAGTATATATACTATGAAAAAATATATTGAAAAAACTGCGTTTTACACCCTTGAAGATTTAAAATGGGACAAAAAAACAACTTAAAGATATTTGATATTACTTTAATCCGTCATCAATCCAATCAGTAACTATTTTATAATCACTGAAATTTTTGGTTTTACACACTTCAATTTTAGTATCACGTGTTTCAAATGTGCCTGAACCAAACATAACAACACCATCAAAATTGTTACTCAATATATGTAAAATAAATTTATCCTTATTTATAGATATATTTTGTATATAATTTTTATTAATTATTATATTGGTTAATTTAAGAAATCTAGACATTACTATAATTAAATTATAGTAGTAATTTTAAGTTATTTTTATAATTTATTATGACATTATTTGTCTCATTTTAAATCTTCAAGGATGTAAATTACCAAGGGTGTAATGTTTCTATCTATCTCTTTTCAACTACCAATTCTCCAATTATGCTTACATAATCATCATTAATTTCAAAACGCTGACCAATAACTCTACTTATAAAAGTGTCTCCCTCATTGATGGAGTTAAATTGGGATGAGTTGATATGATGGTCCCGTGAAATAAAGCATATTATGGGGCTAGGCGATTCCTCCGATGATTCTGCACGTATACCCGCCTTGGTAATGTTTCGCGCAATGCAATTAATTAACATGCCTTCCACTGGATAACATACTTGGCATTCTAAGGCAACTTCAAATTTTACATTTTCGCCTTGTACAACCCCACATGAATACGAAATAATCTTTGCCGATTCTGTTTTGACAAATCCTTCTACAATGCATTTACCCTCTATGGACGTCTTTACAGAACGTTCCAATATACTTTTCAGATTTTTACCAATATATTTTACGTTTAAAACGACAGGATGCGAAAGCATGCAGCGCGAATAGATGCCAGCATGCTTGGGTTCTTTTCGCTTACCTTGTTTTTTTCTTCCTTCCATTATGCTATAATACCTCTATATTTTCTTTTTATTATCTTTCATTTTTTAATAATAACTACGAATTTACGCCATACTCGCGGGCACTATTTGGGTCCAAGAACCATATTTTGTCCGACTTGTCCTCATTGTAATATCGCAACAACATCTCTTGTATACAACATATACCTATATCCATCGTTTGTTTCATGTTTTCCTTTGTAAATATTTCGGCACCCATTATGCTATTCAGCAGAGAGATATTCTTCGCCTTGGTGGAATTGTCGCATTTTCCGCCCTGAGAACGTTTTGTTTTCATGTTCTTGACTCTAAATGACAATTCTTGTTCTTTTGCATTGCTGCCAATAAACCCAACATGTTCGTTGAACCGATCATTGTCAATAGTATACCTCTTTTTAATAACGTCTGCCAAATCTCGTCTATCTTCTTCCTCCGATTCTTTCCATGTATTTGTGTTTCTGTCCAAAATTAGTATATGACGCTTAGCTAAATCGTACATAACCATGCCCACTATCTGGTTGTCGTTGACAATAAACTTGTCAAAGTACATTTTTATCCTGTTTTTCGTATCATAGTCTTCTTCCTTTTCGTCCAATTCTTTGAGATTTGTCACGTAATTCAACAAGGCTACCTTTTCTTTGTATGGTGTCATGTCTACTATATGCTCAATGACATAATTGTACATTTTCTCGTAGGGCACATCAAACATGGTATGTATTGTAGATAATGCCATGCCAAGATGTCGGTAGTAATTTTTGTCACCACGCTCCAACTTTGCGCCAATAAACTTTTTGGTTACTCTGAGTTTGTCTAATATATCCGCCATGACCTTTGAACCCATATTCGCGGGTTCCGTTGCATCCAAGGGCTGTTGTTCTAGCTCGTTCACATCAGTGTACACAACATCTGGGCGCAGGTCCTTTGGGGGCTCATCAGCGCGTTTAATGGAAAATGCTCGTGGTTTATAATCAACCGGTACAGATATGTCAAACCGCGAGGTGTTCACCATGGTAAGTTCAATAGGTTGAAATAGATAATACTCGCCTATGTTCACAAGACGTCCTGTTCGTTTATATTTGTCGGTAATAGTTTCCGTCATGTCTTCTATAAGGTGCGTCAACGCCGAATATATTTCTACGAGGGGATATTGCTTTGGATGATTGATACGGGACAATAGCACATCTTTCTTGTAAAAGAACTCCTCCGCCATCAACATCTTAATTTTTTGTATGATCTTGTCCGAATTGGCGCGAATAAACGACTCGGTATACGTATACTCATTCAATTCATTTGGCTTGATTGTTACATCGGGTATACATTTTATGTCGCAGTTTTCCATGTAATCGCACATAGAGCTATATGGAAGATCACCAACTCGGAAATCGTTCAGCACCATGCCATTTGACAACAATTGTTCAACCCGCATATCCATGTTTTCTGCTATGAAGTTGTTCTGTTCGGTATTCAACAAGCAGTCTACAGCGGTTTCCTTGAGGAGTCGTGACACTTCTCCAATCTGTTTAGCTTTATACTCGGCAATCCTGTAAATATACAAATCAACCGGCTCGTCTTCCATATCTTTCAGTATGGTTCCGTGTAAAAATATTTCCACATTTCTCTCTTTGAATGGCAGCGCCATGTGACTAAATGTACGCACTCCTCTGCCAATAATCTGTTCGAGTCTACTCATAGTATACCATGGTTCCAATATATGGATTTGGCGGATGCATTTTAAGTCAATACCCTCGCTTGCCGCCTTGGAAATCAGGACGACCTTTATCTTTTCGCCATGAATATTATCGTCATTGGTAATCATGCGTATTTCTTCGTTGTTGTTAGGCGACAAACGGATGTCGCCTGTTATCATGGTATATCTAGCAGGCATGAACTTTGTAGTGGTTTCATTTCTTGGCTGCATTGTCATTGCATCAATGGGAGTCGCATTGGGTTCTTCAAATAATGTTGTATTGTTGCTTTTCATAAACCCAAGTTCTTCTAGCGCAAGCGCCATGGGAATGAGTCCAGCGTCTATCCATTGCGAGTAAACAAGCACAATCCCCGTAGATTTCATTATCTCATCACATATGGTCTTTATTTTACTGCTATACTGGCCTATTTTATCTGGTGAGAAGATTCGTCCGTATTTGTCAGTCTTGTAGGAGAACTGGCCTTTTACTGGCGGTGTAATTGTATCTTTGAAATTCATAATTCTGGACAATCCGTTCTTACCAGTCAGTGACGTTGTATCAATATTTACATTTTCTGTTGTTGCCCTGGGAGCACCGCCGCTTGTTGGAATAGAGACTTCGCTAGAAGGTTTGCGCGTAATTTCAACGTCTACCAATTCCACGTTATCATCTATGGGCTTGGACTTCGCATATTCAATACACCGCTCTTCTTTTTTGTTGTAGTGCGTTCCCTTGGGACACCTTTTTCGTTTTGGTTTGATGAGAAATATCTCAGGTTTGGATTTTTCCTCCTCTTCAGGCTTCCCTTCCTCCGCCTCCTCTTCCGCCTCCGCCTCCGCCTCCGCCTCCGCCTCCGCCTCCTCTTCCTCTTCCTCCTCCTCTTCTTCCTCCTCTTCCTCCTCTTCCTCCTCCTCTTCCTCCTCTTCCTCCTCTTCCTCCTCTTCCTCCTCCTCTTCCTCCTCTTCCTCCTCTTCCTCCTCTTCCTCCTCTTCCTCCTCTTCCTCCTCTTCCTCCTCTTCCTCCTCTTCCTCCTCCTCTTCCTCTTCCTCTTTATTCTCAGCCTCTGCCAACCCAGCAGCGGGCGCGTCGCTGGGGGGCGCAACCCCCACAATACCATCGTCTTTCAAGACAAACATGGATCTTGTCCCAAATTCGTCAATTGTCGTCATATTTTTCTCACTACGATCCGGTAACACAGGTTCAATATTTTCCGCGGCAGTTTCGTTTACCTCGCCCCGCTTAATAGGTAAGATGGACGCAGCATATTCAGCAACACCTTCCATTGGATACGTCATAACAAGAGATTCCAGTGGACGCTGAAGCAACGTATATGTAAATCCATCCAGCTTACGAAATCTGGTCATTTCATCAATGGTACTTTCGCTTGTCTTGGTCTGCATATTGTTCACCATAATCTTGTATACGCTTGCCTGATAGTCGCCAATGTTCGTAAGAAATAATTTAGATTGCAACGTGACAATTTGGTCGTCCTTTTTGATATACTTTCCATTCATCTGATATACAGGCTGCGAAATTTTCAAAAAGGTGCGTTCTGGATCAAATATGTTAGGGTATACGCGAAACGGAAATGTATACGGGTTCTCTCCGCGAATATATGAAATATATCCTGTTGCTTTTTGGATGAGTGTTTTTCTGCCATCTTCTTTGAGCTCACCCTTTGCGTTGAATATATCTTTCACATTCATTTGACTACGGCGATCATTAATATTCATCAAGTTCAACAGCCATACTATTTCACGCACGCTGTTGTACATGGGTGTAGCCGACAACAACAACAATCTCATGTTGTCTACATAAGTGACAAGTTTCATAAGCTGAGTAGATACCTTCTTGTTAGACGACTCTTGTGCATTTCGAATGTTATGCACCTCATCAATAACAATCAATCTATTGGAGAATTCATTTTGCAAACGTTTTATCATCTGGTTTTCACTAACCTCGCTTGAATTGCCCATAGAAACCCTCGTAATATAGTTGGAAAAACTCTCATACCCCATGAAAAAATACGACTTGGAAATAATGGCCTTGATCTGTGAAATAATCTTGTCTTTCGGAATGTTTTTAATGTTGGTTGGGTTAATCTCTTTAATATACGTGTTTCCAATACATCCGCCCGCACTCCATACCCCATCCTTTAATTGCAATTTTCTTTCATCAAAAAGCTGGAGTCTAAAATTGTCCTGTACGTTAGGCGACGCAACTATCAGGATTCGTTTTGTAATACCAGAATCTTTTAGATATGTGCGCATTTCTTCACATATGCCAATTGCGCTGCATGTTTTACCGGTACCTAGCTGATGGTACAACAATAAACTATTGTAGGGAGTCTGAAAAGAGAGAAAATTCTTCACAAACAGCTGATGCGGCGCCAGCTCAAAAATTTGACTTTTTATGGAATCTGCGTATGTTTCAATATCCCGTTTTCGCCCATCGTATTGCGTGTCGTTGAACTCCTTCTTCTTGGCAATCTTTACGTTAAAATTAGGGTCGTTCAAGTCAGGATACAACTGCACGTCCTCTTCGGGGGTTGCTTCCAAATATTTTCGTTCTTCTTTCTCTCTCGTGTCCAATATTCTGTTGCATTCTTTCCCATAACGATTTTTTGGATTTTCGCATGCATTATCTATAAATTCATCCGTGATTGTTTTTTCCATTCTTAGTTATATATTACAAATATAATCTATATTCTTGTAGCAAGTTATATATATTTGTTAAAATCTTCTTTTTTTCTAAATGATAAGGCCGAATGCTAGTTAGGCACTCCTTGTATGATTTCCATTCTAGCTTTGATACCTCGCTTTTTTGGTAATTAGTCATCTTTTGGTCATCTATAGGTGGAAACATATAGGCCAAAAAATACTTGTGTTTATATGACCGGTAATTAGACCCAATAAAGATTTCTTCAAACGGGAGTATATTCTCAACAATGGTAATGTCTTCCTTAGAATATCCCGTCTCCTCCTCAAATTCGCGAAGCGCGCAATCAATGTCGCGTTCGTGGTTGTTGCGCCGCCCCTTTGGAAATTCCCATTCTGTTTCGCACCACGATGTTTGGCTGACATCTATCATCTTATTCAAATTATATGTGTTGTTATTCACATTCACCCCATTGGATATCATATCAAACTTCTTGGAAGATATAGACTCCTCCCCCCGAAATTGTCCGGTTGTTGCGCCTCCCCACATTTGTGTCCATAGCCCTTCAAACGTCATATCCTTGATACGTTGTTTCTCCGTACAGGACATCTCGTCAATTGTGTGTTGCAGTTGCTCAACGTTGTGGGGTGAATACTTTCCGCGAATAAAATCTATGTAACCAAAGCTGTCTTTTCTGCGAATCATCAGAAATTTCAATCCGTCGCTGGTAGACGTGAATAGAATAATTCCGTAACTTGTAATGGGTAATTTACAATTGTGAAAAGAGTGTCCCTGCTTTCCGCAATTATTGCAATGATTAAGTGTTTTGTTCATTATAAGTTTAATATACAGAACTTTTTATGTTTCTTTTATTATAATGGGATTAGAACCTAGTGTATGGGGACCGCATTATTGGTTTTTTTTACACACCATTGCATTAAATTATCCAAAGTATCCTAACGCGGTCACGAAAAAAAAATATTACGATTTTATCCAGAACTTCCCCATGTTTATTCCGGTTGAAAACCATGCCAACGACTTTACCAAACTGCTAAACATGTACCCAATAAGCGCCTATTTGGACAACAGAGACTCGTTCATTCGCTGGGTGCATTTTGTTCACAACAAGATAAATGAAAAGCTGGAGCGGCCCAAAATATCTATCACAGACTTTTACACAAAATATTACGACCTGTACAAGAGCGATGGAGAGAAATACGGCGAATATTATAAACTCAAGACGCGTATTGTCTACGTCGCGACGCTATTGGGTTTAGTCGGAGCAATATATTATTTATACGACAAATAATATTCTTTATCCTTGTTCATAAAATATACATATACATATATAGTATGAAGACAATATCAAATAAACATCATCCCTCGCTACCAAACCAAACACGAAAGCGCGGTGGAAGGACAATAGGTAGCGGCGGCTATGGATGCGTGTTCCGTCCAGCGCTTGCATGCAAAAACAAAAAGACGCGCAAGAAGCACATGGTGTCCAAGCTCCTCAGAACAAAACATGGTAAAAAGGAAATGTCTATTATTAAAAAGCTCCGCAAAATAGTGCAGCGCATACCCAACTACACTCAGTACTTTCTCGTCAAAGACGCCAGTTTGTGCAAGCCTGCCAAACTCACCGATGCAGACCTTGAGGGATACGATGATAAATGTAATGCGCTTGAAAAACACGACCATATTACAAAGGCAAATATCAACAATCATCTAAGCAAGCTCGTTTCCATTAACCTGCCGGATGGCGGAGTTACTCTCGCCTCCTACTATGATTACATGACGAATGAAGAAAACTTTAACTACATTAATTATGATTTGATAGATCTTTTCAAGAACGGCATACTGCCCATGAATAAGCTAGGTATGTACCATGGAGACGTAAAAGACAGCAACATCTTGTATAGCTCAGAGACCAAACACGTTGCACTTATTGACTGGGGGCTGTCATTCTCGTACAAGAAGGGTCGTGTCCCCGACATTGTTCGAGGCCGTCCCTTCCAGTATAACCTCCCTTTCTCTCTTGTCTTGTTTACCAAGACCTTTGATAAAATGTATAACGATGCCTTTAGAACATCGGCTCTAAATTATGCAAGCGTTTCTTCTTTTGTCAAAAAATACATCAAGGCGTGGAACAAAGAAAGAGGCGTGGGTCACATCTCCACCATTGATGATATATGGGGACTATTTACCAAATCCAGCGTGACCAACCAGATTATCGTGCCTTATTTGACCAATGTCATTCTCGCATTTGGCGACACCGACGTATTCCGCGCGCAAGAGTACTTTGAGAAGGTGTATGTAAAAATAATTGATGTGTGGGGACTATTGATGTCATACACGCTCATTTTAGAGAACAACACGTTTCGCAAGAGAGAAGGTCTGTACGCGTTATACAGAACCTACTTACTTGGTGACCCCACCCGCCCCATAGATATGAGCAACATGATTCGGGACTTGTACAATTTGTAAAAAAACAGGAAATAATTTAGCACGTGTTATAAATGTATATTGTGCTGGACAACCGGCCGGATAGAATGGGGGCCAATTTAACATGGTACATTATGCAACTTATATATGCACACAAAAACAACTGGTTTGTTCATTATTACGAGTCTCCGTTTGATAAGAGTATATTTTTTAAAGCGATTTGTAGGTTTGTTGATAAATATAACAAGGTATTAGGAATTAAATTAGGAACAAGTGACCATGAGTGGAGAAGTTATGTGATAGATAGAAATGAACAAGACTGGCCTGGCAACAACATGAAGGTGTGCTTAAATATCAAGCAGGACCTTGTCTCTTACTACTATGAGCATTTATATACCGACATGATGACATGTTTTAACTCGGTCGTCGTAGAAAACATACACCTATTCCGCGAGATGCCGCAGCTCAATCTCAACAAGACCATTGCGGTCCATCTGAGACTAGATGACATTGTAGACAGGGTGCCATACGACGGCACACATTCAACAGAGTATTATAGAAAAAAACTGGATAGCGGAGATATCGCCATTAACTTGAACGAAGAGCAGGCATTTTTTCGTGAGCGCGGTATTTGGGTCCCTTCTTATGGTCGGGGCTACAATCCATATGATTGCCAAGCGCCCATTGAAGAACAAAAGGTGCAGGAGTATATAGACAAAGCCAAGCAGGCATTCCCTGACCATGACGTGGTTATAGTGACCTCGCCAATTAGCAAGGTCACGTTACCCTATCCAGTTATCAAAAGCACCGATGCTGACATAGACTTGTTTATCATGTCCAAAGCCGACGTGTTAATTTGTTCCAAGAGTCTGTTCTGTTTTTCGGCGTTATATTTTGGCAAGGCTCATAAGCGGTACATTCCCATGTGGGGCCATATTGCCGGCACTGGACTTACGAGCAAATACGATAGGACAGAAAACCACGTGTATATGTACTAGTTTTAGCTTATGGAAGGGTAGCCCATGTTATTTTATGTAGGTATTATATGAGAACTGAATTATGGATTATTGTGATAACTGGGTTCCTTATATATAATACTTACCACGACAACAAGTACACCAAAATGGTCATGACAGGCAAAAAATACTACCAGATGGCATTTTACGGCGCGCTAGGCCTTGGAGTATACCTCATGCTCAAGCGTGACCCAGGGCAGTGTAAGAATATGTTGATGCATGCAAACAATGTAGTAAAATACATGCCCATCAACAAGGCCGCGCTGGACATGTTCAGTCCGGTGGTGGATTTAACCACGAGTTACCGCGACCAAGACCCGAATGCAGACACCACCGGCAGTTTCATGAAATCCTTTTTGAACGCCAACCATATGGGCGAGCAGCGCATATTGGCATCAGGAAAAAAAGCCACAAAGCGTTCGGTGAGCGAGACGAAGAAGAAGTACGTTGCGGCCCAACAGCAGTGGAAGTGCGGTAATTGTCAGAACCAGCTTACCGCATGGTTTGAAGTGGACCATGTTCATCGCCTTGAGCACGGCGGAAGCAACGAAGTGAGCAATTTGGTTGCATTGTGCAGAGAATGCCATGGGGAGAAAACCGCGATGGAGAATATGTAGATACCGCAGCTGCAATGCGCATATATAGGTAATCTTTCCAAGGTTCTGATGGATAATTAAAAAACGCAAATAAAATGAAATGCTTTGGCAACCCAATTGGATAAGCATAACAATATAGTTAACGATACTATCGTTCTACAATCAATCACTAATCAAATCAAGTATGTCCGCAGTTATGAATATGCCTTTAACAAACGGGTTGATGGATATTAAATCAGCAATTAGGTTTATATTGTCAATTGAAAATTTGCAAAGCAAACAAGAACTTGATGCATGGTGTGGAGATCAGGGTAGAGAAAAACTATTTGACAAGAAAATGACAATTGCTAATAAATTTGCGGTAATGACTGGACTGCCAGAATATGGCGAACGTGCTAATACTTTTAATGTAAATATAGATGATGTAATTACTTACAGAGTAAAAGGATACTGGGTATTTTCAATTGTTATTGGAACAACACCAACTATGATACAAGTAATTGATTTATTTTGTGAAAATACTATTGATGGAGTAAACTTATATATAAATAGAAAACAAAATTCTACTACAAAATGTTTATTACATCCGGCACGAAGAATATTTAAAGTTACAAATATAAATAGATTGTAAAATTAATCAACTGAAAATAAAAAAGAGGAAAACCTCTTTTTTATTTTCAGTTTTTGAAATGTAAAAAAAAGGGTTACTATGATAGTAATAGGAGCTAAGATGTGTGGTCGTGTGGTCTCCGAAAGGTTCCTACTAAAAAAAATGAAATGAAAAATAATGATAGTAGTGAAAGCATAAAAGAATATAGTAAACGAAAAATCGTTCTAAATCAAGTATGTCCGCATTTATGTCAATGCCCTTAACAAACCAGTTAGTGGATGATTTCACAATTGTGAGCAATGTAGACCGCGGTCTATACAATGTAATTGAGGGGGCGATTCACAATGGTCATGAATTGCGCTATTATAAAGAAAATCGTGCACTTGAATCGTTCGATTCAGAATTAACCGATTGTGAATTAGTAGATGGCATAACTGGTGCGCAATTACGTGGTTTGATTGGCGCAGGCACAAATGTGAATGCAAGATTTAAATTTGAACAGACGGCTCTAATGTATGCGTGCGAAGGTTCGCTAACAGCGGCCAAAGTGTTGGTAGAGCTAGGCGCAGATGTGAATGCTATCGGCAACTTTGGGTCAAACGCGCTGTTTACTGCGATTGGAAACAATCAAAATAAGATAGTTGAATTGTTAATTCAAAATGGTGCGGATATTCATTCCGAATCAACCAGCACGCTGAACGATGGTCGATTTAACTCATCGCCGTTAGTTTATGCGGTGGGTGTTAGCAACTTACCCGCGGTGAAATTGTTACTAGACAATGGGGCAAATCCCAATACGAAGGATATTAATGGCCACACGCCTCTAGGCAATGCAATCCGTCTAAAGGCAAGTGAGATCAGCAATCTACTAATTGAGCGCGGTGCAACTCTTGCGGAGCCTACTGAAAATGCGTAATGTGTAGGTAAGGTAAGGTAAGGTAAGGTAAGGTAATGATAGTTAGTAAGTTAGTTAGTAAGATAAATAAAAAATTAATAAAAAAATGCTGTAAAGGTCAGTATTTTTTTTTGCTACAGAAGAACATGTCCGTAGAATAAGCAAATCCATCTTTTAGTATATTCTTGTTGAATGCCCTCTCCATGTGAAACAATCATATTTAGGGCAAGAGACGCTAATTTGGCAATCCGCACATTGACTTATACCAGCGAAGATTTAAAACCGCACCCCCTAGGGGTGCTTGGTTTCAAATCGTTACTGGTATCTTACTTGAAGTTTGAATCCGCTGTGCGGATTTAAATCTTCAAGGGTGTAAATAGTTAAAGATGTACACGTTTTTATTGTTGGTATATACTAGATTAGAATGTCCAATAAAGATGGTGTGCTTAATGAAAAGCTCAACCCGTCGCTCTCCGTTGGAGACGGCAGCAGCGAGGAATCCAGCTACACGCTCAGCGATATCTTGTATGTCAGCCCGCAAGGCTGGGCATTTCTCTCTATCCTTCTGGTTATGGGGTTATTCTACCAGTTCAATCCTTTCAAGAAGTTTATCGTATCCTCCCTGAAGGCGGAACGATATTTGTACACTTTTATTCTGGTTCTATTTATTGTTGAGGTGACGCTGTTTTACGTGTACGACCCGTTTAACTTGCTCTCGTGGTCTGGCATACTCACGCCAATTCTCATCACCATAGGCGTATTTTTACTGGCTATCTTATTGTGGTACTTGCTACAATTCACAGACGGCGATATTTATCAGTCGGCTGTTCCAGAGAGACCTAACAAAGTAGTATCGTTCTTCATAAAAATGCTCCTCTTTCTCTCCACCATCGGACTAGTGGGACTCGTGGTTGGTTGGGCGGTGTTGAATAGCGACAAACTCAGCGGTCCGTCTTATGTGATTGCCCTCCTGCTCAACATCTTCATCGTCCTTGCCTTCCTAGGCTTTGCATACAAAATAGTAAGTAAGAGCAGTCTCCTTCAAGAGTCGCCATACACGCGACTCGTCCTCAACGCAATTTTTTACATTCCGTGTATGATAGTAGACCTTATTGATTTCCTTGTGCGAATCTACCAACACGAAAAGAACAACACGACCAAGCGTGTGCTAGTCATCTCGGGCGTCATCATTGTCTTGTGTGTCGCATACTTACTGGTCCCTCCCCTTATTAATTGGGTCCGCAGAGCGCGGGTAGGTGGCAAGATTTACGTGACTAACCCAGTACCCACTACCAAAAAAATGATAGTTGCGACATATACACAACTCAACGACATTCCACAAGACGAGGTCTATATTACGTACGAATACAACTATGCGCTTTCGTTCTGGTTCTACATGAACCCTTCGCCTGGTCACGTGAAACATTCCCACAATGTATTCACTCCTATTTGCGATTATGGTGGCAAACCGACTATATGGTACAACGGCAACTTAAACACCCTCATGGTTACAACGAAACTGGCAGAATTAACTGAGGATAGAATCAAGAACGCTCATTTGGAGTTGGATACTGAAGGCAACGTCATTATATACAAGCAGGAAAACGTGCTTTTGCAGCGATGGAATAACGTCATGTTGAATTTCGACAAGGGAAACTTGGATCTCTTTCTTAACGGAGATTTAGTAAAATCTGTCAAAAATATGGTTCCTTATATGGAGATGGACACTTTAAGCGTTGGGTATCCATCTGGAGCAAATGGGTCGGTATGCAATGTCGCTTATTACAACTATTCTCTTGACGCGATTAATATCAATATGCTCTACAATTCTGTGAAAAGCAGCGACCCACCAGTTATACCTGAGCCAAGTATAATAGGAAATCTATTTGGAACAAAATAATATATCCCCTAATAATATATATAGCATATGGAAGTGCAGTCAGTATTTTGGATAATTTTGATACTCTTACTGATATACATTATTTATATCTATGTAACAAAAGATAAGACCATGTTGAACCAAGCAGTCACCGCCGGAAATGTGATGACTACTCTTAGCCCTTCTTCTATAGCTAGTGCAGAAGATTTTGGGTCTTCCAATTTTACCTATTCGTTGTGGTTTTACATTGAAGACTGGAACTACCGGTATGGCGAGGTTAAAGACCTCATTTCTCGCTCCATCACATACCCTGCTATGGGGACCCAAGAAGGGATGAATAGTTTAGGTGGCGCAATGGACGAGATTTCCGAGAAGCAGCCATGTCCGTTTGTCATGTTGTCGCCCAAGGAAAACAATCTGGTTATTGCGCTGACCTGCTATACACAAGACTCTACCGCAGATGCAGGTGTGGTGCACTATGTAGAGGTCGTCAATGTCCCCATTCAGAAATGGGTGAACTTGTATTTTAGTGTATATGGGCGCACTATAGACATCTACATCAACGGAAAGCTCGTGCGCACAGGCATCCTCCCCGGTCCTGCCAAAATAGCACCTGCTTCCAATATTTATCTGACCCCGAATGGAGGATTTAAGGGATGGACCAGTAAGTTTCAATACTGGAATACCGCATCTAATCCTCAGGCTGCATGGGATACATATATTAAGGGGTATGGCGGTGGGCTACTGGAGAACCTTTTTGGCAAGTACAGGGTTAAAATGTCCTTGCTCGTGGACAACAAGGAGGAAGTGCAGTTCACTGTTTAAAGCACATCAAAATAATTAATTTACTATTCATATTATCTATCACTATAGTATATTAATATGAATATCTTTAGCAATGAGGAGCCAAATACTTTTTCGTTATCAAGCGTAAAGAATTCAACCGCCGAATTCTTGAATTCCAATAGCATGGTGGCCAAACTAGCCTTTTTGTTTTTAGCGCTCCTTGTATTTGTATTACTACTAAGAATTGGTATTTTTATCATATCTTGGATGTATACTTCCGCATCCAGTATACACTTTATCGATGGCATGCAGGAAGGCAACCAGATGAAACGTTATGAACAAGACCCGTCCGCTGGAGGGAAAACCACAATTCGGTCTCACAACGAAGACCAAGGTATTGAGTTCACGTGGTCAACATGGATATATGTAAATGACATTACAGATGGTGCGGGAAAATACAGGCACATTTTTCACAAGGGGGATAACCCGAACAACATTGCAGACAACGGCATCGTGTACCCAAATAACGCGCCCGGACTTTATCTAGCACCCAATACTAATGCATTACGCATAGTGATGAACACGTTTAACGACTACAATGAAAACATTGAAATTCCAGATATTCCTCTCAATAAATGGGTTAACGTGGTCATTCGCTGCAAGAACGTGGTGTTGGACGTCTATATCAATGGCACAATCGCCCAGAGCATCGAACTCAACGGCGTACCCAAACAGAACTACGGAGACGTTTGGTTATGTGCAAATGGAGGGTTCAACGGGTTTGTGTCCAACTTGTGGTATTACGATTATGCTTTAGGAACCAGTAAAATTGCCAGCATCTTCGCTGATGGACCTAACCGCAAGATGGCTGGTAGCCATGGTGGAATGGAATTCAATAAACCCGACTACTTGTCTCTCCGATGGTTCTTTTACGGAAATGAAAATATGTATAACCCATAAACTAAACTATACATAACCTAGCACACGATTACGATTATTGCATATTATCTAGACATGCAATAATAAAATAACACATAATAATAGCTTACTATGGCATGTTTCTCAATCGATGGTTTACCGCCCAATCCGCCACGACTATGGTCTCGGGTCCAGTCGCGTTGTTCCACGGAGGTTGTCACGACAAACAACCCCATGGTATATATTCCCACAACCAACCAGCTTATACCAGTAAGTGAAGCCAACCTTGCCTTTCAGATGCTGAGAAAAGGCAACGTTCTACAATACAAGAAAAATAGCAGCGACCTAACAAAAAATCAGCGTTACTCGCAAATTGCAAAGGGAAAATGGTTAAATAGAACAACAACTTTTGCAACGCAAAACATACTTGTGACGAACCCGAATACGAGGTCGCTAAAACGGGTAAATTATACCACCATTTATGCGGACAACGGAGCACCCGCAAACTTACCAGTGACTTGTCCGCAACCAAGGGTCGTTACCACGCCATCGCAATTGCCAGCAAACTTCAACCCACCAAACGTCCCCGTTGTTCCTAATTCTCCGAACAATATAGTTTTTACAAATAGCGTAACAGATGACAATTACCCTAGCATTTGCCCGCAATATGTGGATCCGAGCTTGATCGTACCGATACGTCCAAAGAAGCCGATCCCCAAAAAGTTGTTGGAGAAGAAGATCCCTGAAAGGGAGATTAAGGAATTGCCCCTCATAAAACCGCCTATTCCTGCGCCCGAGAGAGTTGTCATTCCAGACGGAGGAAGCCTTGTGTGCGTGGTAGAAGATATTTGCGGAAACGAAGCCGTTAGTGGTCAGCAGCAAGCCTATCTTGGGAACAACTATTGCAATCCTACTTCTGCATCCGACGTTCCTGGGCCCGTGATGGACCTATGCTATAACGACCTTGCTCAGACGCCATACTATCCCGATTCGCGTAGAAACTACGCTGAGATGAGCAACAGCTGGCCCACGGAACAAGAAATTGACATGGCTGCCGCGGAGGGCAACATAATGTGAGTATATGTATACAAATACGTATACTCAAACACGGAGTATGGGTTGTATTATATGTATGTATGTATGTATGTATATTATGCCCGCAAAGATGGGTTAACGCATATATCTTGTGTAGGGAAAATGTTACCAGACATGCAGATATCCGCGTCCCCGACCTTGCTACAACTTCTATACCCAGAGTAATTTCCAATGTAGCACCACCCGTTCTTATTTGAGGACGGCTTGGGATGCGTGGACTCGCTGAACATGTCATTGGGCTTGTATTTATTTTCTTCCACCATGCGCAACTCTGTCTGCGTTGGCTGCGAGCTATCCAATGCCTTCTTGAGATTCTTCTTGACATTCTTTGTTGTGATTGTTTCGTCGCGAGTAACCCTCGTGACAACCTCGTTTTCGCCAACATCGTCTATTTCATCTGATGTGATAGTTTCTTCCTCAACGCTAGCGGAGTTGTCTACGAGAGATTTACCAGAAGTCTTCTTCTTGGCAGACGCGGTGTCGTTGGCATTACTTGAATCAACGTTATTGCCGTCGGCATCTTCTTCTACCTCATCGGCATCCTCAGATGCTCCAGTGCCAGCGGTATTCAATTTCAATGTCTGTTGAGGCGAAGTCTCTTCTGTGGCATATCCGACTTTTTCCAAGAATGCATTCCAAAGAGGCATTACTTGTTCACCTGCCGAATTGGTCAAGTTTCCTAAATAGGCAAACACGTTGTATCCTGCGTAGTGCGCCACAAAAACCGCGACAACAATAAATACAATTACATAGAGAATAATGGTTCCATAGCCATCGCCTGAATCCACAAATGCGTCGTTGCTTTGGAAGAGGCCGGCGTTTGATATATTTGTATTATCCATTATAAAAAATACATATATTAAATTTTGACAATCTATGTATTTTGTTGCATAATATTGTCTATTTGAATGTGAGCAAGTACATGAGTTGGTTCATATCCGCCAGAATTTCGTCACGCACGTTGAGCAAGTCTGCATTGCTCATGCCTCGCAGACCTTTTATATCCTGCATCCCCACTAAATAAGCCTTGAATATTTCAATTTGTCTCTTAAACTGGTCATCGTTGGCACATTCATGGAGGGGAATTGATTTCATGTGGAGCGCGACTCGGGTAGGCCCCTTCCCCAAAAGGACCTCCACAAACTTGTCCACGTTAGTGTTCAGCTTATCGTATGCATCGTCGGTTGCCTTGTGGGTAGCATAGCTCTTTGTTCGCCAGTGGTACAATTTGATGGTGTTCAGTATCTGCAGGAACTTAGAAACAACTTTTCGCTCAAACGATGAACCGACCTTGCGTCCGGCTTTTTTTATGGTGCGTGTATTACGCGTAGGTTGAATTTTACGGGACTTCATATAATAATAAAATATAATTTTAAATTCGGGGAATAACAAGAGACGCAATCTCGTTCATCATGTGTATCTTGTCCTCTTGTTTTGTTGTGGTTCGCTCTGGCACCGAATTCATAACTTTGTCTACGGGAAGGCTTTCACGTTCCTTAATTTGCTTGTACACGTTGTTTATGTTGGCGCACACATGTTTAATCTCTATTTTGGTGTTGTCATCTATCATTTGTGTGTTGTTAATAGAACAATTCTCCATCAGTACATAAATGGCCATATACATCACGTAACGGCGCTTTTTGTATCCACTGCCCGAATACTTTAGTATGTAAAGTGAACGAAGTGATTTGATAATATTTCCAACCCGTTTATCGCTGTTTTTTTCGCCAATTTTAACAAATAACTCCCATACCAGCCAATCGACATTTCGCTGGTGCTTTTCGTCAATTAGGTCGGTGTACCTTCTCACGCAATGGCAGGGCTGCTTCTTAACGGCCCGAATACGCTTGTATTCCATGATCCACTCCACCCAGAAACAACCAAGCATTGTGTCCCTACTTTTTGATGTAAGCGTGTAAGACAGCTCATTGATAGCAATGTACACTTCTTTAGGGTCCTCTTCTACAAACACTATTTTAGCGTAAGATACATCTGGTGCGCGCAACTTGGTGGTAATGTTGGTAACGTCAAAGTATTCTGGATGTACCTTGACCTCCTCCAATTTTGGTCTCTTTGTTGCGCGCGCTAGTATGGTAATCATTTCTGCAAAAATGATACGGATATGCATGTTGTTTCGTAGGTCTATTTCCCTTTCAATCCTGCCATTTTTTACAACATCCTTGAAATTGCCGATTCGCTTCTCAAAATAGAGTGCCAGCACAGGGTTGCTTAAATGGACATGTTTAGTATAAAATGTGATGATCGTATCCCACAAATCCACGAGATTGCCTGAGCAAATCAGCTGCGCACTCCAGTAGCAGGCTGGTTCAATATTTGAGTCCATGAGGCTTTTTATTAGTTCTCTCTTTACTTCTGTTTTTTTGTATCCGTTTATCGTGACTAATCTAAACTCTTTAGCATCACGTGCATCGGTTATTTCGGCATCTTTATTCATTAATTATAATACATACAAAAAAAATGTGACTATAACATATAATAAATGGGCAAAATAAAATCAATGCATGTATTTTCCATGTGGTGTCTCATTCTCGTATTTGTATCGGTGCTGCTCCTCGTCGTGGTGGGGTTTAACTATCTATTAAGACACGCGCCCGCTGGCGCAGAGGGGTTTGAACAGAAGGAGCAGGTAACTATCAAGGAGGGACCTGCCCTATACGACGATTTTTACGCATCCATATATGACGAACTTGTGTACAACCAGCAAAAGAACGAGTACGAAGTTGGCTCTATTATTGAATCTACTAATCCTACGAGCGAGAGCAAAATACTAGACATAGGTAGTGGCACAGGTCACCATGTAGGGCTTTTGGGGGACAAAGGGTACGATGCGACGGGTGTAGACATATCCCAATTTATGATAAATAGAGCCAAGGGGTTATATCCAGATGCCAAATACATCAATGGTGACGCGGCAAATGCTCATTTGTTTAAGCCCGACTCATTTAGTCACATTTTATGTTTATATTTTGGCATTTACTATTTTAAGGACAAAGATCTGTTTTTTGTAAACTGCATGAAGTGGTTGAGGCCTGGCGGATTTTTAGTGGTACACATAGTAGATAGAGAGAAGTTTGACCCTATTCTTCCGCCAGCTAACCCCATTGTTGTTTTATCTCCACAAAAATATGCAAAAGAACGTCTTACCAAATCATCTATCGTGTTCAATAACATGACGTATGAAGCTAATTTTGACTACACTCCTAATTCTGACGTAGCTGTATTTAGTGAAAAATTCAAGGATAATTCAACAAAGAAGATAAGGAAGAATAAACACGCATTTTTTATGGAACCAGATAAGACAATTATTGCCAAGGCTAAAAATGCCGGATTTATTGTGCAGGGAAAAATAGATTTAGTTTCGGTTGGATATGAATATCAGTATTTATATATCTTTGTAAAACCCAACTAAGTGTTTAGAACGAATGCGTTTTTGTTTACACCCTTGAAGATTTATACCAGCGAAGATTTAAAACGCCGTTTTTTCAATATATTTTTTCATAGTATATATACTGAATGTCCTCACGTAAAATCGATGATTATAAGATTTATGCGGTTTAGTCTCATTTAGAAAACGAGAGTTCCTTTGTAAATGTAAAAAAATGATTCTAAATATACAACTGGAGTGTATAGTATATTACAAGACTACATCATAGTAAAATGACGACAGCATCTAATACCGGAATCCACTTTATGAAGTTGTGCGACTGGTTTCCTATTGATAAACTGGATTGGTCTAGATTGTCTCAAAATAAAAGTCCAAATGCGATTCCTATTTTAGAACGACACTTAGATAAAGTGGATTGGGAGTATTTGTCTCGCAATCCAAATACGATTCATATTTTAGAAAAAAACTTGGATAAGGTGAATTGGGGATGGTTATCTTTAAATCCAAATGCGATTCATCTTTTGGAACAAAATTTGGATAAGGTTGATTGGGTTGGATTGTCTCAAAATCTAAATGCGATTCATATTCTGGAAAAAAACTTGGATAAAGTGAATTGGGGTGCGTTGTCTTCCAATCCAAATGCGATTCCTATTTTAGAACGACACTTAGATAAAGCTTATTGGGTGGGGTTGTCTTCCAATCCAAATGCGATTCCTATTTTGGAAAAAAACTTGGATAAAGTTGATTGGAGGTGGTTGTCTCAAAATCGAAGTCCAAATGCGATTCCTATTTTGGAAAAAAACTTGGATAAAGTGAATTGGCTGACGTTGTCTATAAATCTAAATGCGATTCATATTCTGGAAAAAAACTTGGATAAAGTGAATTGGGGGTGGTTGTCTAGAAATCCAAATGCGATTCCTATTCTGGAACAAAACATGGATAAAGTGGATTGGTTTCATTTATCTTATAATCCAAATGCGATTCATCTATTGGAACGAAACTTGGATAAATTGGATTGGTATATGTTGTCTGAAAATAAAAGTCCAAATGCGATTCCTATTTTAGAAAATAACTTGGATAAAGTGGGTTGGTCTTATTTGTCTATGAATCCAAATATATTTGGATACGATTACAAGGCTATGTGGGATAAAATGTTTAGTAATGGCGGGATTAAGGAAGACTTGATGAAAAACCGATTTCATCCAAGAAATATTCGCAAATGGAAAGGGTGGGGGCAATGTGATGTTTGTGATGACTTGGATGATGATGATGATGATGATTGGGATGATGAAGAATGGTTGAAACATTAAAACCCTTGGTATTTTAAAAACGCCGTTTTTAAAATACCAAGGGTGTAAAAAAATAATATTAAGCTATGTATATAATGAGCACACGAAAGTTCTCCTTTTTTTACGGGTCTCCCCAAGTTAATCACTTTACCGACGTGACCGAGATTGTCTACAAAAGACACGTTATCAACAACAAGGTCAAGATCTCTGAAACCGAGGACCTTGACACGTATTTTGGTGACCCAGTGGTGGGTCTTCCCAAGCAACTTGTCGTTAAGCTCGCCGATGGCGGTGAGGATGTCGCCGCTTTCTGGCAACGCGCAAACATTGAGTTTCAGCTATAAAGATGTTAAGTAGTTATAGTTATAGTATATTACCATACACATTTCTAGCATTTAATTAATATGCACGTGGTATCACGTGCATATCAGTTTACTTCACAAACGTAATCTTACTACTCATATTTGTATCCAAAAAAGGCTTGATCATATAGTACATACGTTCAAGCGCCGTATTCATGTTTATTACCTTGATATTTAGTAGCGTATCTATATACTTCTTATTTATGATACTCAGAATCTTGCGGATGGTTCCTACCTCCATCGCATGTTTAAACGCAAAATCGGCGCCGTCTATTGTCCATGTCCATTGCTGACCCTTGTACTTGTTCAACAGGTTATCTACATGGGCAAGGATGCCTTGTTGATCATTATACTTGGTTGCCGCCGCGGGCTTTGTATAATAGTGACACACATTGTTCGTTTCACATATCTTTGAGAAAGAATGGCTAGATGGGTCGTGATAACATATAAGACATATATCCATATGATATTGAATGATAAATATATAGAGAATCAAACACTTTACATACTAACCAACTACAACTACATGTTATCTCCGTTATTCATTATTGGGGTCATTGTATGTATTATTGTAATTGTGCATGCATATATTCGTATTTCGTATGGTTTTTGGTACTACCAGCCGGTGTTTCATCTATACGATGTCATGTCTTACTTGTTCCCCTCGGGGGTGGTCCAATATCAGCTTCCAGAGAAGGACAAGTTTACGAACCTTGACAACATAACGATGTTCACGATTGACGACAAGCTGCATTCACCCGTTTTCCAGCAATTTGTTCATTTTGTCAACAGCCATTACATGCAATCATCGCCCATGAATTATTTTCTTAAAGTAGACGAGGTATTGCCCTACTTTTTTCACCACAAGCATCCGTCATTCTTGTCAATGTACAGAAAAGAATCCCTGCTTGAACATACATCAAGCAATGCATTAATATCTACACGCACTTCTATAGGCGTGATGACAACCCGTCCTATGCAAATATGGATACACAATACTTCACCCAAACAGAAAATGTATGCCTATTATGTTGACTACTTATGCGTACACAAACGTCACCGAAAAGCGGGTGTTGCGCCTGAAGTAATACAGACTCACTACTATTTGCAGCGTCGCAACAATAAATCAATATTTGCGAATCTGTTCAAGAGAGAGGGAGTGTTAACCGGCATAGTGCCGTTGTGTGTATTTCACAGCCACATGTTTCACATCAAAAACGTATGCGATGCATCACGTCTGCCAGCCTACTATAAACACGTAGCGTGCAACAATACAAACATCCGGTTCCTTATAGACTTTTTGCGCAATCAACGCAACATGTTTGATATCAATATCAGTAGTGACCTGAGTAACATAGTTCACTTGATAGAAAAAGAAATGTACTATTTGTACATGATCATAGACACGACTGACAGCGAATCAATGCTTGCATGTTATGTGCTGAAAAAAATAAATACATCTGTAGAACACCATAGGGTAGTCTCGTGTGTTGCAAGTATTTGTCATCCCACATTTTCACAAGACTTATTTGTTACGGGGTTCAAGCAACTAATGGTTGACTTTCTGTCTAGATTTGATTACGTTGACATAGAGGAAATATCTCATAACCATATGATTGTATCCGATTTAACTAAAGAACTGCGTGCGGCGAAGAGTTGTCCCATGGCCTATTTCTTTCACAATTTTATATATAATACATTATTGTCAAAAAAAGTTCTGATCATTGGAACCTGATTACCGAGTGTACTTTCCAATGCGAGTAAATGAATCTACCAAGAATATGACAAATATTCCTAAAAAGGAGTAAAGTATCACTTCCTCCGTTACCGACCCAACTCGTTCGTCTTGTTGCTCTTCCAATAGATGAATCATGTAGTTTAGCTTTTCTAGTAAAATATTGGAATTTACAGGTTGTTGGATGGAAGGGGACGCAGAAGGATACGTATAATAGGGCTTGTTGATAGACTCTTGTGGAACTGGCGCCTGTTGGGGGTAATTTGGAATAAATTTTTTATAGTACTCTTCTCTAGCGGCATCAGTCTCATAATTTTTCTCAAAATTATTGAGGTCAAGTGAATCGTCACGATACCCGCTGGCATGCTCAGAGGTTCTTTCTGCTTTCTTTTCATCCCCCTGTCTTAAGTATTCCATTGCGGGACTCTCCTTTGCGTCAATGGTTTTCTCTACACCGGCAGATTGAGGGGGCGATGGCGGTGAAAAATTCCCCATTTCATCGTCGCTTTCGTCATCTACCGGCGAATTATGCAAGGTTTGCATTAGGGTATTCAATTTATTTGTGTCTACATCTCTGGTTGCTCCCCGTTTCTGTGTTTTATTATGCTGAATTCTACGTTTTGGCAATTCATAATTATCATCGATTAGAGCAGCGCTCATTGCTAAAGAAGACATCTCTTAATAAAAATTAAGATAATAATTTACAGATATCAATGAAATAAAATATGTGACATTTATAAAAGCAATGAAAGTAAATGGAAACTATTTAGTTCTGGTTGTTATAATTGTTTTCATGGTCGTATTTTATAACCACATGGCACAAATGTCGTGTGTTGGAATAAGATGTCTTCAATATACTGACAACGGACGTATCCTTATCGTTTTGAGTGTCATCCTTTTAACCATAATTAACAAATATATCGGTATTCTTAGTGCGGTGCTTTTCATGTTCCATTTTGGAGTTTATTCGGGTGATAATGACATGATTACCGACAACTACAATTGTAAGGTTATTGATAACATTATCAACATGGATAACGCTCTCAAGGAACGTCGCGATGAAAAAATCAAGAAGACAAAGCATGATACACAACCTTTTGCAGGAAGCTTCCATAGCACACCATCGTCTCTAATAAATGCGGTGACAGCCAAAATCCCTCCGCTGAATATGAATAGGATGGCAAATGTGATTTTCTAAACAATGGCGATGTTGTAAATATTTGCGCATGTAAATATTTTTTCTATTGGTAGTATAGCATGGGGAAAAAACGCACAAATTCAAGAATGAGAAAAATGCTGTCGGGTGGGAATACCGAGGTTCCGCAAATTACATCTGCGCCAGTGGCGATTGCCAATACCGCTGCGGCATCGCCGCCACCTCCTCCAGCAGGTCCACCGGGAATGCCCAACGTGCCACCTTTTCCTCCTATCGGCGGAGCCCCTCCCACGGGTTTTTTGGGGATGCTGCAAACGCATCTTCGCTATCTAAACGAGAGTAAGTACTTTGCAGGCCTTTGTATGATTATGTTAAACGTTGGGTCCAAGTACGTGACCATCAAATTTAGTAAGTCGGCCGAGGAATATTTCAAGGCAAACGTAACTAAGCAAATTTTGGTATTTTCTATGGCATGGATGGTGACCCGCGATATTATTACGGCGTTAATTATTACTGCGGTGTTTGTGATATTATCGGACCATATGTTCAATGAGGAAAGCAGCTTCTGCATCGTACCTGAGAAGTACAGGATATTAAGTACGTTGGTTGATACAAACGGAGACGGCATTATCAGCGACGAAGAACTTGAAAAGGCCGAAGAAACGTTGCGAAAAGCTCGGCAACAAAAAAGAATACAAGAGCAACGCAAAGCGTTTCTGCAGTTTGAAACTCATCGCGACCTATAATATGCAATAATTACTCAATATTGTATTGAGTTATTTCTTTTTTTTTGTACATTTTGGGCAATTGCTTTCTATATATATTGTGTTACATTTTGGACAGGTCTTTTTGATGACATAACAGGGGACAAGCTTGGTAATTTCCTTGGTATATGCCATGACTATATAGTTACTATCTATCAAATATATAATATGAATTCATTTTTTTTACGCATATTTCAAAGTAGTTCACTTTGAAATGAATAAAGGTATAACCAATATAATAACAAGGTTATATTGTTAAAAGCAAGAACGTCCTGCGTGTTTTCAAATTTCGTCTTTCACCTCTTCAAATAATCATCAAAAGGAAGAGGGAAAAGTTAGACCATCGTAGGTGAAACTCCTACTATTGATTTTACACCTTTTATTTTGGGATTTTGTCCCATTTTAAATCTTCAATGGTATAAAATGCTGGGTTTGAAATTATTTTTATTATGTATTATATATATTAAAAATGAGAAATAAAGAGACATGTAACATAAAACTAAACCCACCATATATGCTAGACCATATGTTATGTAAAATCCCATGTTATGAAACAACTCATAATACTGAGTATAAAAAAAATATAAGTAATAATTTATATTCACATATAAAATCTAAATATAAAATAACCCCAGATAGTACTTTTACTATGTGTAAGAATGTTGAAATAAAAAACATAAAAACTTATCTTAATGTATTATAAGTATGGACAATAAAGATAATACATTAAAAAAGGATTTACACGAAACATCTGATAATGTGGCAAAAAACGAAGAGAGAAAAAAAGAGTGTGAAGCAGAGTTGATAAATCCAAATACTCGTCCTCCCCCAAAACCACCTAAACTAATTCAACCTCAGTTCGGTTCTCCTGTGGAATCTCCTGTGGAATCTCCTGTGCTATCTCCGGTAGAATCTCCTGTGGAATCTCCTGTGGAATCTCCGATTGAACCTGAAGAAACAAAAGAAGAATTACCCCCCAGAAAAACTATGCGTGAGCGCATGGGTAAGTTTTTCTCGTCCACAACCCCTGCCACTACAGCCGTGAAAGCCTCGTCCAGCACTGGACCTGCGACCACCATTTCCCTGTCGCCGTCAGAGAAACTTGCCAATGCAACACAACCCACCCCTATTGTGAATGTGTACAAGCCAAATACCCTTATTATTTTGATTAACACAAAAATACGAAACCACCGACTTTTGACTTACAAGCCACCAATGACGATTCCTAAGGAATACAGCAGCATTGTATATTTTGATCCTCTTGTGAAGTTGTCGCAACGAATCGTAGATACCATACCGGAAGGTCATCCTGACAACGAAAAATTCACCCAATTTTTTAATAAGACAGAGTTTAATAGCTTGCTCATGCGAACGCTGGCCAAGTCACTTCAGCCTATTTATACGTTTTCTGAAGCCCGTAAATTTGATGTAACTGACAACAATATTCAAGTCACGCTTGATACGTTGTTTGCACATGGAAATCCATTTTATATTAACGGAGAGAGATATACAATTAATTCATACGACTGGACACACGGAGACTGGGAAGTAGATGCGCGTCCTCATTACGACCAAAACATTCGTTTCTTGCCATATGGTGTAAGCTTTCCACGCAACTATATACCCAATTTTTCCGCGGAAGCGCGCGCGGAGAGAAAAACGATACCCCCGAATGCACTAAAAGGCGATGGCTTGGAAAGCAGGTCTAAATTAAAAAAAGCGATACATAACGCCACTGGAACAATCGTGCAAGAGCCGTTGGATGCAAGCTCAGATATTCGTAATTACCGACCTAGGGACATTGTGAATTTGTTAGATCTGCGCAAAAAAAGACCAGAAGACCTCAGCATTGAGCCGATTGGGTCTCGTCCTCCCGTTCCGGTACCGCGTCAAACTCCTGTACCGGTGGACGTGCCCAAACCAGAATTGGTTCCTGCGCCTGCACCAACCCCAATACCAACCCCAATACCAACCCCAATACCAACCCCCGTTAATGTCATTGAGCCTGAGCCTGAGCCCGATCCAACCCCAATACCAACCCCTGTTAATGTCATTGAGCCTGAGCCTGAGCCTGAGCCTGAGCCCGCGCCTGAGCCTGAGCCTGAGCCTGAACCCAAGCCCGTGTCCGAACCTAAACCTATTCACGTGATTGAATCTGAACCCGAAGCCAATCTTGAAGAAATAAAATTAGATAGCGACGACAACATTATAGATATTCCTGAATCGGCAGAGGAAATAAAAAATATTGCAACCGAACAAACTCATCTTAATAAGCAAGAAACGGATAAATTACTCAACATCATTACAAGGCAACCATATGATATTATTTTTAGTATCAATCAATTCATTAGTCGCGAGGACGTATCCCCTGTACCCATCTCCGACAAGACCCCTAGCGAGAAGCTATCTCGTTCATTTGGAAAACTTCTTGAACAAGAGACGTTACATGGGTTCTTCAAGCCGCGCCAGCTTGCCCGCATTTTCAGGATGACCCCCACGCCAGAAAATAAAAATAGTCCCATAAAGATTGACGGGTTCCAAGACGACGTGAGAAACCATTTGAAACAATGGAAAATTATCAGCAACCCAGGAAACGGGGACTGCTTGTTTGAATCTATTGCCCAAATACTCAACAACACAAAACGCCAGTTTGTAGAGCCACGAGAACTGAAAAATGGAAGGCTGGAAATCATTACCGGCGAAAACCCATATGTCACGTCAAATGGCATGTACAACGTCGCTAGACTGCGCAAAGCACTTTCTGGGTATCTTCTTGCAGAATATGAATATTCCCTCACACCCAAAGCCAAAACGTCGTCGTCCGTATTGAGCATTTTTATTGATTCGGCACCAAAGAACCTGCCAGAACTCGTAGCAAACGAGAAAAAAGACCCAAATAGCATTTCACCTGACGAGAAAGAAGGCATTACACACTATAAGTTTATGCTTTCCCGCGACAACAAGAACATGATGACGCCCACACAAATTGCAGATATCATCGCCATACCACAAAATAAGATGAATGTGCCATCTAGTAGTAAGAGTAAGAAGAGAATGTCGGACGACAAGTATTACTGGGGAGACGAAGTGGCATTACGGGTGTTTGAGATACTATTCAATATAAAATTCGCCTTGTTGTCCATTAGAAAACCGACCCAAATCATGCGCAACCAGCGGGTGAAAATAAGAGACGCAAACAACGAGTTTGTAGAAGGAGTTGTCATGGAAATAACAAACACTGCGCCGAAAACATACCACATTATCAGCGACACATACCAAATATTTGAGCGCAGGGAAGGCCAAATACAGCGCATAGATACGTTGTCGGTGTATCCAAGTGGAACAACCCTTGAACCAAATAAAAATACCATGATAGCATTTATGCACTATGCCCAAAACGGAATTAATGGGCATTTTGAGGCCATTATGAGGAAGTCCAGTAGAGGGGGGAGCATTGTCGCAGATAATGCCCTATTTGCCACGTCGGCGCTGCCGTCGTACATCTACTACCTCGTATTTACTCAAATTTGCGGGTTTGACATGCATGGCGAATTTGCCTATTTGAACGCAGATTCCCCCTACTTGGCAATGAGCAACATAAAGAGCAATGTTACCCGAATGTACAACATCTATGTAGATTCATTGAGTGAAAGGGGTATTCAGGAGATAGCGCCGTCAAAGGTCCAACCTAACGTGGAACCCATGTATTTGCAGTTGGGCGGGGAAGTTAAGCGTTATATTACCAATTATATGCAACACAGCAACACGCAGGCAAAAAACGCGTATTACGTGGTCATTGATTTGGACCTCTTCCCAGGAGACTCAATCAGCAGATCGGACAAATTTAGACTCAACTGCGCGGGGTCTTATGACAAAATGTCTCAAGCATGGGCGGACATTTGGGGACTTCGGTACGAGCCAGGTGAACTAAATACCGCGCGGCTTAAGCGCGACGTGCCTACCGCAGAAGGCATCCCAGTTGCGTCCATTGAACGCCGACCACAAACGTTAAAAAGGGTGCCATCCGCACCGCCCGAAACCAGAAGGGTGTATCAAGGCGGAAAGCACAAAACAAGGCGCCATGTGCGCGCGCCCCACAAAACGCGTAAGTTTGCCTATCTGCGATAATCAATATACTATCAAAATAATATGTTTTTATAGTATATATGAGTGAAATATCAAGAGATGTGCTCGGCATGGCCGTTTCTCTCCTTAATCAGGATAATATTCAATCGCTGGCAGGTATGTTGAAAACAAAGGCGCAAGGCGCGCGCGATGCATTAAGCACGTCCGAAAATAGAGAAGAAGTGGCGAAGAAGGGGGTTGATGCTTTAAAAAAGGCACTAGACTATTTCCGGTACCAGTCTGTAAAGGATATACGAAACATAAAACGCGGACTTACCACTTTTAAAGATTATGCTTACCAAAAGACGCTCAATAGCGCTGCTGCCGAACAGCTCTTGGCCAGTGTTACGGGCGAACCATCCGCGGAAATGCGACAGAGAAGATTGGAAAAGATATTGTACTTGTACATTATGGAAAAGGGTCTTGAAATGACCCCGCCGATTAATATTTCTACCGATTTAGATTCGCCTGAAACAAGACATGAGTTTTTCAGAAAGTTGTTAGGAAATGAAACTACACGGAATGAAGTTCGCGAGATGGTGCGTAATCTCATGGTATTGTTTTTCTATGACCGCATTGGCGTTTCCGCAGTTCAGTATACAAGCAACATGGGAGATAAACAACTTACCGATATCTATGTCCAACTGATAAACAAGGACAGACAAGCGACCATCGATGCGGACATTATTTCCTCTATAAATAGTAACAAATTTGTAGAAACGTTCTTGGATGATATCATAGAAGATACTGAGGAGGGTATTGCAAACGATGCCAAATATTTTGGAGCCAGTGAGAACATGGTGAAACTCGTGCAAACCAAACTGATGAATTTCATTGACCAACACAACTATTACGTAACAACCCGTATAAAGAGCACGCGCACGTTGGAAAACGAGATTGCATCGCTTGATAAAATTAGTAACGTGGTGTCGGGTCTCGGAGAGGGTATGCCAAAACAAGAAGGCAATATTCTTGCCATCAAGAAGGCTATCAACAACATGATAATTGCATTGAACAGCATGCTTCTTCCCAAAGACGGCTACTACAATGTGTATCAGTTCGCAAATATCGACGAATTGATTACGGATAGAGGTAAAGTGACCGCTGGCGAACCAATCCTTGTTCCAAGTACAGGCGATGTTCCATCGGCAGCAAGCACACGTTTTACCAGAAAGAGGTCTGCATCGGAAGCAGGATTGGATGAAACCGAGCAATTCAAGCGAGCAAATATACAGACACTTGGCGG
>Ga0222676_1000126_pt1 | contig 32860 bp, 48 predicted proteins | sample AntAcemetagen870_FD_179815 | JGI IMG/M metagenome (GOLD analysis project Ga0222676, IMG submission 179815) | Saline water microbial communities from Ace Lake, Antarctica - #870 | ecosystem: Environmental > Aquatic > Non-marine Saline and Alkaline > Saline | place: Antarctica: Ace Lake...
TCAAGGCGGGAACCGCCTGAAGTAAAAAGCCTGTGGACATGATATTAGACTTGTATCCTTAATTGGAAATAAAGCAATTGTGAGTGAAGCAGGAAGCCCCTACCTCTTTAGGGTCGGGGTAGTTCACAGAAGTTTATGTCTGATTAATCGAACTACTTGCATTGCATCTTCTACTGCATGATGTGTCACCACACTAGGTAATCCTGCTCTTTCTAAACATGTCGACAGATTAGGAACATCTTTATCATCTTTAGTAACATACATGGAACCAACGTCTAATGCTCTATGAGAAGCATTAATATCTTTCCAATCATAAATCATATCTAGAAATTTAGAGTCGAACATACCAAAGTTTTTACCTGCAAATACTACTTTTTCTATATTATTCTCATCAAGCCATTTCCCGAAACTTTCAGCTAACTCTTTAGGAGAGATAACCATATCAGTACCTATAGCATCTCTCATCGCTAAAATAGTGTCTGTATTCATCGATAATGCAAATATTTCACCTTTGATCCTATTATCTTCTTCAAGTAGATATTTGTGATAAGTAGGGAGTGTGTCAAGAGGACGAGAATCTTGTAGATCATCGATAATTGCCCCAATTTCAAGTATTTGACCTATCCAGGGATTAAGAGAAGTAGTTTCTAAGTCTAAAGAACAATAATGCATAGGGGAACCTATATAAATAAAAGTAGAGAGATAAAATGAATTTTTCCAAATGGCTATTTTACATAATTGAAGGGCAACTTCAAGATCAGACCTTGAAAATGGTTAATGGTGATCAAAATATATTCCAACAAATACAAAGTATCTCTCCCGAACCGAAATTCATGCCAATTATTGCTTATTTTCATATATATGAAAAAATAGCATTAAGCCAAATCCGAACAGAAATAGGGCGATATATTGAATATGTAAAAAACAAAAAAATACCAATGGTTCAAATAACAAAGCGAGGAGCCTTTTTAGAAAACAAGCCTATTAACTGGATTGGTTTAACCGAAAAAATACATGCAATTGAAGAAAGAGAAAATTTTATTAACAGAGATGCTAATAAAGATGTCAATGACGGAGTTCCAGTAAAAGGTAAACCTATTTTCAGTAAGAATAATATTGATGTTTATGAAGCTCACGGTAGAGATAAATGCATTCAATATGGAACAGGATACAGCTTTTGTATTAGTAAACCAGGGAATACAATGTGGCAAAGCTATCGAGATATACAAGCTAGTACATTCTATTTTGTGTTTGATAGAAATAGAAGTAAACAAGATCCATTACATGTTGTAGTTGTAGATAGTACCGAAAATGGATGGAGTTTAACTGATAGTAATAATGATACAGGTAATATTGCTCAGTTCGGGTCCGATTCAGAAGCTTACATTTCACATCTAGTATCAAAAGGAATTCCGAAAGAAATATTTAAGCATATAGAACATGATGAACAAGAAAAACTAGATAAAGAAAAATTAGGTGAACACATAGAAGATCTTGAGTATTTTGTGAAAGAATTGAGTTATGAAGAAAAAAGCAAATATATTGGACGAGGTCATGATTTAACAGATTCTCAATTTAAATACTTAATCGATAATAATTTTGATGATCTAATTAATCAATATATAACAAACGGAGAGCCTTTAAATAAAAAAGAGCTTGTTCTGTTAAAAAACAAGCTCCTGAAATCTTACTTTAGAACCAGAATAAAAACAGCTACAAAAACTGGTTTTTATAAAATTTCCAAGGATGAATTAGAGTATTTTGACAAAAAAATGTTCTTAAGTAATTTACAAATATTTAATCTTAATCATTTGATGGATGTTTTTGCAGGAACATACCCTAACCTCATTTTAACCGATTCTGATATAGCTGATACTGCAAATAAAATTTATGAAATCGCATCGAAAAATCCTTTTAATGCTAAAAATATGAATTATTTCTTTGAAGATCCAAGAGTAATAAAAGCTCTAGTGAGAACCGGGGAAGATGATGTTCTATTTGTTGGTGATCGATTTATTCGTGGAGCAATGTTCACAGGAATAAGTAAGTTTATGACAAGAGCAGCTTTAGGTAAAATTAACGATATTGATCCTGATATTGTCGAGAAATTTGTAGTAAAACTTTACAAGAAATATCTCCCTAACAAGAAAAAATTTCTAATGGAAGATTTTGAAGATTATTTTAAACTAATAGGCAAAGAACATTTATTGGACACACTATGAATTTTAATCAATGGATGCTAGTAGAAAATAACACTGATGTACAGATATCAACACCTATAAGAAAGCATTCTAGTTTTTCTGAAGAATATGAATATACCACAAATGGCGGTATTTTAAGGATAGTAAATCCTAATTCTCAATGGTGGAAATACAGTGTTGTCGAGACTCACGTTCAAGAGGATTATCGAAGACAAGGAATCGCTTCTATTCTTATAGATAAAGCTCTTGAACACCTCAAAGGAAAAGGAGATATTGCTGCTCAAACTTCGACTGATGCAAGCATAATGTTGTTTTGGAATAAAGGTTTTCGTAATCAAAGCAATAATTTAGAAGAAGCTTTAAACACTAGAAAAGAAAATTCTTCTGTTTTGTTGATTTATAAAAATAGTTAAAACTAAGAGATAGGTGCTTTATCCATCGGCGGCTCTCATCCCACTACCCTAAAGAGGTTTGGGTCGGAGTACCGACCCAAACTTTCTACGAAAGTAGGGGTTTTCTCGCCGCCGATGGATAAAAACAAAAATATGTAATTTTACAAAATTACATAACTAATTCTCTAAACACAAAATCCCCTTTATCTACTTCATTAGCCAATAGTAGATCATCAAAAGCACTAATGTCAATTGAAGTATCACCAGTATATTCTCCAAGAACAACAGAATGATATACTTTGTCATATAACCTAGTTTCCAAAATGTATTCATATATCTGTTTACCACCAATAATAAAACATTCCTGGCAACCTAACTTTTCTGCAAAATCTAAACCATGTTCTATAGCAGAAAAAAGATAACACTCTCTTTCAGGATGTGTCAAAGATTCAGGGAAATCAGAATAATCCCTAGATATAACAATATTACATCTATCTTTTAATGGTCTTACAGGTAATGATTGCCATGTCTTCCTACCCATCAAAACAGTATTGTTCAACGTCAAAGATTTAAATATCTTTAAATCTTCAGGTAGATTCCAAGGTAATGCATTATCTTTACCTATAAGCCCATTCTTGTCAGTTGCAAGAATTAATGATCTAAGCATTTATGTTTTTGTATTGTTTAAATATTTATATTAATCTTCAAATAATTTTTCAATGATCTAAGCATTCATACGCCAATTGAATCAGTTCATCTAGTTCACTAGGTGTCATCTCAATACCAATATTCGCTATCTGATTTCGTAATTTCACTTTTTCTACAGGAGAATATGATGCATATGCTTCAAAAATTTCTCTATTCTCTTTACAATGCTTGATCAATGTTTCAAGATTATTCTGCTTGTTCTTTACTCTCGACATATTATTTTCATACTATTTGGGTTTAATATTGCTAATCGAGCCTCATATACAGGCTCAAGACTTGATTTAAAATAAAAATAATCAAATCTATAAGGATTATAGCTTACATCATGAGCTATATCCAGACTTTTATTAAAGTCGTTTTCAGTAGAAATTAAACATCCTCGAACGAAGGCATGAACGTTCTTAACTTTTTTCTCTAAAACACGTTTTCTTCCTGCTGGCTGAACAACAAATCTGCAATTTTCTAAAATCAAATATCGAGAATAAAGAATAACTTTGCCTTTCTGTCTTACAGAATAGCAGTTCTTGTTTAAATTCTTATAGCATTCAACATTCATTAAACCGATATAGGAACCTTCATTCTTGGCAAGGGATTATAATCTTCTAAAGTAAAGTCATCTGCGACGTAATCATAAATCGATTCTCTTTTATTTAATTTGAGAATAGGAGAATTCGGTTTATCTCGATCAAGGTATTCTTTAACTAAATCAATATGATTTAGATAGATGTGAGCATTACCAGAAGTGTGATATAGTTTTTCTGGCTTCATATCAAATAATTGAGCGAACATATAAGTATAAAATGCTGCACCTTGAAGGTTGGTCGAGAGATTTCCCACAAACATATCACTACTACGCTGAAAAACACAACACGATAATTTATTCAATTCCCCTGATTCATCTGGCACAGGCACAAATTGATAAACTAAATGGCACGGCGGCAATTTACAATGTTTTGAATCAACAACGTCTGGTCTCCAAAAAGAAAATAATATCCTTCTAGATTCTCGATTATTTTTTAATAGATCTAAAACATAATCAATTTGATTAAATCCTTTTTCTGGGTCAATGACTTTTTCGATAGTTCCATTAAAATTAATTAAATTAGGACCATAGCCATAACCAATAGAAGATTTCTTGAAATTTGGTTCAGAAAATGAGTCATCTTCCCAGAAATCCCAAACATTTGATCCCATTTCTCGCAAATCAGAGATTAGATCTGAACCTGTTAAAAACCATAAATATTCTTTTAACATGCTTTTCCAAGATGTTTTTCTCCTAGTAGGTATTGGAACTCTTTCAGAAATGTCAATTTCTGTGTGAACTCCAGGAAGATAAAGGGTTCCTGTGCCAGTTCTGTCATTTGACCGATAACCCTCATCCAAAACTTTTTGGAGATTGACATCGAAATTATCAAGAATGTAAGTCATATATACTTTTTATGTAGAAGTATCAATTTTCTACATTTTAGCAAGTCAAAGAATCTATGGCAATGAATTATGTTAAATTTTAAAGAATGGCTCAAAGAAATTTTATTAGAAAATATCCAAGGAGAATATTGGATTATGGATGGATTTGCTATGGGGGCTGATGGGGGTTTAAACGACTTCAATCACGAAGGCTATGCAATAGAAAACGCAAGGCAAATTATCATTTCAGATGCTGAAGATTATGTAGACTCTTATTCTTACGGTGAATATATTGACTGGGACCAATTCCTAAAAGATTTACTAAATGGTTATGTAGAAGAAAATCCAAAATATGAAGAGTTAGTGGATGATGATCCAAACCAACTTCTTTCTATTATATGGAAGGAATTACAAATTGACCCAGAAATTTTAAGTATTGCTTATGATCAAGGAGATGTAAGAAATTTAGCAATGAAGAAGTGGGGCTGGAAAGCTGCAAGAGGTAATCACGTTCAAACATGGACTCTTACTAGAGAAGATTCACTAAGTATAATATCAGGTTTACATGAAGTTCTTCCTTATGACAATAAGCAAGACTTTGAAATAGAATTAGAAGTAATGTCAACCAGGAAATTGTACCAGATACCACTTTCTATTTTGAATACTGGCAATCCAATGAAAATAATGAATTACGATAGAGAAAAGCAAAATTCAGAAAAAGAAAAATCATATTCCAATGCATTTAACCAAATAAACAAACCTTCTAATCCTTTTTATAGTAGGTTTGGTGATTAGGTTGTCTTGCTCTCCAGAATTATTTCTTTTACCATCATCTCAAACCATCTATTTTCCAGTTCGTTACCTCTACCTACCATCTCACAAATACCTTTTTCATTTGTAAGATCTAATATACCAACCTGTCCACTTAATTTCATCATGAGTTCTTCAGGTGTTAATTCAAGACCTTTCTCAGCTAGAAGCTCTCTTAGTCTATAAAAATCAGTCTTTGCTATGTTCATTTTTTTTCTTCTTCTTTTTAGGTTTTTTATTATAATTAGCACCTAAAGGTAGTGCAAGACCTGCAACATCTGCTGATGATGTTGCATTTTCTTTTAGTTTTTCTTTTAAGAATTCTTTGAACTTTTTCATTACATCCCCATTGGACTTTGTGGTTGATTTAATCCTTGACTCATAAGTTGATTGAATTGATCAATATTTAATGTAATTCTTTGACCACCCATCGATGAAGCCAATTGTGTTCCATCATCATCTTTAGAGTAGGTTCTAGTATTTAGGCTCTTATCTGGTGATATTTTTATTGTCACATGAGTCACTTCTTCGCCAGATTTCTGAAAATCTTCTATAGTAAAATGAATTTTATTCATTAACTTATCACCTATTTTCACATTAGATGCTACGTAAGAATTACCCTTTAGGTGTTCTGCTCCTATTGATAATTCTCTATCTAAACCAGATAAGTACCCTTGTTCTGCTAAATTAATATAAGATTTAAAATTTTCCATAATATCTATATAGTAATATGACACTTCCATTTAATAATAAATCAAGACAAAGAAAATTTAATTGTTTTGTTTGTGGTACAGAACTTCCTTCTTTAGAAGATTTCAAAGAACATGTAGTTAAAGAGCATGAAGAACTGAAGGATTATATTATATGTCCTGTACCACACTGTAAAACGCCCGTTAGGGACCTCAAAATGCATGTTAAGTGCAATCACCCAGGATTAGATACTAAACGTCTTAAAGGTCCTCTCAGGGCTATTGTGTGGCGTGATTTCAAGAATGGTAAGACTAAAAAGAAAGTAAACTTCAAAAAAGGTGTCCATGAATCAACTAAAATGAAAAAAGGCTTTATTTTTAGAAGTGGAATGGAAGAAAGTGTCTTTAAAGCCTTAGATGATCATAAAGACATATTAGCTTATGAAGTAGAACCTTTTGTAATTGAGTATTTCTTTGAGGGAGCTAATCATAAATACACTCCTGATGTATTTGTTACATTTCAAGATGGGAAGGAAGAGATCTGGGAAATTAAGCCAGAGAATCAAACAGAAATGGCTATTAATAAAGCTAAATGGGAAGCTGCCAGACAAGCAGGTAAAATGCGAGGATGGGAGTTTAAAGTAATTACAGAGAAATCCGTAAAAAACCTTATTAATGAAGCTAAAAAATGAATTTTATAGAATGGTTATTAACTGAAAAGACTTTGTACCATGGAACAGTGGTAGATAATTTGAATGATATTAAAAGATTTGGTTTAGTCGCTGGATGGCATAATGATGATGGTCCTGGAGATTTCGTACAGCATTATTACGGCGATTATGCTCCTGAAGATATGAGTCAGGTTCGTCAAGGAATATTTATGGCTGACAAAAAATCATTACATAAAGCTGTTACCGCTATGGAATTTCATGTCGCTAAAAAAATGAATAAAGACACAGGTGATGTTTCAGATATTGATATTAGAAATCACGGACTTATAGTAATAATCAAAGATGAAGACGATTACCACAAACCGTATGATCCTAATAATTACGAAGATGAAAATCATGACATGTTCGGCATTGAAGATGGTGATTATGCTGCTGAGAATGAATCTGGCGATTTATATTTAAGAGGTTCGAAATTACTCAAATTCCTTCAAATGAATGGATATGCAGATTTCGGGAAAAACAATTCAGAAAAATGGAAGAACAAATTACAAGGAAATAAAGATTCAATTGAAATGAGCAAGTATCCGTTACTTAGATGGGCAAATAAACAAAACTAGATTCAACTTAGCGATTTTGCTAAATTGAATTCATGAGCATAGAATCTTTTACAAAACATTATATTTTACCTCAAACGATAAAGTTCGTAAATGAAACCTATTCCCCACAAAGACTCATAAGAAGATTTGATGAACCTATACCAGAAAAGTACACTGGAAAATCCTCATACAGAAGTAGAATTGGTATCATCATGGAAGGTGTTCTTGGAGATAAAATAAATGAAATTTTATCACAAAGCTTTTCTAATCAATTTACATTAACCAATAATCTAGTCAACGAATTCCCTGATTTCTACATAAGGGATCAATCTTTTAATATTAAAATGGGTTTAGATATTAAATGCGTTCACAGGAAATCAGAAGAGAAGTCCGCAAGATTTGATACTTTGATTAAAGATTTGAAAGAAGATGACTTCTTGTTATTGATATCTTGGGATTGGAAGTCAATTGGAGATGCTTCATTCCCTTACATACTTGACCACGCTCTTATTAAAGCTATTCCTATTGCCAAAGAAAGGGATAAACGTTTGAGAATAACAGGAGGTTGTATCCAAGATGGCAAAGTTTATATCAAGTCCAAAAAAGATAACAAAATGATTAAAGATAATCATAATTTTGGAAAGCTAAATAGATTAATACATGAATCTAGAATAAATCAACTTTTTTGTAAAGATGTGGAAGAGTATATAAAATTTACAAAGAAGTTAGATTAATCACCTTTTACAATTCTATAAGAATCTTCTTCAAAATGTTCAGTAGAGGTTTCAAATAAGCGAGAATCTTCTTCTAAGGCTTCCATTTGGTGTCTTAATCCTCTAGGAACATAAAACGTATCATCTTCTTCTAATATTACTGATTCAGCTAAGGATAAATCATCTCCAAAGCTATATCTAATAATAAAAGAATTTTTAATTACGTGAAAATGTTCAGTCTTTCTTTTATGGTAGTGAAAGCTGCAAAGTTTTCCTTTATTGAAATGTAATACTTTAGCACAATAATCAGGAGAGTTTGCTAACCAGTGCTCAAACCCCCAACCTTTAGGAACTATGATTCTGTCTAAATTTTTCATAAAAACTCTCTTCTAAATATTTTTCTCTAAAATTTTCATCAGTTATATGTAATCTGTATTCATCATTACGAATATCAATCAAATCATATTTGTAATTTTTAGAATCTAAATAGTTACAAACATTATTCGATATTGGTAATTCTACATCAATAATTAAATCCTCTCCGTTTTTAGCAGCGGATACTAATCCCATAATCCACATTTCGAACAATTTTTCATCATTTAATATACATTTTGGAATGGTTTGTTCTCCCCCTTTGTATACATCTAGTTCTTTAAATTCTTCTACTAAATCTGAATTAATATTCACACCAAAATAAACATGTTTTAAATATTTCTCTTCCCTTATTTTATTTTTACTTATTTCTTTGGTTAAGAACAAAGCTTTTTCTTTATTTTTGGCTTCAAAAATATTCACACAAGTATTTGTTACATCAATTTCCCCTGAAAAAAGAAAACCTGCAATGTATGCTTCTTTTTCAGATAAATTTCGACAATCAAACTCTGTAGGATGGTTTCTAGGAATTAACTTAAACCATGATAGGAAGTCAAAAACAAATTTACCTAATCCTTCTCTTCCTTCGGTTTTATTGACTAAAACAAAATTAAAGTCTCTTCTATTGAGATCTATTTCGCTTTCATGGTTTGAATAATCTAAATTATTAGGACGTATAATAAATAACGATATAGCTCCTAAAGAATCTAACTTGGCTTTTTCATCTTTAAACCTTGAATCATCAATAACATAATTCTTGTTCGGAACTATTTTTTCTACTAAAGATTCAACATGAAAATTTGGTTTATGTTTTCTTAAAACTTCTGTGCCAATATACTGTAAGGCTTGGCGGCGAGAAAGAAAAACTCTGTTTCCTGTATGGGGAAGAGATGGGTCACCAATTAGTTCTGCTAATTTTTTAGATTCTTCTTCTCCGTAAAAGGCACCTTCTTTTAAAATCTCTTCTTTGTAGTTGATGTCTGATATTTTCTGACGATCCCAACCATACAATTCACAAACTAAGTCTTTTAATTTGTCCGCAAAGGATATCTTTTCGAAACCAACTTTGATAAGTTCATTAGCAAGAGTAGTTTTACCAGACCCTTTTCGACCAGTTATGCTTATTATCATTTTGTTTTTACTTATTTTACTTAAAGGAGAATGTTATGAAAAAGTTTTGGAAAAAGAACAAAGAGAAGAAATGTAAAAACTGTCCTCTATTTGAAGCCAATAATAGAAGATGTAGGGTTTTGGTTAGATTGGATGAAAACACAGTAGAGAAATTACCAGTTGATGCTGAAGATGATTGTTTTTGGTTATCTTTCAAAGAGGGAGAACTTTACATTGATCAATTGATTTGGAGAATGAAAGAAGGACAAGACAATAAAGTAGAATTTGTACATCCTCCTGAGTTCTTTAAATAACCTATCGGTGAGGTACAGGTAAAAGTACTGATGTAGCAACTGTAACTGCCTGTGCCAATGTTTTCACTCTAAAATCTGTCGCTTCTTTAATCATAGGATGATTATGAATATTTTCCTCTTCAGATATAACAATTAATGGTATCTTATAGGCATATGCCCAAGCAATTTCCATTACAGTCCCAATACTTACTTTAGGATAATCCAGGAAGTTTACTATTATCAAATCACTTCTTTGACAATCATTATGGTCTCTACTAGTAATTCCTCTTGAAGAGGAAAGAACAGTAGCTATTTCTCCAAGATGATGAGAATTATCGTAACTTCCAGAAATGTCTTCCATACCTTCTAGGTACTTTTTTCCCCTCATAGGACTCATTCCTATAATTTCTTTCGGGAACATTTTCATAATTTCTTCCCTCCAACCTATACTATTATCAAAACTTAATCCTGATATAGGTCCTGCTAAATATACAATAAATCTCATTCCTGAATCTAATACAGACTTTTCATTTGATTTATTTTTCTTGAAATTAAAATTCACTGATTAAACTCCGATTGGAACATTGCTTTTCTAAATCTTTCTTCACTAAAACCCATAACTTTTCTAGCCTTTTCAGGATATTTCTTTACATCTTTAATTGATCTAAATCCTGCTGCGTATAATTTTTCTGCTCTTACCTTACCGACATCATTGATTTCACACAATGGTAATAAGGCGTCAGAGACACCATATCTGATTCTCATGGACATTTTCTTGAGAAAGTCCCTCTTATTCCATTTAGCACCCATAGAATCGATTGTATAGAGTACAGAGAGTGTTCTTTCAAAGTCTGATTGAATACCTCTACACATTGCAGCAAAAGGACCAGGATTAAGACCTTTTAGTAGCAAATAATAAGCATAAGCACCTTTCGCTGCCGAACCATTATCAAATTTGGTGCCAAAACGGTTTCTCAATTTAGCATCAAAAGCTCCCATGAATTCCTTTTCTGCTTTAGTGGTAAATCCTGCACGTATTGAATCAATATTACCTAATGCTGCTGCAATAGCTACATCATCATTTTCCCAATCCAAACCAAATACAGTATTAAAGTTTTTAGACAGGTCTGAAGCATCGAAAGGAGAGTAATAGAACATACTAGAAACTTTTCCAATAGGAGTCACTATATATTCATCATTCTCAACTTTAACAGCTTTACACTTCAATAATAATTCAATTGTATTTTCAACAATATCGTCATGAAGATCATTAGCTTGAAATTTAGCCAAACTCTTTTCATACCAAGAATAAAGATCCTCTTTAGTCTTAATCACACCTTGAAAAATTTCACTAACTATATGAAAAGCTAGAGTTTTGTAGTGAGGATTATCTTCATTTCCCACATAATCTAAAAGGCGACTTTCAATGTCTCTAGGAGTTGACAGTCTTTCATGATGATGTTCAAAGTTATTGTCTGGGAGTAGAACATAAGCATCGCCTTTTGGATCTAACCCAACACGACCTGATCTACCTATCTCTTGGAATATATCATAGGATTCAACTTCGGTCATCCCACGATGAACACCTGCTATAATAACTCTTCGGGCAGGCATATTAATACCCCAGGCGAGTCCAGATGTAGCAATCAGAACTCTCAACTTCTTTGTTCTAAAATTTAGTTCTATTTTTTCTCTTTTTTCTCTTGTAAGATCTGCACTATGAAATTCACATGGTACTCCATTCTCTTCAAAATGTTTTTTCATTTTTAAACCTGTTGTTTTCGTATGGGCAAACACCAGGAAGTGATCTTCATCATGTTCTTCAATAATTTCTAAACATTTCTTTATTTTAGAATCTTCATTATAATTGTAATATTTTTTGTGTTCATAAGTCTCCCAATGAATATCCAAAGGACAAGGTCGGTATTCTGATTGTAAAAGATAAGTATCTCTACCAGTCAGACTATAACTAACCCATTCTGCTATTTCTGCGACATTGGGCATTGTTGCAGATAAAAAAACCATTCTGCACTCAGGTGATATTTCTGAGAATTTCATTAAACCCACTTCTAAGTGATCGCCACGTCCACCTACTGTCAAGAGGTGGCAATTCGATACTAGTACATCGTCAGCAAAATAATTGTGATAATCCTCTATTTCTAGATCATAAACATAATCTATACCACCTCTGCCCCATTTTTTTACTTCGATAATTTTAGAAGAATGATTATTTAGAAAATATGATATTTTTTCATCAACATGAGCAACGCCTTTTTCAACATCCTTATTTGTTAAATACAAACACTCATAGCCTATTTCGGCGTACCTCTCTACAGTTTCAAGTATTTCTTCTTCTGTATGCCAATACTCTACATCACCTACTTCAATAACTTTTCTTTTACCATTTACTTTGAAATCAGGGTTTTTTCTTTTGCTATTTTTGAAAGTTAACCAAAATTTACCATTAGACGTTTTTCTGATACCTTTTTCACAAGCTATTTCGTCAACAAATAACTCCAAGGAAGTGTCATAAGTTTTATTCTTAGGAGTATTAATAAATCTCTGTATTTGTAACTCTTTTTCTTCTTCGGATAGATTATTCCATCTATCCCTACCAGTTTGTTTTAATTTTTCTACCGCACCTTCTACATTATAAATAGGATTATTTTTTCCTAATCTATTTCTGCCCATTGCTTTCATCGAAGCTTTAAATTTAGGACTATCCATTTTCGCTTTATTGATTTTATCATAATGATCTTGAGTATAATGATGATGACTTTCATGAATTCCTCGTGAATGCGCATTTTCGAACTCTTTACCACAAACCTTACAAATGTTTGTTTTAGGAATGTATTTAGGTTTTTCTGAACCACAATGATTTAAATGGTTTTTATAACCATACACTGATATTTCTTTGTCACACTTTTCGCATTTTTTGACACTATCTGAATGATTCGTGTTTTTACCTTTAGATAGATGTCCGTAAACGTAATGCGAATTTAAAGCTGATTTACTTTTAAATTCTTTATCACATAAAACACATGACAAAGAGTCATCCTCTGGGATGTATTTGATTTCATCAGAAGATGTTAAATCACTAGCCTTTTTATAACCTTTGGAAGTCCAGATTTTGTGATCTTCAGTACAGATCAAAGAGCCATATTCATGTTTGACCCTAACCAAGCCCTTAGTTCTTGGTTTTTTTATTTTTCTAAGAATCTTCTTTTTGACTAATGAATTCGTACAATGATCATATGCTAAAACTTCGTTGATATCATCAGATTCTACAATATTTTTAATAGGCAATTCCAAGTTTCTTTCTATCTTTATTTTGGTTTTACCAGGAAAACATTCATCGACTATAATGGTTTTAACATCTTGAAGAAAGTTATTCTTTTCTGATTTAAAATTTCGACAACGACTTGATAACATTTCAGATGTCATCAATATAATATCAGCATCATCTAATTCTTTTTTCCTTGCTTCAGTGATTCTATAATCACCAGTCATTATAGAAATTTTAAGATCAGAAAAATGATGATTTTCGGACAACCAATCATCTGTCTTTTCTTTGGCTAATGCTTTGAGTGGAGCTAAATATATAGCCTTGCCCTTAGTTCTATCATCAGGGCGTTTTCTTGCATTAGGACGAACTTCAGAACTAATGAATTGTTCTGCTACGATTGTTTTGCCACTCGATGTTTGAGCAGCAACTATACAATTACAATCTTGATCATAGAATTCAAAGGTTCTGCTTTGTACTGGGTTGAATTCGTCGAAAGGGAACTTAGCTGATTTAAACGAAGAGGTAGGGACCAAAACGTGTTGGTCCCCCACTTTTTTCACTGGTGGCATATGAACTACTTTTTACTTAGTTGCTTTAAAGATTCTAATTTCGAAGATGCTTTTCGAGTAACAGAATCTACCATACTATACCATTCATTTCTAGTCTCAGCACTTCTTAACCATCGGTCTAATTCAAAAGATTTTTCAAACTTTTGAGTCAACCTAACGTCATCTCCATAGAATTTTTGAGAAGAGAAATTGACAATTTCTTCTAAATCTTCCTTACCCAACTTATTTAAATAGTTGTTGATTATTTCACTACTGTTAAAATTACTCATATTCCACCTTTATCAAAATGTTGCAAACAAATAAAATACACGATTACCTTGTTAAAAATTGGGCTGAATTCATTGAGCCACGAGGATTGATCAGATTTCTAAAAGAAGAAACTGATTCAAACAATTTAAATAAAATAACAGTATCCCGTTTTGAAATCAATAGTATCGGATATTTTATTTGGGCGGATTTCGATATTAACCAAAAGAACTTAACGGCTGAACTTCAATTTGATCTAAAAGGAAACCTTCTATCTAAAAAGATTCATTATCTAGATTAGATCGTAAGTAGTAAATTCTCCTATATCATTAGATATTTCATCTTCCCATAAGAATGTACCTTTGTCAGAATCTTGATTCTTGCATTTAATCATAGTATTATAAGAATCTATAGAAATTGTTTTATCTTGTCTAGAAGCTTCCACCCAACAGTAGTTGTCAGCTTTAATTTTACCTTTTTTGCTATCTTGGGTTATTCCTACATCTAGAATAATACCGTCTGGGAGGGTTAGTGTAATAGATCCTTCTTCGATAAGATGTTTTATAAGAAGGCATTGGATTTTATCAACTCTATTCATAGCTAGAATTCTCCATTCTTTAAGATATGACAATTAAATTGTCATATTATTTATGTTTATGAATCTAACCAATTGATAAAAAAAGATTAATAAAAGTCAAAATCAGAGGCTTCTACGTAATTATATTTGAAATTACCGTACTCTCTCTCTTCATATTCATCTAAATATGGACTCTCAATAGCAATATTGTCGAAGTTTTCATATACTGACCAACAGTATACCTTTTTCTCTTTGTCTATTAATTCCATTAAAACTAAATGAGAATCACCCAATAGTTTTTTACCAATCTTCACTACCATGTTTATTGGAAGGAAGAAACAATTATCACTATAAATTTGTGCTGATTTTAAATAATAATTTTCAAATTTAGATTTATTATAATAAATACCAATTTCATAACCATCTATAACCATAAAGTCTCTTTTAATATAACTTAAATCGTCTTCTATTTCTTTTGGTCCGACTGGATAATTAAAAGTCGAAAGATAATCTCCTAAAGAAAACATATTATTGATAGAATTGTCAATTTTGTCATTATACAAATACTGATCAGCCCAATTCATATTAGTACCTATTGATTTCGGTTTTAACATTTATTATTATTAACTTAAAGGAGACAATTAATGTTAAAAAAATGTATAAAAATTAAAACAAACAACGCTGAATTCTACACTAAAAAAGATAATTTAGAGGCTTTGAAAAGATTTGTAGAATTAAGTAAGTATCAAGTTTCTACAACAATGGCTGACGAGAAATTCATTTTAGGAATTGATGACTTGTCTAGAATCATATGTGAAGAAAAATACAACCAAAAATCAAATTCATTTCATTGTAATAAATCTAACCTAGTTAACAATAAAAAAATGACTCAAAAACATATCGAAAGATTGTTATTAACAGGAGAGGTTGTTTCTTTAAATGATATTAGATCAGTAGATGATCTATCTAAGTTGACCTCTGCTTACTTGTGTAACAATTTTAAGTTGGTTAGAAAGAAAATGACGGATAATGGAAAAACCATTATCCGTCACAGTAGAGGTGTTTATCAGATGATCGACTAATCTTGTTTATTACCAAACATAGCTGAGAGATCTTCTTCTTCGGAACTTTCAGCTATTACTGAATCTTGATTAGATAAAGCAATAGCATTTTCCCACTCTTGTATGTAAGCTTTAACTTCTTCTTCAGATTCTGCATCAATACATTTATAGTTCTTGATGATTAATTCTGGGTCGAGAGGTTTATCAAGAGATGATCTGAAAGAACCTTCTCCATATCCTTCAACAAACTCATAAACACCTTTACCAGATGAACTTTTCACACGTCCCGCTTTAACAAGTATATCAAGTAAACCACCAGTAGGGTGTATACCACTATCAAAGAATAAAGGTATTTTCTCAGCAACTAACCCTGGAACATTATGTCTATTCTTTTTATTAGTAATCTTCATATTAACACCTAATGGCATTTTAGTATCTTTGTCAGTGAATCTTTGTGGAGCACCTGTTCTAAACCTCATTGAAGCATAAAACTTCAAAGCTTCTCCACCACCAGCAGTAGTATCAGGATCACCAAACATAACACCAATCTTCTTTCTAACTTGATTAATAATATAAAGAGTAGCGTTATTTTCATTAAGAAAAGGATTCAGTTTTCTCAAAACATCACCAGCAGCTTTTGCTCTTTCCCCAGGACGAGCATTACCACCAGCATCTGATATTTGTTTAGCTGTAGGATTTTCAGGCAATTCTGTTTCGTTCCATTCCCTATCAGTAGTATTAACACCAATTGAGTCCCAAACTATACCAATAGGTTTATCTGGGAATTTTGCTCTGATAGTATTTACAACAGATATTACTTTCTTCTCAACTTGCTGAAAAGTAATAGGACTGTATGTTAGTAGTCTATCAGAATCGACATGACCACAACGTTCTGCGAATTCAGCACCTGATGATCGTTCGCAATCCAATAGAACTGCAAATCCATCCATTCGTTGAACTGCACCTAGGAAACAATAACCTAAAAGAGACTTCCCACTTGCCTCAGCACCAAAAGCTTCGATTATTCTTCCACCAGGAAATCCACCAGTTATAAACTTTCCTGAACAACAGAAGTTTATTGAAAGATTCCCTGTATCAACGAAATAGGGCACTTTACCAGCGTCTCGTAGCGTTTGTCCGTCTGTATCAGCCAAGATACTGGTGATGTCATCATTGATACCAGTAAGCTCAGTATCTTCTTTTTTAGTTCTCTTTTTTGCCATTTTAATATACCTAATTATTTGTTCTTAATTACACTGATTATTTAATTGTTGCAGTTTTAGTTAGTTATTTTGTTCTGTTTTTCATATGAATAAAATTTTTCTTTCTTACATTCCATAAAAACGGTTGCTCCATTATACATCCAGTCTCTTATTTTCAAAGCAGGTTTTCCTTCATAAGATAAAGAATACGAATGGTTTCTACGTTTAGATTTATAGATTTTATTGTTATTTAAATCCAATTCTTCAACGAAAAGTTTTCTAATATCTGTAAGAAAACTCTCAACTCCAGATGCAATACTAAATGATGGATAAGAATAAATTATTTCTTTAAATTTGTGTAACAAATAAAAAATAGACCCATCTCCATCAAATAATCCTCTCATAAAATGTCTGTTTAAATCTTCATTTATTTTAGGAAATTTAACAGTTAAAGTTTTATTAGGAATAACTCCCAAACTATTTAAAGAGCTATACATAATATCACTGCATAACCTTATTGAATATGAAGGATTGCCATTTTTTCTAATGAGAGGTCCATGAACTGGACTATCCGCTTTTATTGAATTTTTGAATTTATTCAAATGTTTTTCAGCTTCTAGAACTAGCTCGATTCTTAATTCACCTTGTACATTTTTTCGTTTTGTTACAGATCCATCAGCATATGTGAACTACCCCGACCCTAAAGAGGTTTGGGTCGGAGTACCGACCCAAACTTTCTACGAAAGTAGGGGTTTTCTCGCCGCCGATGGATAAAACCTAACCAATAAGCTTTTGATTCAGTATTTATTTCATCAAAGTAGTTATAATCAAAAGAATACTTACTGTAACCTATTTTCCTTTTTCTAATACCTATTCTTTTCGCTCTTTGTTTAACTCCAAGCCAAGGTCTAGAAAGAAGATTTAATAAAATTTCTTCTTTTTTTGCCACTAAGTAATTATTTTTGAGATGATCATCTTCTTCTTTAGACCATTTAGGATTCTTTGTCATTAAGTTATTCTGTGATTTCTACGGGTTCAACTTTTATATCTATTGTCAGTGCAGAATTGACTATAAAAGGCTCTAGGACTCTTACAATTTTTATTTCTTTACTATCTCTTTCTCGGAACTGGAGAGTTGATCCAGGAAGAATCTTAATCAAATTTGTTCCCCAGTCTGATTTATTTTCCATCATTAGATTGTATCTTTTTTAAGTTTTTATTACTATAACTAAACAAAAAAAACTCCCATAAAAAATATGGGAGTTTTATATATTATCAAATTGATATTGGTTTATTCAGAATCAGAGAGTCCACGCAAGGTATTAAAGAATTCTTCATCAACCATGCTTTCTGTTTCGTCTACGTTGAAAGGTGACTCTTCTTGTACAGAAGAAGTACTTGCTTGTGCAACAGGCTGAGTCTCTTGAACAACAGCCTTAGTTTCTTGAATAACTGCTTTAGTTTCAGGTGAATCTTGATTATTGGAAGGTTCGTACTGGGAAGCATCAAACTCAGTATTTTCTTGGATAACACCAAGATGAACTTTTAACTCATGATCAATTTCTTCAGCACTCTTTAGAATCCTTAAAGTACTTAGATCATGTAATTCTTCCATCCATTGCTTGCATTGATCTGGGTCACCAGCAGGTAATTCATCTTTGAACATTGAACTATCATAGTTAGGAAAAGCATCTTCTCCTGATTGCTTAACGTTTTTGATAATCATAAAATCACGACCTGTCTTTAGATCAGTAATATCACCATAACCTTTAATACCCATTTCTTTATCCCCACAGGCTCCTCTAAGGATTAACTCAAGTAGAGTTTGTCCAACGGAGAGAATCTTAGGACCAACATTTTTAGAAACTACACCATTTTCATCAGTTTCTTCTCTGACAATAACATTGAAGTAAAATCTAGGAATAGGCTTGATTTGACGATAAAGATCTCTCATAGCCTTTTGTTCTTGTGGTGGAGCTTGTTCTGACTTTTTCCACAAGTACCGTAAGTAATCTCTAATAGGATTCTTACCTACCCACTTTCCATCTACCTTATCACATGGATCATGTAGATTCTTACCATTGACTTTAGAAATCCTTGTTTCTTGATACAAGGACGCTCCAGGAGCAGGTGGTAGAATTCGAACTACAACAGTTCCTTTTCCTCGTGGCATTCTAACGAAATTCTTGAGGTATGAATCATCTGGACCACCAGTTGATTTGATACTGTTGTAGGCACTTTGAAGTTGGTTAATAGCGTTCATTTTTGTCCTCCGTAGGTTTCCCTACAAGTATGTTGAAATTGTTTCAGTGTTATAGTAATTATCGTAAGTGGTTTCAATATCGTTCAATCTTTTTTTTTATTCTTTTTCAGAATCATTATTTTTATTAAGAATTTCTCGTGTTCCTTCAGGCTCAACCGACTTAGCCATCACATCTAATTTCTCTTTAAATGTAGAACAACCTTCTGATTCAAGTTTTTCATTGATTTCTTTTCTTGAATTATCTTCAGTTTTTTGTTGTTCTTGTAAAGTTTTGAGCATTTCAAGATTTTTTTCTATTTGCTTCTTTATATCTTCTTGAGATTGTTCAAAAGACAAGTTTGGATCTTTCCTATATGGTCTTGGTTTTTCAGAAAGTTTTCGTTCAAGATTATCACAGTATTTCTTTTCTTTAGCATTCTTACGAAGACTCTCCCGAATTTTTAAAACTTTAGCTTTCTTATCTTTTTCTTTAGCTTTTTGCTTCTTGATTTTCTTGTTTGTATTCATAAATCACCTTATTTCTATTCTTGAATCTGTTGAAATGACTTCGGGGAAAAAGCATATTAATTGTTTTTCTGAATTAACAACATTACCTGTATTTTGTAGGTACTGGGACAGAGAAAGTATAAACTCAAAAAGATTTTCTTTGTTTAATTCTCGCCCTCTTGTCGTATTTATATTGAGGTTATCAAAGTGAACTACCCCGACCCTAAAGAGGTAGGGGCTTCCTGCTTCACTCACAATTGCTTTATTTCCAATTAAGGATACAAGTCTAATATCATGTCCACAGGCTTTTTACTTCAGGCGGTTCCCGCCTTGAAGATTTGATCCTAACTAAAGGATCGTTTTTGTGTTTGCCATTTGGTTATCATAGCAAATATATTATAGTAATATATTATAGTAACATATTGTTAAAAAACAAGTTTAATTATGTCTAATTGGCGGCTCTCATCCCACTACCCTAAAGAGGTTTGGGTCGGAGTACCGACCCAAACTTTCTACGAAAGTAGGGGTTTTCTCGCCGCCGATGGATAAACAACACTGTGAATACCTGTGATTGGGTTGCTTATTGTTATATTTCTAGCTTCTTCTGCACCTAATCGTATTTTTTTTATATAATATTCATCAAGGTGAGGATTTTTATCTGGTCCTATGCCATCTCGTAATTTTGGAAGGCAATATTCATCACAACAAGGATCAACATTCTTCTTTTCTGATTCTACTTTGTTTTTGCGTTTAAAAAAACCAATTATTTTATCTTCTTAGTTTTGAAATATCTAAAGTATCTTCTGTATTCAGACCATCCCACAAATCAATGGAGTCATTACTTTCTGTCAAACCATCGTCCATAGGTTGTAAGTTAGGAGTTTTAGTAGCAACAAACCACATTGCATCAGCTTTGATCTTTTTATTATTATCGTCTAAAACATAATATCTTTGTAAAGCACCAGACCCTTCTACACCTACTATTTTATACTGATTTCCTTTGGTCAGTTTCAAGCCCATTGATTTAGCTTTATGTTCTTCTAGTAATTCAGGATCAAAATATTCTTTTTTCAAAACAGTAAGGCTAGCAACGTTCCCGTTTTCAGTGTTTTGAGGCGGAGGCGGTGGGAGATTAGAAGGTTTTTCAGGTTTATTAGGATGTAAATAATCTTTAGAATATAAAGATTGAGGTTGAGAATTAATTTTTTTAGCTAATATATTTTCTATCAAGGCTTCCAAGTTAGGTTCTTCAGTAACATTATCTTCATGACAAACAGGACCATCATCAAATCTATATTTCTTATTTTTTATAATAATACTTTCATCATTTTGCTTAAACGATAGTTGTTTTTTAGTGTATTCAAATATCTCGACATCTTCTATTAAAATATTACGTCTTGCCATTTGGGACATTATTTTTGCAGCAACTGATTCTAAAGATGTGTCTTCGTGATACTTTCCTACTCTAATCGTTTTATTTTTGATCTCTGAAGAGTAATTACCTGGAGATTCTTCTTCTCTAAAATGATAAATTAGTTCAAAACCCATTATTTCACCAAAATTGCAGTACCATACCTCGTATTAAAATAAATGAGTTCTCTATTTATATTTTTAGATAAAGTGATGACTACTTCTTTAGATTCTTTTTTCTTTTCTACAGCTTCGACAACTAAACAGCCACCAGAGTAAACTTTCTTCCATAAAGTTTCTAATACATAGCGATTTTGTTCTTGATCTTCCGTAGCTTCATGAAAAATGACATCAAAAGATAAATTTAAGTTTTCGATACTGTCTATAATCGTAATATTATTTTTATAAAAATGTTTCAAATTACGATTGAAGAATCTTGGAGAGTAGTTTTCATCTGTAGGATTATACAAGAATACATCTTTAACAGTATTACATGAAGAAAAAAATGAATATGGTACCAATCCTATATTTAAACCATAAAAAAAAGCTTTCTTAGGTTTGATTTCTTTTCCTAAATAATAAAAGAAGGGAGCGTATTTTGGATCATCCAAAATATATTCATATTCCCTGGCATTACCTGGAAATCTAAAATTAGATAATAATGCTGTCGGGTCGACAAGTGGTCGCTTCAGCATTTTGTTTAGTATTTCAATATTCATATTTTAATTAATAAAGGGGAAACGTTACTTACATTCACGTTTCCCCTTTATCAAGTATTGATTGTTAAATCATTTTAAACATTACTGGTCATGACTAGCAGTAACCCCCATATAGTAACTTATTTAATCAAAATCATCTGATATTATTTCAATATGGTTGTAAATACTCAGTTTCTAGATTTCGAGAAGACTCATACCTGACATACTATATATTAGTAATTGTTTGCAAATTAAATATATCTTTTTCATTTTTGCTGCTGTAACTTTTCCATATGAGTAAATCGAAGTCAGCTAATGACAGATTCGATTTATCAACTAAGTCAAGGTGAACTACCCACCCACGGCAGAGCCGATGGGTTGGGCTTCGGGTTTCACAGAGTGTGCGTTATTGCTAACGTCTGATTTCCTCTCCACCTTCGTAATCGCCAGTTCCTGACGATATATTTTTAATCCTTCATTTAAAATGTTCTTTGCTGCGTTTAAATCACGGTCTAATTTATGACCATTTTTGCAAGTCCATTCTCTAATTGAAAGATTTAAGTCTTGGTTTATCCAACCACATTCACAACACGTTTTTGATGATGGATACCAGCGATTGATTTTAACGACTTCTTTGTCGTTCCAATCCGCTTTGTATTCAAGTAACCGAACAAATGTTCCCCAACTTGCATCAGATATATGTTTGGCAAGTTTATGGTTCTTTACCATACCCTTTACGTTAAGGTCTTCCAAAAAAATCACATCATAATCTGATACTAATTGATGAGATACTTTGTGCAAGTTATCCATTCGTGAATTGGCTATCTTTTCGTGAATCAAGGCTGTTTTTCGTCTTTGTTTTTCAAACGAACCACTACCTTTTGTTTTACGAGAAAGATGTTTTTGTGCTTTCGCTAACTTTCTTTCATATTGTTTTGTGTATCTATTATTCTTAAATTTTATTCCATCCGATGTAATAGCAAAGTCTTTTAATCCTAAATCTATTCCACATACTGCACCAGTCTTTTCTTTTGGAATATATTGTTCTTCTGATAGAATTGATACAAAATATTTTCCAGTAGGTGTTTTAATTAAAGTGCATTTACCTATTTCACCTTTTACTTCACGATGAACATTTACCTTTATTCCCTCTTTGAATTTTGGAGCGTAAAATCTGCCATCATTTAATTTGGCAAACTGCGGAACAGTAAATGTATTTTTCTTTTTTCTTGACTTAAATCTTGGAAACTTTGCATTGCCTCGAAAAAAGTTTACATAAGCAGTGTCTAAACACCTTAAAGCAAATTGTAATGATTGACTATTAACTTCTTTAAGCCAGGCGGTTTCTTCTTTTTTCTTTAATCCAGTAAGAGTTGCTGCTTGTGCGTAGTAGTTATCTGATTTCTTATCTACTTGATATTGTTCCTTGCGTTCATTTAAAAAATGATTGTAAACATAGCGGATACATCCAAAATGCTTATCCAACAGCGTTTTCTGCTCTTGAGTAGGCATTAATTCAAATTGATATGTCCGAAATATTGTTTTCATCTACTATTAAATAGTCTAATATTTTGTAAAGATACAATTTATTTATACAATTACGCAATTTTTTTGTAAATATTTCCATTTTGATTGAGAAACATTCACGAAAAACTTCGCTACCATGTCTAAAAAAAGTAATTACATCAGCACAAATCGGTCTAAACATTACCTTAAATGTCATTTAATCTTTGTTTGTAAATATCGTAAACCAATGTTGGTTGGTCAGTTAAATTATGACATTAAGCAAATCTTCTTATCTATTGCCAGTGAGTCAGATTTTGATATTGAAGTGATGGAAACAGACCAAAATCACGTACATTTTCTAATTCGTTACATTCCACGTTGGTCTATTGCTCAAATTGTCCGTAGGTTAAAACAAGAATCTACTCGTCAAATATGGTTATTACATCCAACTACTTTACGTAAACAATATTGGTATCAGAAACTACTTTGGTCGGATGGGTATTTCGTTTGTTCAATAGGTGAAGCATCACCTGATACTATTCGTGAGTATATCCTTAATCAGGGTTATTCGCTTACATCCCACCCACGTAAAAACGATGTGTGGGTTTTACGCTCCGTTTTATAAAGAAGCAAAACAACTAGTTAAGTTAAATTACATAACAATCATACAATAGTTCCCGTACATAATGGTAGAAAACATGTAGTTATTATTATAATATAATTTCGGTACATAGTAAATATGATTAAGGTAACAAAAATAAATGTCGTCTTTTCTAATATTCACTTATTCTGAGAATAACAATGAAAACAAATTCAATGGTTATACTTTTTTTGACACTAATGATAAACCAAGTTGATGCAGGATATCCAGATGGAACAGTTGTTTTTTCATATAAAAACGGGCTGGTAGGACGAATAGCTAAAAGAATTACTGGTGGAGATCAGTATACTCATGTTGGAGTAGTGATAAATAATAAAGTTTATGAATCTGATTGGCCTAGGACAAAAGCTACTCCAGTCAATCAGTATGGCAAACGAAGAACAACAAATGATTATTACGTTCCATTAACACCATATTCAGGTCAAGAAGTACAAAACATGAGAGCATATGCTGATTCTCAAATAGGAACACCTTATAGGCTACGTAATTATTTTCATCCTAATACAAAGAAAACCAATGGTACTTGGTGTAGTCCTTTTGTAGGGAGGATTTTGAATCGTTCAGGTAGATTTAATCTCAGTGAACAAAATTATCATGAACCTCAAAACATAAAAAACAACTTACACGGTTATGGTTTTTCTAGGCGTGTTGTGAAATGAATTTTAAAGATTATATACAATTTGATGAAAACTCACCAGAATATTTATCTTCGGTCAATATGATCAAATCTTTGAATCAATTACCAAAAGAACAAAGCTGGAAAGGTTATCCAACTTGGGATTTTGGGAATGGTGTGATGATTTCTTTATCTAACGAAGACAGAAATATTGACACAGATAATATCAGCCATATTCAAAGAGGTCATCCAGAAAACATATGGTACATCGAGAATATACATTCCAGTAATCCTTCTATGGGATATGGTACTGAAGCACTTGAAAAACTCTTAAGTCTTGCCGATCAAAATAATATCATTTTGAGATTATTGCCAAAAGCCACTTCTAAAGGCGATTCTTTACTAGACAATAATGAATTGAAAAGTTGGTATTCAAATTTTGGATTCCGTACTATTTCTTCTTTATATTATGAACGAAAGCCTAATTAGTAGTTGATAGTTATCTTAATTCTTCTGTTTTCTTTTAAAGCTAAATCCGCTTTTTCTTTTGTTTCTAATGAAAAAGCTAAGAGGATTTGGTCAAGTGGGTCAGTGATTCCACTAATATCAAATGCATGTTGCCACTTTTCGACTAAATCAAAGATATCTTTATTCATATTTCAATAATAACAATAGCTTTTACTGTAAAAAGGATAATCTGCTGTAAATTCTACAACAATATCTAGATCGGTGAATTCCCTTAAAACAGATATTATCTCATGTGTAGTTTTAGGATATCCATAAATTTTAGCTAAAATAGTGTTTTTATTATTTGAATGAAAATCAAAATGTAATATCTTGTTAAAACTTTTCGATCTTCTTAAAAAACCTTTATTCAAGTAAATAGAGTCCCGATATACAGTCAAATCTAATTGATTTAGATAAGACTGTAATATTATATAATCTTTTTTACTTAATATTTTTTCTAGCTCTAAATTATTCATTGGTTATCTACTTTGATCTAGGGAAGTTTCTTATGTAACTAACTTTGACATCAACTGATGGAAGCAGAGAAATCAAAATATTTGCTATCACTTTCACAGTAACAGGGTATCCGTATCCATAAACAGATATTGTTTTATTATAAAAGTTGTATTCTATTTTAGCGATATATTTGTTATTTTTCTAAAATCCTTTCAAATATACACAACCATCATCATGATCATATTTAAAACCTAGTTCATTAATATTAAATATGAATATTAACAAATCTTTATCATTTAACATTACTTGTTATTTCCGAAATAATCATTTTGCATTGAAGCCATATCACTGAATGATTCAGATTTTATATCTCGATTAAGTTTATCCATTTCCTTACGAATCATATGACCTCGACTTGTAGCATTGTCATGTGCTTTATCCCATGCTTTCAAATGCTGTTTAATTTGAGTCACTTTATGTTTTGTACTAATAGAGCTTTTTTTACACTTATCAACTTCAGGATCTAATTTAACTTTAGCTTCACAAGCTTTATCTGATCCTCCTTGACTTTTATGATAATCAAATGATTTAGCAGATGCTTTGTCATACTCCCAATCACAATAAGAAAGAAGGGCTTCAGCTTCAGATAATTTCTGAGAAAAGTAATCGTACCATTGACCCAATGAATCCATAAAATCATTGAGCGTAGTTTCGTTAAACTTCATTCTCTCTGAATCTAAAACTATTTTTTCTTGTCCTAAGACAACGGTTCTTTTATTTTCTGGTGGTTGTTCCATTTTCATCACTTCATATAAGAGTTAATTAATCACCTGCAAATCCATTTTGTGCCTTTTCTATTTCTCCATCCATTTTTCGTTCTTCCTTATTAGACTCGTACTCTTGCATAATTTTATCATATTTATTTCTAGATATTTGATTTATACACAATGTCTCTCTATTAAATTCTACGTAAAGAACGTATCTGCTTTGTCCGTTTCTGTGTTTGATTACAAATATACGTCCTACATCAGCTTCAATTTCATCTTGAGTTCTATTTAAAGACCAACATCCATGAAGAGGTTTAATCTGGGCATAGGAGTCTCCGATATTATCATCATCAATAACTCCTATACCACCAAACATATTACCATTTTTAATAACTTCTTTAGCTGTCTTATTAGGTTGCAATGCCGTATACACAAGTATGTCTAAATCGACCGACAATGCCCCCAGATCTCTTACGATCTTATAACGTGACTCATGGACAGGCATATCAGGATAGTCCTTCATTTCGCCAATATAGTCCAAAACAAGAAGGTCTGGTTTAAACCCGTTTATTTCTAGTTGTTGCAAGTACGCCCTTAGATCGGGAAGTGATAATTGTCCTGGTGGGAATCTTTTAATAATTAATAACCGACCGTCTTCTTGACCTTCAATTTCTTCTGCTAATGCTTGCTTAACCGCTTCCTTATTTTCAAGAATTTTATTGATATTGATATTTGAAATCTGTGCATCAAATCGTTCTGCTACTTCTAATTGAGACATTTCTAAAGAAACATACAAAACTTTCTTTTTCAATGATATGTTTCTTACAGCAGCATTAACCAATGCTAGAGATTTCCCTGATCCTGATAAACCTACCCAAGCAAAAACCTGTCCTCTTTTACAACCACCACCGCTTAGTTTTTCATTAATACCTTCAAAACCAGATGTGAATATTTCTCCCTTTTCTTCATCTTCTTGCATTTGAAGAAACCGTTCTTCGATTTCTTCAAAATAATTCAAACCTATATCAAAGTTTCGATCAACACTTAAAGCTTTTTGTAAAATATCTTGTATTTTAATCCAAGTAGATTCATTAGCAGAATCTTTCTTTAACTTTTGCATACATATACTGAATGCATCTTTTATAGATTGTAGTTTAGCAAATTGAACTATCTTTTCAAGTATTGCTTCCCTGGAATCTGAAGAAGGAATATAATTTTCATAAACATTATTCAGTTCTACTTTAAATCTCGAAACATCTTCTTCTGATTTTCCTGTTTTTTTAAGAAAGCAATATACGTTTTCTTCGACCATCACTCTTGATGGCATCGCTTTATACTTTTCCATATATTCGAAAAGTATTTTACAAAGCTCAATATGAACATCTGAAACAAAGTGAGATGGTTCAATCAAACCTTCTGCTTGAGTAGCGAAGAACTGGTCACAAAGTAGGTTAGATATTACATATTGTTGAAAGCCTGGAGACCAATCGAATTTTTGTTCTTGGGTTTGTAAAGGATCTTGAAGATGATTCACATCATCAATAAAGTCGTCTTCTAAATATTCCATTGCTACCTAAATCTAAAACGTGCCCAAAAGCCAAAAACATATCTAGTGATAATTATTTTATTTTAACGACCACAAAAAACCCAACCAGCTATTAAAAACTAATTCTCGATCCATAGCAAACATTCAACAAAAATCATATTCTGACATAGAAACAAGACCTGTTCGTATACCTTTCTCTTTAGTGATTTTTTTACCTAAAGTTTTTTGTCTATTCCAGGTAACGGATTTTGCGTAATTCGAAAACTCCCCATTCATATCTAAAGGAGCGTTTACTTCTGGTTTTTCTGAATCGGGAACAAATTCATGTAATAAATTGTCCAGAACTTCTTCTTGATGTTGTCCAAACTTTTTTCTCTTTGAGCCATCTTTAGTTCTCTTGAACCACATGTCAGAAAGATGCTTTAACACTTTTCTACAAAAAACATCATCAACATATTTATCACATAATTCCAAACAGTTTTTTATATAAACTTGTCGTTTATGATAAGTGGCGGCTATAATTAAAGACATTCTCATTTCTTGAGCTACATCTTCTTGATCGTCAGTATGATTATTCTTCGAATTTCTTTTTATAAGTTGCCAACCTTGATATTGACACAATTCTCCAAATTCTCTATCTAAAATATCATAATCTTCACTTGTAACCGAAAATTTATCAGCAGTTATAGCAGACATTATTTTCTCCAATAATTTATTGCAACACCTTTTTCGAAACATAAGTCTATTTCATACAATGAAAAGACATGTAATTGTTTCGTATTAGAGTGTGATATTTTTTCTATCGTGCATTCACTTAATTTCAACACTTCGTCTAATTCTGAATCAATGTAAATAAAAACCTCTGCTTCAAACTTTGTTTTTCCATAAATTAAAAATTGAGAAGAATTCGAACCATTTAAAATTTTTAATTGTGATAACGTGATATGATTTTTATTTTCTTCTAAAGACTCTGGTAGTGTATTCACGTAACCTTCGAAAATCATATCTTGGTCATCTGATATAAAACTAACATGACATTTTATCACGCTTGGTTAACTTCATCGTTTGTAAGTTGCCCAAACATTCTCCAATTCTACAATCTACAAGCAATTGTAAACCATTAAACATAGTATTTCTTTCTAGGATTTCTTTAACCTCAAAAGCAATAGAAGACCAAAATCTTCTTTCACATAAAATTAAATAACTATCGTGAATATTCATGTTTAGTTTCGAATTATTTGGCAGGTTTTCATGCAATTCAATTAATTTACTTAAACAAATATGTGCGGCAGGTGATTGTACTTTAAAATTTCTGATCTTATATTTGTCTTTGACATCAAAAGATCTTATCTTCCCAAAACAATCTTTAACTTCATCAGAATCTAAATCAGATTCTATCCAAGAGAATAGGGCAGGAAATAATTCTCTTATTCTATTTATCAATTGAGATGATATTTCTTCATTTAATTTCGGATTTAATCCAGATAATGATTTAGGACCCATTCCATACAGAACAGGTAGGAATATCTTTTTACACAAATCTCTTTGGCTTGCATTACACCCACCCTTTGTAATCCTTTTCCAAATAGCTTCGTAAATATCATCTTTACCTGATATTAGTTCTTTAAGGTTCTGATCCCCAGAGATCCAAGCAGCAGTACAAACTTCCATCCCTTTGTAGTCGAACTGCAAAAAATAACCTTGAGGCATACCCGCATGAATTCCTTTTTTATACTCTTGACTCATATTATGTGGTAAATAACAATCTTTTAACGTTTTTGTGGTTTTTAATCTACCATTAACTTGGTTCAATATTTCATAATGAGAATAAACCATTTTTTGTTGATTTCTATCAGTTACTGGTTGTATTTCCATATCGACCAATACTCTACTAATCAACTTCCAATAAAACAACTTATACTCTTGTTGTACATTTTCGAATCCACATTTTTTTAAACAAACAAATGCTTCTTTGAATGAAATAGGTTTTTTTATATTATTACCAACCATTTCAGAAACAATATTTAAATCAATCACTAAAATATTTGAATGAAAATTGTATTTAGAAATATGCCGAAGTACGCAAAAAATTTCTTTAATATTCCAAGCCAAAACTAAAGGCTTATCTTCTTTGGGCAATGTTTTAAATAAAGAGTAAACTATTTTAGCGTTTTCCTCAACTAATATATTCAACTTAACTTCATGTGTATCGCTTTTGATATTCAGTATCACTTCCTTGTTATCAGTAAAATCACAGTTAGATTCTAGGTAAACATATAGATTACCTTTGAACATTTGCTTGATATGGTGATTATCCATGTTGCACAACCTTACAAGAAGGTTTGATTCCGTAAAAACTAAATTGAGTATTTATAATCTCTTGAAGGTTAGCAATATTGTGTTCGTGAATCAAGAAAGAATCATGAATTGTTGAAATAAATTCTTCTGGGTATTTTTTTATAAAAGTACCAACAATCTTCTCAAGAACAAAGTAACTCTCCACTCGCATTAAAAGCTTACTTAGAATGCGATAATCCTTTTCTTTGACTTTTTGAATTGTCTCCCAAACTTCAGGAAATTCTATTGAGAAACTTTCTGTAAGATCCGTTTTGTAATAATTCTTACCGAATAAGATCTCTTTGAATACTTTCTTCTTGAAATCACCTGCATAGTTTTCATTACCACTTATTATTTTCAGATAACTGTAAAGCCTCCCATCTACAACTTTGGCTAGAAACCTACGATATACATTTGTTTTGCACATCGTGTTGGAGGAGGGGAGGGGGGATGTTTTAATAAAAAAAGAATTTACATTCTTAGAAGAATCTAAAGAATAAGAAAAATTATTTAATAAAAGAATTGCTAAAAAGAATGGTTGACTATTCTGAATATCTAATTCAATAATTGTTTTATTATCAACTAATAGATGTTTTCTTAAACTTTTACTTAAATTAGAAATATTACTATGTACTCTCCCATGAATATCAGATTTGAAGAAAAATTCTCTTTGAGAAATCTGATCTAAACACATTTGATCATATAAGTCATTATCCGTTTTTTCAAAAATATTATCTGGTAAGTAGATCTTATTTAGATTTTTTAACAGATGTTCTTCAGCAAGAGTTTTAGGTTTAACTCGTTTTTTGTGATCTTCAATAAATTTGTTGAGTTTTACACTCACCCTTTTACCTAGAAGTTTCTTTTTTCCAATTTTCAAAAATTCTGGACCTAGTGCATAACTATAAGATTTTATCCCCTTAATATATCTTAAATCACAAACAATTACCTGTTTTTCGATAAGTACATCACGAATCTTATGGTAGTTTCTCCAATTCATTACTTTTCGGAGTAATTCAGCCTTAAGCTCAACTTTTTCATTATTTTTGAATTTATGGTAGTTCTGTCTTTTAACTATGAGATGAACTAGATAGGATGCATCATCCTTGTATTTAGCCAATGAGCTAGGCAATATAGCATCTAAATCCAAATTAACAGGTAAATAAGCGTAGAATTTTTTCATGGATAACCGATTAAAAAATATAATTGATCTAAAAATGGATGATTTAGAATCTAAAGCATTTAAAATATCTTTGATGTGGGAAGATTACTGTAAAAGAGAATTCCCAAATGAAAGATGTACATGCCTTCCTAAGAAAAAAGACCCAAGAAAATCTATATTGTTTAAATACTGTTATAAACTAGCAAAAGAAACACTAGGGATTATACCAGATAATGAATATAGATTATATGTTATAGCACAACTCCAAGTTCTAAAGTCATTAAAGAAAGATGGTGTTCACGGAATGATTGCACCACAAATACTTACTGGACCTCAAGCCTGGAAAAGATGGAAGTATTGGAAGTTCATTTACAACCAAAGAATGGCTCAAGTCCCAGATGTGGAATCTACCAAATCCAATGTTAATCTACCAAAAATCAATAAGGATTTCAATACTACTAAAAACTTTTTAGCGGCAAAAATAAAACCATTAACAATTAATGGTTTAGAAACAAAAATAGAAGATTTAAGTTTAATAAGGTGGGTATTAACGGAAAAAGTAACGCCCTTATATATTATATTATCACCTTGGGTCAGATCAAAAGTAACATTAAAAATTATTGAAAATAACTTTAATATTGATTTGGCTATGCATAGACCGAAAATAACAAAAGAAGTCGAAGACCTTTTTGGAAAAGTGTTTGATTATGAATTTTAGTAGTAGTGCAATGTATTTGTTATTGCAGAAGCTATTTCTTCAGGTTCTTGATTAGGAGAAAAGAATAAGTTAACATCTTGTTCTTTAGGAGCCCATTCTGAACCACCACCAGTACTAGATTCAACGTTATAATTAAAAATTCTTATAACACCAGTATCTTTATTATAATGCATTTCTGTAAGATTTTCCATAACTCTTTGATGACCTTGTGCTTCTAACCCAAAACCTCTTAAATCTAATCTTATGATATAATGATGTTCATTAACTTTTTTAGGTTGTTTAAATATAAAAATATTTTTCGAAGAAGATCTAATATGATTAGATACAGTTGAAACTAGATTTTCAAAATCAATAAAATCATTTCTACCTGTATTATACTCCATTTTATCTATTTTTTTTAATTGGTTTAGTATTTCTTGTGAAATAGCTTCTTCGTTACTACCATTACCATCTTGCTTTAATTGAAATATTTTTTTTGTAAACCAAACAGGATCACCATTCAAATCTAACCCTCTTCGTTCTATAAATACGTTTAATCCCGTACCAAAGTATATTCTCAATGCACCAGGACCTCTACCCCAATGAACCTCATTCGAAAATTGTTGAAATCCAGGCTTTAAATTGATTTCATTTTCAGATAGAGAATTTGTAATTCTCTCAATATCTATCTGTTTTATTGGTTTATCACCACCACCACCACGGGACTTTTCTGAATACTTTTTGTTTTCGAAACCAAAAATATCACTATTTTCTAACCAAATTTTAAAATTCATCAGAATTTCCTTGTTTTTACAAATAAATATATTATATATTTATACTAATCA
>Ga0222676_1000133_pt1 | contig 32245 bp, 34 predicted proteins | sample AntAcemetagen870_FD_179815 | JGI IMG/M metagenome (GOLD analysis project Ga0222676, IMG submission 179815) | Saline water microbial communities from Ace Lake, Antarctica - #870 | ecosystem: Environmental > Aquatic > Non-marine Saline and Alkaline > Saline | place: Antarctica: Ace Lake...
ACCGATGGTAGGGCAAGGCGTATGGCTAACGATTATACCGGAGGGCGTTACACCGGCGTTTGAGTTGGACGAAACAAGGCTTTTAGGTGTGTATGACATTATGGGATACGAAGTTATGGAAACCGAAGGCATGGGCTATCAGCTATTCAATACAAAGAATTTGCCAGAACCTTTGACAGGCAAAAAGTCTGAGGGGATCTATCACGAAACACGCTGGAACGGGCGATTGGGGAAGGATTGCCGGATAACGTTACATCCATACGGTGTTCCCGCACCTCCGGCGTGCACCCTGAAGAAAGCACCTTAGTTCCGGCTTATGCCCTGCTCTTTGCAGGGTGTAGACAGGTACTACCTGACTAAAATTTAAGGGGATGTTTTTATGTTACATGCACAATTCAAGAATCTGAATAAATACACCATCAAGCTAGTATGTGAGACGCGCAAAAAGTACACTTTGCCGGATGATATATCACGGGTCCGCTGTTCGGCGGATGTACCTGACATGATACGTGCAGTATTTAATGTCAAGGAATGGCATAACGAAAAGTTTGGAATGATAGGGCTTGATACTCAAAACAACGTAATTAGCATTGACATAATGCATGAAGGTACTATTAACCAGTCCATTGTATATCCACGTGAGATTGTGACACGTGCACTACTCACTAATGCCGCTTCTGTCATATTATTCCATAACCATCCCAGCGGTAGCCTAAAGCCCTCAAAGGCAGACTTAGAAGTTACTGAGCGCCTTGTAAAGGCACTTGAAACGATAGATATATCGGTGCACGACCATATAATTTTAACAAGGTTTGAATATGTGAGTTTTTCAGAAAAGGGGCTACTATAATGAGTTTTTGGGACTATGCAAGACAAACAAGGACTAAGGATTACTTTGAGGGATGCAACGGCAAAGTGGAGGTACGCAAGCAGTACATGAAGCTGGTGAAAGAGTTTCACCCTGACCGTGGCGGTGACGCTGAAATGATGAAGGTTATCAATGCGCAATATGAGCGGTTGGAAAAGCGCATGTTCGATAATGCGCAAGAAGAGAACAAACGTTCTCACGCCTCCGGCAATGAGCAACGTGCTGACACTAGGCACTTTGATGCACATCTTTTTGAGGCAGTATTGAATAAGCTTATGAAGCTGCCGGATGAGGCATTAGAACACCTAACCTTTGAGGTTATCGGCGCGTGGGTATGGATATCCGGCGATACAAAGCCCGTCAAGGATATCATCAAGGATGCAGGGTTTAAGTTTGCACGTAAGAAAGTTGCGTGGTACTGGTACCCTGAGGGCTTCGAAGCTAAGGGCAAATCTCACGGTGACCTGGACAAAATCCGTGACATGCACGGGTCCACAACGCTCAACATGCACCGTGAGCACCGTAGCGCGTTACCTGTATAAGATGTTAGTTCCGGCTTATGCCCTGCTCTTTGCAGGGTGTAGACGGGTACTACCCGAAAAATGAAAAGGAGGGATTGAATGCGAAATACTAGGGTTTGTTGTGTGTGTGTGACAAGACGTATTCGAGCAAGCCGAGCGCAAAGAGTACGACCTGTTCCCGTGAATGCAATGCCGAGCGGATGCGTAGACTACATGCATCCGGCGTTACGTACACGTGCCGGAACCTGCATAAGTGGGTAAGGGATAACGAACATCTGTTTTACGGTCGCTTTAGGCAAGCATACTATGGATTCGTCCGGCTTAAAGGGTATGCAAAGAAAAATCGGGATATGAATATCTCGAACTGGAAAGGCTGGAAGTTGCTTAACTATACTGAGGGGGATGTTGAGAATGAAGATTAGAGCACTAGCATTTAAGATTGGCGAAGCAGGTAAAGAGATAGAGATAGAGAACGGCTTGAGGTCGTTTCAAGAGTTCGTCGGAGGGTGTATAGAGTGCCCGAGCATCATGAAAGGCGCGTATGACTTGGTATGTAACGAAGAAGGTCTATTCACATGCAAGCCTAACAGGCATTTGCCGGAACTACAAACCATGATACGCGGTGATTTCTTTATCACTAAGCGTGATGGTAAGGGGGGGCATGCGTCGCTTGATGACATGGATATACAAGCCCTTAAAATCTATGAGCGGATAGCGCTTCATCCGGTGGTGATGCTATGCGATTAGCACCGATAGCTATTAGAGCCTTGGGGCTTTGGGATTGCATGAAAGATGAAAATAACACAAAGATATACCGTGGGAATGTGAAGCTTTCAATCGAGGAGTTCAGCGAAGTAGCATTATTTATATCCGGCTGGAACGACATTATAAAAAGAAGCAATGACGTTTATGATACGGTTGAGAACAAAGCAACGTTATCTCTGAACCCTGCTGGATTTGCCGTATTGTTCGAGTATAAATAGAGTTGTCGAGCGCCTAAAGTTATGGTATTATTTTAGGCGCTCGATATTTTTTAAAATAGGCGGTGACGTTATGAGCTTAGTGGAAGACCTTGCATTGGAGTTTTTGACCATGCACGACTGGAACTACACGCGTTCAGAACTACACGACTACTACTCAGACCTACTCAAATTGCATCCTGACTCACGGCTTGCACAGAATGTATACACCTTACTATCCGGTTCAAGCGTGTCGGGTGCTGGCAGGTTGATTTCTCCGGCTGTATTCGAAGCCAGGATGACCGCTCACGCGCCCGACATGACACCGGAAATAGAATTAACTATCCGATATGCCTACGAAAATCAATGTGGACTGGCAAGGCATATAAAGCGCGTCACAATGCGCGACATAGAGTTTAACCCGAACCTTAGCAATCACGTCAAGTGCCTTGCGTGGCGCGTGTTGGCGAAGAAGCAAATCGACATGGACTCATCGTTACTCTCACATGACAACGCACAGAACGCCATGAAAAAAGTATTCGGACCGAACGTAACCTTGAAGATATTAGCGAAGGAGAAATACCATGAAACGAAACACGAAGGTAACGCACAAGAACACGATTTACTTGAAGTGGAAAACAGTTAAAATGATTGCTGATTTCCTTGAAAGTAACACGCACTATACCGGACAAAGTGACTTAATTGACGACAAAATGAGCGAACTACTAAAGGGGCTAGGTTATGACTGCACCGACGCTGAAGCTAAAGAACTATCAGAGCAGTATAGTCAATGAGACGATAGAGCGATACAACAACGGTAAGCAGTGGCTGTATGCAGCCAAAATGGGCAGTGGTAAAACCTTAATGGCAATAGCGTCAATGCAACGACTAATGGACATGGACAACGTAGCCCGTGTCTTAGTCGTATGCCCTAATGCAGTTGTCGATGCGTGGACTAGAGAGCTTGTAAAGTGGTATGAGCAGGGCTTGATGCGTGAGCCTGTTGATGCGATTAATATAAAACGTTTCAAAAAGCCAAAGTGGATTGAGTCGTTGCCCGAAACTGGCATGGTCGTTGTCAACTACGAATCGTGCTGGCGCAAGGAGACGGTCGAAACAGAAGTGATTGTGGACGGCAAAAAGACGGTGAGTAAGCAAGTTACTGTTCATCCGGCACACTTTATTGAGCACTGGAAGCCGGACATGGTGATTTGTGATGAGGTTCACGCGCTTGGAACTCCCGACAGCAATCAATCAAAAGCACTGCACATAATAGCCCTTACTGCAAAGTATCGGCTTGGTTTGTCCGGCACACCAATCCAGAACACTCCGCTTAACCTTTGGAGCGTATACAAGTTCATCGACGATACGGTATTCCACCCATCCTACACGGCTTTTAAAGCGAGGCATGTTAGGTGCATCAGGGTGCCTTTTAGATCGCCCAAAATGAAAGGTAAGTTCCACTATGAGCAAGTAGGGTATCGCAATTTAGCTGAGCTATACGCGAAGTTCCACGCTAACGCAGTGGTCCTTGAACTTGCTGACGTTGTTGACATGCCACCGTACCGGACCGTAGTTGTTCCGGTGACTATGAAAGAGCCTGACAGGGCAGTGATGGAGGCTATCAAGCGAGAAGGTATCAGAGCTATTAGCTCCGGCGATCAGGCAGGGGCTTTGACGCTAGCCACCAAACTCCGGCGATTCCTTGGGGGGTTTGTTCCGGACGAGGAGGAGCCGGACGCTTGGAAGCTTGGGAACACGTCAAAGATTGAAGGATTCATTAGCCTGGCACGTGAATTACATGAGCAACAAATCAAGTTCGCTGTGTTCTGTCAGTTCACGGCTGAAGTGGACGGCTTAATTGATTTTTGTAATCGGATGGGTATAAATGCTCACGCCTTTTATGGACAAACGAAGCCAGATAAGAGACAATATTTAATAGACGAATTTCAGAAAGGCAACATCGATTGCCTAGTTTGTCAAACCTCCGTTGCCGGAACGGGTATAACGCTTACCAAAGGCACGGCATCTATCTTTTACAGTTTATCGTTTAAGTTCGTAGAGAAAGAACAAGCCGAATATCGTATGTGGCGCATTGGTCAAGAGAGTATGGTCACTTCGTACTTTTTGACGACTGTTGATAGCTATGACGAACATGTTTATAACACCGTGCAAAACAAGCAAGATGTTGCGCGGTCTATAACAGCCATGAAGGAGATGTTTGCCGATGAAGAATGAAGATATTGTGGCAACGCTTGAGGATAGGCACCACGATGTTGACATTGCACTTGAGTACTACAGCGAGAAGAAGGCATCCTTGTTGCCATTCGTCGATGCTCTGGAATCCAGCTTACTAGGACTCAACCAGCTATACAGGCGTTCGGCTGAGGAACTATCGGACTATGAGCATCAAGTCTTTAGCAGTGTATTAACCAGTGTCGAAGCGGCACTGGAACATTTACGTTCAGAAATGGAGTGATTGAGCATGGGTGAAAAGAAGGATTTAGACACGCAGGTGCAAGAGATTATGGCAAATTCCCCGTTACAAGTAATTGAGTCCATCAACGGGATTACCGGGAAGATTGAAAATATCGAGAAGAGCCTTGAGCAAGTCAAAGAAAACCTGCAGTACTTCAAGGCGCTCAAAAGAAAGCTGTATAAAGAGCTTGATGCTGAGAACAACGTGTTTGTGTTTAATCCAGAGACGGAGGGTATGGAATGGACGCCATTAAAGAAATTGTTAGACTCACAGAACGAATCAAAAAAACCAAAGACAACCTCAAAAAAAGAGAAGGAAGACTAGAAGACCTGAAGAAGCAGCTCAACCTTACGATGGTCCTAACTGACACACAATCAATAACCCGACATGGCTTCACGGTGAAGCCGGAGACTAAGCGCTACTGCACGATGAAAAAAGAATATGAGCCTGAGTTGTTGACGCAACTCAAGGCTCATAAGTACGGAGACTTAATCAAAGAGACTGTGCATTACAGGGCTTTGAGCGGTCTGTACGAAGAAATAAAAGACAATCAAGACCTTAGAGAGATAACTAGCAAGCTCAACGTGCACGAGGTAAGCACGGTATCACTCAGACGAACCGGAGGGAACTAACTATGGATACCAGCAAACTAGACACGCTCGGTCTCGGGTCTTCCGTTGACCTTAAAGCCAAAAGCGAAAAACCACAAGCAACGCTGCCAGTTCCCGAAGAAATTAAGGCGCAAGAGGTTTGCTCGGTGGGAGAGCTTAAAAATCAAGCGACACCTAGCGAGGATGCAAACCCTACAGAGCTTGCTATCCCTTTCGATCCACTAGCCTTTAACATGGACGATTTGCTCAACGGTGTAGAAGCCAGGTACCCGACGATTAAGTTCCCTCAAGGAACAACAACAGTGTTCATGGTGGATGGCGTTGCCCTCACTGAGCTTAAAGGCACCATCCTGCACCACCACCGGACAAATGCTTATTACAAAGTTCCGTTTGCTGATAAGAAGCCGGAGGATGAAAAGGCACCGGATTGCGCAAGTCAGGATGGCGAGACAGGGATTGAGCGCATCACTGGCAACGAAATAGAGTGTGAGACATGCCCTTTAAACCAGTTTGTTGACGGGCATAAGGCGTGTACAAATCGAATCAGAGTGTATTTCTGTCCGGCTGGGCAATCAATGCCCTACATCTTGGATGTTCCACCCACCAGCTTAAATGCATACCAAAGCTTTTTAAATGCGTTCATCGGTCGAAGAAAGAACCCGTTTCAATTTCAGGCGACTGTCACGTTGTTTCTGGGTAAGTCATCCGGCGGTGCAGAGTTCTGCAAAGCTAAGTTTGAGATTGGTCCGGAGCATGAGCGGGATGCAGCGATTGATTTCTATAGTCAAAAGATGGCCATCAAGCAACTCCTATCAAACGGTTAAGGGGGTGAGCCGATGGCTGCCTATGACGCGCTACACATTAACTGGGTAGATGTTTTCGCTGCCTGGGGCAAGCCTAAAAAATCAACCGGAGACAACTACTCTATGTCGTGCCCGATACCTGGGCATGATGATAAACACGCATCATTCACCTTCAACGGTAAGAATGGTATGTGGCAATGTCGTGGAGCCTGTCTTTGCACTGGCAACGGGCACCAGATATTCGAGAAGGTACTTAATCTCTCTGCAGGTGATGCATTTAAACATGTTATGGCGCTTGGTGGAGTCATTGACGAGCCAAAGAAAAAGAAGAGTCGTTCCGCACGTGAAGCACTCTCCCTGACTGGCTACTCCAACATGAAGAAGATACCACCAGAATTCCTCATGTCGCTGGCGGTAACAGACAAGGTGCATCCTCAGTGGAAACTACACTGCGTTGCCATGCCATACATGAATCCGGAGGGTGTCGTTACTGCAGTTAGATACCGGACTGAAGGACGGCCCAAGTTTGGGTGGGACGAAAAGAATGTTGTCTCTCTCTATGGCCTATGGCTGGACCTAAACAAGAACTCTGAGAGCATCGTCTTTGTCGAAGGTGAGTCAGACTGTCATACCTTATGGCACCACCGAGTTCCGGCATATGGTGTACCCGGAGCAACGGCATTCAACAAAGACTTTGTAAAGGTTATACCGCACGTCAAGAACGTGTATGTATTAGTCGAACCACCGGACGAAAAGCAGGATGCCGGAGAGCATTTCTTCAGGGATATTGCCAGTGCTGCTTGGGCGTCTGATGTAAAGGTATATCGCCTTTCATCGGCTGCAATCGGATACAAGGATCCTTCCGACATGCACCTGCAGTGCATTAACTTTAAAGAAAATTGGGACAAGGTGATGGCAGGAGCCGTGCTGGTGGAGCGCAACGAGCTTGCACGCAAATCACACGACTGCCCTGTTGCCTTCAACACGCCTAACGGCTACACCTTCACCAAGCGTGGCATCTACTGCTACGACGAGGACGGTAGCGCAAAGCTGGTAACAAGCACACCTATCTGCATTGACGCTATCCTCACGGATGATTCCGGCTTAGAGTATGTACGACTTTGCTTCCGGCACCATATCAAAGGGTGGATATACACGACTGTGAAACGAGGGGATGTCGTGTCCGGACGCAAGATACTTGAACTCGCTGATAGGGGGCTTGACGTGTCCGAGAGCAGTTCAAAGCGATTAGCCAACTTCATGTGTGACTTGCTCCGTTACAACCCTGAGACGCCTTACAAGACGCAGTACCAGCGCGGAGGGTGGAGCAACAACATGCGTGAGTTCGTGCCACTCAAAATGTCAGCGGATGCGTGTGTTGATACTAACCTGTTTGCCGGATATGAAGCATCTGGAGATATTAGTACGTGGGTAGCAGGAGCGGTGGACGCGAGGAAAAACTACTTTGTTCGCGCGGTCATGGCTGCGTACGCATCCAGCGCACTACTCAAGATACTTAACCTGCGCTCATTCTTCTTTCACATGTTCAACCATCAATCCGGGGTAGGCAAGACCTGCGCTCAAAAGCTGGCCTGTTCCCTGTATGGTGATCCGGAAAAGGTTATCCGGACATTCAATTCGACCATCACTGGATTAGAAAGAGCAGCAGCGCAGCACAACGATATCGGCTTATGCCTGGACGAATATCAAATGCTCAACGAGTTTGAAAAAGAGAAGTTTGTTAATGAGATATACAAGCTCATTCAAGGGGTGTCAAAGGCACGTTCGAACGTAAGGCTTGAGAGCGTACCCGTCGATTCATGGCGTTTATGCTTCGTTACCTCCGGCGAGTTTCCACTCACGGACAAGAGTAACCTGCAGGGGATCCGAACACGTGTACTAGAAGCCTATGGCGCACCGTTCGAAGACCAGAGCAAAGCGGATGCAATGTACGCTATGCTGTCGGATAACTACGGTCACATAGGCCCAATCTATATTGATTATGTGCAACGCTTCCGGGGTCAAATCAAAGAGAGATTCAAGGTGCTCAACGAGCAAGTGAGAGAGCATATGAAACGTTATAGGGGAGCTGTTAACCAACACACAGCAAACTTAACAGCAATAGTTCTGGCTGACGAAATATTATCCATGCACTTGAGGGAAAAGCCTAGCAAGCTATCTGACTTTCTGGACGCCATCTACGGCTACGAGGCTATCAAGGTACCCATCATAGAGCAGGTGCCTGATGCTTTTTATGACTGGCTAGCAAAGAACTCCTCACGGATTCCGTTCATCACAGAAACCGGTACCGTGAGAGATTTGCTTGGGTGGACCGGGGATTCTCATATATTCTTGATTAACAGCGCATTCGATGCGTTCGCTAAGGATATATGTTTGAGCCGGACAGCAGTGCTCAGCCAGCTAAAGGACTGCGGAATTATTGAACCCGGCACATCAAGACACCCAAAGATGGCCGGACATGTGGTGCGTGGACACAGAGTCAAATTTGCTAAGGAGGTTAACTAGGTGCCAGACATTGATTATCTTTTAAAAAAGATTGTAGACTATAGGAGCCAACCGCTCGAAGGAATGATAAAACACCAGGAGTTATTTATTGACACCATCCTAATGACCTACCTCATGGCTTGCTTTGAGAGTAAGGAATTAGAAGACCTTTGCCATTACCTGCTACCTATGGAGCCGGAGACGGACGAGGACATTGAGTATATTATGCAGCTTGCCGAATCAGGCTCAATCGTTTGGAAGCACAAACACCAGTACTTTAATCCGGACAGAGTAAGACTTTGCGGTTGGATTGTTAACAACGATGCACGGCGCAAGCACGCACAAGTCACTGTCTCCGGCTGGATTGAAGACAAGAAGGCTGGTAACTTACCGGAGGGAGGAGAATTTTAATGAATGACAACCATGTAGCTACGCGACAACCGAAGCAGTTAAAGAAATACTTTAACGCCTTTGAGCTTGAACTCATCACAACACTGCTTTGCCTTGGGGGGTACGTAGAGAATAAGGTGATTGGCCTGATACCCAACACCAGTCTCTATAATCAAAAGGAGCAACGGCACTTGCTAGCGGCAAGCTACCACCTTTCAGCGGCGAATTACGAACTGCTCAGCCGGATGGATAAGACGCAAATCCAACGCGCTGTTAAAACTCTCGCTGAATGCGACCTCGTTTCACTGCCCAAAGGTGACATAAAAAAAGTTCGTGAGGAACTTAGACGCCTGGACAAACTGCAAACGATTGACCGCGCCTTGCTTGAAGAACTATATGTCGGAATCTCCGGCGCTACCTGTCAAGGGTGCACGATTAAAGACCACCACCGATGCAAGCTCAAGAAAGCGCTTATCATGGCTGACGCGCCCATGTATGACGAGTACGCAACAGATAGATGTGGCTACGCCTTTGACGGCAACACAGACAGAGAAGAATTTTTATTGGAGGTATTGGAGGATGAAGATACAAAAGATATATAACACGGGTCTAGTGTACATAAAGAAAGATTTAAGGCACTGTATCGAAGGGTATGAAGTGGAGGTTCATGGAGTGCCGGGGAACGTGCTTATCAAAGAGGCCGGAAAGACATCTTGTGTGTTCTGCGGAAGTGAAGATTATTTATTTACACACCGACACGCTGCACTGTGTAAGGAGTGTCTTTTAGAAATGCACGAGGGGATTTACAACACTGAAACAGACGCCATGATGCAACGACTTGAGGAGGTCGAGCATGGAAAGAACACCGCAACAACTAGGTAAGTGGAGAAAGGCTAAGGGTGGAGCCGGAGAAAGGGAGTTGAAGAAGCTTATTGACTCCTACGGTTTCACAGCGGAACGAACGCAGCAGTTTTGCGGTAAGGGGTCCGACTCAGCCGATGTACGCTCGAACATACCAGGACTATATATCGAGAGCAAGAGATATGCCGACGATGTACACAACAAGCACACAATGATCCACTCATGGCTTGAGCAAGCAAAGATAGACGCTAAAGGCAAAGCAACGCCTGTTGTCTTTGTCCGGAGTGATAGACAAGAGTGGTTCGCGTACTTGTACCAAAACGCGAGAGTGTGGGACATCGTTACGGACAGCGTAATCGTTACGGACACCGTAATTGTCCGGATTAGAGCTAAAGACTTATTGGACGCACTAGCTAAGGCATTGCAGTGCCCACGATGCAAGTCTGTTATGCCGGAACGCAGGTTCATCTGCGAAGATTGCGAGGAGGAATTGAAAAATGGCACTACATCTTGCGATAGTAACATTTAGTTGCGTGCTCGGGCTAGGAGTAGGGCAATACTTGTTTAAACGGTCATGTAGCCAATAACAAAGGAGCTGAATGCATATGTACTTTCATACACCATACTCTTATCTAAACTATTTAACGCCAAACGCATTCAGCCGTCCGGGGAGGAATAGAAAATTCACACGAGGCATTGTGTGGCACTGGGTCGCGAACGCAAATACCGACGAACGTATGAACCGGAACTACTTCGAAGGATTGAAAGACCAATCTGGGGTCGGCACGTTAATTTATGCAAGTGCCGTATCTATCATTGGTTTCAAGCGCATCATCTGCAACATGGCGGACAGCGAGGAAGCCTTTCACGTGGGCGCAAACAACTATACGGAGGTCGGGAAGCGCTTAATGGAGGGGTGCCGGAATCCGAACCAGTCACTCATGGGCGTAGAACTGTGTCATCCGGACTGGACCGGAAAACCCGACGACCTTACTTACAAACTGGCCGTGTCCTGGGGAGCCGAAAAAGCGACAGCATGGGGCTTGAATCCGTTGACCGACTTCTACCTACATGGGGAAGTTGTCCTGGACAAAGATCCTGCGACCGGCAAGTTATCGCCAAGAGGATGTCATAGGTACTGGATTGACAACCCTCAAGCATGGGCTAAATTTAAGAAGGATGTTGTTGACTACCAAAACAGCCTTAGACCTAAGACTGTTGCCGATCAGGAAATGTGGAAGCACGACGCAGTTATGGGGATGCACGAGCGCGAGTTAATAACCTCCGTGGATTGGGCTAAGCGATTCAATGAGCCATCACCGCTTTGGTTTGATGCCGTAACAAACAACAGGTTATACGATAAGATGCAAGATCAAATTGACGAGCTACACAAGCAAATAAATGAGTTAAAAGCAGCGAAGTAAACGCAAAAAAAGCCTCCGGAGGTGACAGCTCCTAGAGGCTTTTTGCTTGCGCTTGAGCCAATTAATTATAACACGGCTAACGTTGCTTGTCTCGAAGAACTCTCGGTCTGCTTGAGCAAAACTCAATGCTCTTTGCCATTTCTACGGTTGACCTAGCAATATTCTCAACCTGCTGCACCATTAGCTCCATGTTCATCTTGTTCTGGTCAAGGGTTTTGACTATACTTTGATGCAAGAAGTCCTCACGCTCTTTAGCTGAAGCTTGCATGTAGACTATCAGCTTTGATATCAGCGTAAATAGTGCGGCAATCGCTGTAATCAAGATGCCCAAAAACCAATAGAACATAGTTATCAAAACTTCAATATCGTGCGTCGCAATAATCTTTTGAGTCAAGTCAACTGCGTTGTCCATCTCACTCTCTCCCTTGTAAGTAACTGTCCTTTAACAGCGATTCAATGTCGGTGTATATACTGCTTATCTCGTTCGCACGTTCCACATCATCCATCTGGTTATAGTCACCGGAACTCATGAACTCTTCGACAGCTCCTTTAGCTAGTTGACCATAGGCCTTTTGATATTGTACCCTTTCTTCCGCTGACATGCTATAACTTTGGACAACTTTGTTTTTTGTTCTCTTGAGTTCAAAGTCTTGATAGCGTGGGAACTGCTTTGTTTCTCCGGACTCTTTGTACATGCGCTGCAACTCAGTATCTATATACTCCGGCTTAGAGTTACGGATTCTTGCCGGAGATAGCCAGGTCTCGATTAAGCTTTGCTCGGGTACTTTCTCTCCCCACGTGTCCACCTTCTCAGGTAAGCCCAACCTTGAGAATGAATTAGTTCCTTGAGTTAAAGGCAACATCCTTTGCTTCATGGGGTTTACGCCGTGCTTCATGATGCTGTTAGGGTCGTCGTTCTCGCGCTTGTTAGTGTCGAATGTTTTACCAAGCGTGCTCTGCATCCCACCTAGCGGAACAAACTGGCTGAACGCTTGAGCGCCTATTTTTGTTGCGTTCTCAACGACGTTGCTATTACCAGTCGAAGAGTAACCACCAAAGAGCCGTTGGATTGTTTGCAACATAGCTTGATTGAACAGAGTGTTAGCCCCGGTGCCGACCGCATTTAAAACCGCGCTGTCCTCCGGAGTTCCGTTTTGCCTGTTCTGTTCATAGTCTGCACCCATGGCAATAGCTAGTGCCTCCGGCTGCATCCAATCGTAAGGAACCCATGTATCCGTGCCGGGTACCTTCATGGTGTAAAACCCTGTGTTCATCTGCTGGTCAGCGTGCACGCGTGCGTCTTTGTCATTAGGTATGCCACCTGTGATATAGCCGTTGCGGTACATCCAGACACCGACATAGAGCGAACCCATGCCCGTTACAGTGTCACCTATGTAGCGAGTGAACTTGTACTGGTCAAACTCGCCACCTTTAGACGCAAGGTTTAACGCTTGCTTAGCAACCTTCGCCACGCCGCCAACAGTATGATCCCCTGCCCTTGCTGCAAGGTTTGATGGAGTTAGTACGAAAGGCGCACCGATGTTACCAGCACCGAACTTTTGACCAGCGCTTGTGATGTATCCGCCTTTGTTCACAGCCCTTCTCAGGTCCAGCATAAGCTCACTGAACTTATTCAAATCCTGGAATGTTCTCTGCAGCCCGATTTGACGAGCTTGTTTATAGACGGCATCCGGAATCTCGATATCGTACATGCTGACACCTTTTTTAGCTTCCTCCGACATAGCTTTGTAGGCGGTCTTTTGGTAGCCATGAATCACTGTGTCGTAGTGCATTTGATAGAAAGGCCGGTCACCAATCTTGAGCGCGGTTTTGACTACCTTATCGGTGCCGGAATACAGTGAGCCGATTACCCTTTTTGATTTCGCCACCGGATATTTAACGGCAAACGTTGCCATCTCTTTCGCTTCTTTCAAGCTGCCCGGGAAGGTTGGGAGGTCAGCATTCACCCAATCTCTCCATGCGTTTTGTACGTTCGTGTCAAACTCAACAGCCGTGCCAGCAGGTGACGTATCAATCCCAAGCGCTGAGTCTTCGAGAACTTCATTCACAGCCCGGCCCATGGATGTTTTTGCGTTAGGGTTGGCCCTAAAGTTCTTTCTTTTAGTCGCGAAGTTATAAGTAGCTCCAACACCTTCTTTGAGCGCTTTGTACGGATTGTTATCTGCAAGTTGTGGTAAGTACTGCGTCTTCTCAGAGCTTAGCTTCGACAGCGAACCTCTAAGAAGTTTATCAACCCAAGTGCCTTTTAATTTGCTTGCTCTGACTAAGATGTTATCCGCTACAACGGAGATCGCCTGTGATGGAGCAACCCAAAGCGCGTTGTAACCAACGTTGCCATAAACATTTTTCTCTAGCGAAGTCGGATTAAGAAGCAGGTTAACGCGCTGGTAGCTTCGCAGTTTATCCCCGACACCTGGCAATACATAGTTGTCCAGTATTTTTTTATACTTAGCCAAAACAACTTGCCCCGGTCGGTCGAATTGCTGCGCTCTTGTTAAGCTATGGAACTCGTCGTACAACTTCACTATCGCAGTTGCATCCTCCGGCAATAACTTATCACCAGCGTTCTTGACGCCAGCGTTCACCCACTCGTTCGGCTTATGGCCTGCTTCGAGGAGTATCTTTTTAGCAGCTTCAATCTGCTTGTTCCCCATGCGCAACCAACCTTCAGGGGAAAGCGTTTTGAATGCTGATAGCATCTGAACGCCTCCCCCGGTTGCCGCACCTTTTTCGGCAAGCATTATGATGGTGTCATTAGCTGCAGCAAAGTCACCCGCTTTCATCTGCTTTACGATGATTGCTTGTCCGAGCGCTGCCATGTCCTTATTCAGGGTATCGCCGGATGAAGTGAATTTTGATATGGATCCACTCAAGTCAGCTTCGACAGCTTCCCATGCTTTATCCCACGCAACCTTCATTGGCATCGGCATACGCCGTGGCATGTGCTGTGCAAAGTTCTCAAGCACTTCTTTCGCAGTCAGGTCACTGCCCATAACGGAGTTCTCAATAAACTTGAGCGGCTTTCCTGCGAACTTATCTGCAAAAAGTTGCAGGTTGAGTGGTAATATTTTCGTGTTAAACGTCTTCACTTTATTTATCTGCCCAAAGGACAAACCCTCATCGTAAAACTGGTTGTACCATTGTGCTGCTTCATCACCCGTAGCCTTTTGAGTAATCGTATCGTCAAGCACAGCACCGGGGAATTGCTTATCCACCTTTGGCTTTGCTGTCGGAGCTTCACTCAAGCTCGCGGATAAGTCAGAACGCCTTATGGTTGAGGTGGTATTTGCGCCGGCTGGATTAATCTTTTGCCGGATAGACGACTCCATAGCCTCGCCGTAAGACTCCTGCACTTTATTAGCAATGCCAACCTCCGCATCAGTGCTGTAAGGCGTTGGAGGAAAGGATTGCGCATTCTCCGCTGAAGGAATAATCCGTGGGGTCGTGGTCGTCGGAGGTTCACCACTCACGTTCACTGCCGGATCAACAGTTGCACGCGCCCCAGGATTAAAATTTTCAAGGTCTCCATACTTTTGTTTAATGACAAACTCCTGCTCTTGCTTTGAGAGTTTCCCCCATAGCTTAATCAGGAAGTCTTGTTCACTGGCTCCATACGGCACATCAGGCCCTGCAAACTCCTTTACGGCTTCTAAGTATCTCGCCGGAGGAATAGACTCAATGTTGCCTGTGTTAAAGCGTGCTCCACCCATCGGAGAAATAAAGCCATCGCCCTGTAGTTTAGGTGCTTGAATTTGCGGTTGGGCAACTGACCGCACAGGTGCCATTGGTTCCGGTTGACCAAATCTACTCAGAGACTTTGTGAACGCATCATCACGTAAGGCTGAGGTTCCATGACCACCAGGCATTTGAATGTCAGTTCGTGGCGCATTGACTCCCCCAGCCGGAGTATCAACTCCTCGCAGGGAATCCATGAATGACTGTGATTTTTGGTCCGGCCTGTTGTATCTGCCCAACGAGCGCACAAAGGCGTTCTCTGTTGGCTCAGGAGTTAAGGTATAATTCTTGTTACCCGAAGTGACGCCATCAAGCAATTCTCCTTTGAGCTTTGCAAGGGCTGTTGTTGCACCCATCGCTTGAGGTTGTGGGATGTCAAGACTTGGCATGGCACCGGGTCCGGAGTACTCAGGCATACTAGCAAGGATGTGCTGTGCCTCGGGCATCTCTTGGATAAACTTCTCTACTGCATCCTCGGTTGGCTGTAGGTTGCGCGAGGATAGCCAGTTGCCAAACTTAGTTGTCAACACCCCTAACCCAGCGCCCATGCCAGCCCCGAGCGCTGTAGACGCGCCCACGCCTTCAGTGAGTGGTCTGTTGTTGTTGGCGTTATCTATCATCTGCATACCGCCACCGTAGGCAGCGCCCTCAGCGCCCATTAAACCAGCTTTGCCAGCCATCCCAGCTTTAGCAAACGCCCCAGTTTGACCGACTCCAGGAGTGACAGCCATAGAACCAAATAAACCTGCAGCTTTACCTGCGAAACTTGATTTCGGATTAGAGTCTGACAAAGCTTCTCTGATCGAAGCTCTTTGAGAGCGCTTCTCATCCATCACTTCTTTCCCACGGATAAGCTCCATCAATTTTTCCGCTGCAGCATTACCAAGCCCGGTAAGCGGATCCATTGAGTTAAACCCTTCGTTAAACGCTCTCATAGGCCGTGTAATAGGGTCAATGTAGCGCTGACTGAATGTCGGCATCTTTATTTCCCCGAATTGCGCTTTCTTAGTTTCAAGCTCTTTATTACGCTGGAAGGTTTCAGCTTCTTGTCGCGCTGCAAAGGCGTTGCTACGCTCAAGAGAACGGGCATTCTCAGCAGCCATTCTCCGTCGCTCACCTTCTTGGGAACCCATGGTTTGAAGCATCTGAATCAAGCCTCCGGGATTATCCCCGGAGCGCCTTTCTTGATACATCTCATACGCTTTATTGGCGTTAGCCTGAGCGCGAGCCGCAGCAGCTTCTTCTTGCTGTCTGCGCCGCTCTTCCGGGTCTTCGCCTTGACCAAGGCTTGGTGTTAGGTCAGACAAACTATTGCTGTAGAATCTAATAGCCATTAGTGGCCACCTCCAATCGCTGAATTGTTAGAGCCTCCACTAACTTTAAATTGCGCCATTTGAGCTTTGACGCCATTAACAACAGATGGTGATACGTAGTCGGACGCCTGAAGGTTGTCGATGTAGTCATTAGCTTGCACGTATGACTCCGGCTCCATCCTTATCCTTCCGTCTCCGTCCATGTAACCAAAGTGGTCTGCAATATTACCAACTAAGATTGAGGATGTAACATCCCCGTACTCACTCTGCTTAACTCTCGCTTGAAGCTCTTTCGCTGCCAACTGCATTTTTTGCTGGTCCAGTGCTAGCCCTTGAGCCGCATTAGAAGCCATACGTCCTTCTTTCTGCTGGCTTAACGACAAGTTACCCTGCGCAACGCCTAGCTGACCTTGAGAAACGGCAAGCTGTCCACGCGAGACTTCCATTTGCGTTTTAACTGCCAAAATATCTGTCTTCAATTCCTCCGGCAAGAAGCTATTCCGGATTTCCTGCTCCACGATTTCTAACTGGCCTGACTCAAGTAACTGCCGGATTTGCTCAAACTCCAAGCGTTGCTTCTCCGGGAGAGCTTCAAGGTTAATCTTGTTAATCTCGTTACTGATATCCAGTCCAAGCTGTTGTTTCTCTGCGGTCCGGCTGTCAGTGGTCCGGTACTCATCCCCGTATTGCCGGAGTAAACTTGGTGAGCTACGGAGTTTGTCTAACCTTGCTGCTTCTAACTCCGGTATCATCGATTCTTGGTAGGTCATTTGCCCGCTCTTGACAAGTTGTTCACGCCTGTTGATTTCGGCCTGATAGTCACCGGAGTAAGGTGTAACCTTGTTGACATCATACTCTTGCATCATCTTATCGACCGGGAAGACATAGCCCATCTCACGGTTTGACTGGAACTCGTTCTCAAACTGTCGTTGACGCTCAACTCGGTCTGCTTCCGTTTGACGCAGTGCCATATCCTGCATGAATTGGTCTACGTTAATATCTAGCCTGCGGTCTTCTCGTTGATTCCCTATTTCGTCCTGCCCTTTGCCATAGTTGAATTGCTCATTGTCAAAGCCTCTATCGTAGAGAATCGAATCCATCCTGGCATTCGCCTCTGCAAGCCCAGCCGTTGTCGTATCAGCGTTGAACTGTAGTTCTGCGTTTTTGTAGAAATCAAGCATTTGGTCCCGATAGGATTGATACTTGTTCTCGTCTTGTTGCTCCTTTGAACGAATCTGCTCTTGCATTGCTGACAGGTTGATATCCGTCAAGCCGGACGCAAGGGAATTGTTAAACGCTTTCTCAGCGTCGAACTTTTGGAAGTCATAATCCTTTGTCATTTCCTCTTGTTGAGAATTGAGCGAACCCATAGCCCCTTGCAATCCCTGTTGATTCATCAAGTTAGCTTGTATCTGTGAACCTGTAGCGCCGGTGTTAGAGATGCCACGGTCAGCTAAAAATCTCTGGAAGTTGCGTTCGGCAATCGCAGCGTCTGAGGAAGTCATTTGCCGGGCTTCATCAAATCTTGGTTGCACTTTAGCGATTGACTCATTAATCGCGGCAAGCTGTCTGTCGGCCTGGCCTCTTAGCTTAGCTTCAAGGGCATCCGATTGAGCCTGTGCGTATGCTTGTATATCCGCAGTAGAATCGTAGCTCCTATTGTACTGCTCTGGCTGTTGCCCAAAGTTATACTGACTTTGAGGCAGTTGGTTGCTGAACTGACTCGAACTCATTCCTTGTTGCTGGTTTTGCTGTTGAGGCAACTTAGAGAAGTTGTCCTGGAGCGCACCCATATATGCCCCTATAGGCTGTACATTACTCCCTGCAACCGGAGAAGATTGGTAGCCTAATGTTTGAGCAAATTGGTTATAGTCTTTGTATCCAGCCTTTTCACTGGCTGCTTTGAAATCACTCATATTAGCCATGAGTACACCTCCTTACACGGATTGCCCGTGATTTTTAACGATAGCCCTAAAGATTATTTCCTCCAACGAGCCAGGAGTCCCGGAGCCATTAGAAACGATGCTAATAAACAAACTCGTTGAGGTAAGTTTAATAAGTATAGAACTCGCCTCATCAACCTTTTTACTTGTCAGGTAGCCGGAGGTGAGGTCGATAATTGCAGAGCCCAAGTTCCTTACTCCAACCTTTGACATAACGTCTTTAGTTGGCGCGAATGCTGAGTTGTCTGCAAAAGCCCCCAAAGATTCAGGCCCCCACACAGCAATGTGTTCATGTCCTGTGTCGCGAATTATATTTATGCTATCTAGCGCAACATAGTCGCCAACAACTCCAACGTTCGGTATTTCAACTTGAAACATAAAATCTTTTGCTGTATACGCTGTGGTGCTTGCGCTTCTTGTTATGGTTTCTATGTGCTCTATTAGCTTCGACTTAATGCCAACGTTACCCATTCTAATCATTGCTACTGCTGCTTCATGATTCACTCGTAACATCTCCTAACATCTTGTTTTGTCGAGCGGTTGTGCTGGGAATATCAAGTTGAGCACACGCGCTGTCTTTGTTGCACTATCGAGCCTTAACTCAATAGACAGGTAGTTGAATCGGTGCACTGGCCCTTGAATGTAAAACGGTGTCGGCTCGTAGTTCGTATTGAAGCTGAAGTCTTCAAAATCCATGTTCTCAAAGCTGAACAGGCTAATTTTAAAGTTACTCGTGAATAACCTGCCCTCGTTACTAGAAATCAATGCCGTCTCGACATAGGTGTTAGGCTGCGGTGCTAACGTTATGTATGCGTTGCTCATTACTTTGTGTAAGTGAGGCGCCCCGAAATCCATGTACGCAAGCCGGAACAGACATTCGAAGGAATTGCCGTTATCCGCTAGCAAACCTTCCGAGAATCGGCATATATTTCCGTTAGCATCCCCAAACAGCAAGTCGTTGTCAACGACGATGAAGCAGGTTGCCGCTATCCCGGTGTACTTATAGAACGCCTTGTGCAGGTAGTTGTGCACGAAAACAACGCCATCCGGAAAACCTATCCAGAACTCGTTCTTGTCCTTCACATGCACCATCTTAGCGGTGGATAGGTCGTAAGTAAGCAAGCTAGCCTCGACCTTTTGGCTGATACGCTTTGAGTTCGTTTGATACTCTATTGCCGTAGAACGCCAGGCGTATATGCCTTGGTCTAATGTGACAGGGCTATTCTCAATCGTTATAACTTGGTCTACAGCGGCATTGCCTACCTCTTCACTGAGGTTGAATATCGGGAACGTGGTCAAATCCACGCCTGCCACATTCACAGTCTCTTGAATCGAGTAGTACGCTTGGTCTTGCGTGAATACCTTTAGCGTGCTGTATTGGACAATCATGCCTGTGATAGGCGTTCCGTCACCCACCTCATCAAAGCTATTTGCAGGGAAATACTCTGCGCTTGGGATGCCGTTTGCTATGTCGCTCCAATACCTTCTCGCCGGAGCTAAGGGATCGCCCCATACAAACATACGGTTAGAGGTCTTCCCTGAAAACACTTGCATGTACCTATGCCCTACAATCTCAGAACGAGTGCCGTTGTCTTTGGTCCACTGGATTTCCACATTGTCCGTACCGTTTGATGGAGCAACCGTAAAGGTTACTGTGCCATTGGTCAGGTTAACAGAGTAGTCCACCGATACAACCATTAACACCGCATTCACATATACTTCATCAATGGAATCTATAGTAGTCTCAGCTACCTGGAAGGTCGTTGCGGAGCCACTGCCATTAAACGTCTGCGTCTTCTCACCTGTGAGTAAATTGACTTCATCAAACGCCGTTCCCCCACCTGTTGGAGGCGTCGAGATGAATATTTTAGGTCGATAACCCGACACCTCACTGTAGGTTGTCCCGTCATATGAGTAATAGCTAGCACCATCCCTGATATAAACCTTTGTGCCGAACTGTTGGAACGTTACATCACCTGTCGTGCTACACGCGCCTAGTAGCGTCTCTGTGAAGTCCGTCAAATCAAGGCTGTATATGCCGGAATCTGTAGCTACGAGCAAGAATAGGACGCCTGAAAGGTCACCGTACCAACCACCTCTAATAGGCTGTGCTGATAGAGCGTTCTTGACTTCCCATCCCGGACGCTTTTCAAGAGCTTGCTGAAGGTTGAGCCTCCAGTTATTCATGACGGAGGCTTCGCCGTCCTTGAGGTTAAGTGCGGATACATCAGACAAGTTCAGCCCCAAGAACTTACTTATAATTTTCGCTTGTTGTTCTCTGCGCCTAGTAATCCTAGCCATGACTCACCTACTCACTTTTATAAATCTGTCGAAATCAATCATCTTAGACTCTTTCCCAAAAAACTCTGTGCTGGATTTAATCATCCAAGTGTCCCGGTTGTTAATATCCTCCACATGACAATAAACACAAAACTCCCTAGCGTCATACCCACCGTCAAACATAGCTTCCCCGGACAGGAGGTAGTAATGTAAGCCGTCTGAGTCTTGATATGTCGGTGGCTCTCCTTTAAGCGGATAGAGCTTTTTCTTGTTTCTTTCGTAAAGAAACATCGCAAAACTAACGATAAGGATTGCTGAAAGAAGAAATACCAGATTCCGCTGCATGGTTAAAGCTTCGGTGCTCGTCTTCAATATCGACAAAGGATCCTGGCTCACGTAACCGCTCCCTTTCTTCTTCGTATTTTTCCTGAAAAAAACTGCCTGACGTCGGATCTATAAATAACGAAAACTGTGCTGCCAAAAAGTATGCCCCGGATAAAGCGGCTACGTTGTCAACGACGAGCGTATCTGTAAGCGCTGTTATCATTACTGGCGTTGGCCTATACACTATCTTCAAAGATGCGTCATGCTCGTTGTCCAGGATGAAGTTATTCCCTTGGGTGTTTAATGTAATGCCTATGCGGTCCCACTGCGAATCCTCAAGCACAATATCAATAAAGCGACAATCAGCCGGTAGCGGAATCTTGATGAATCTGCGGTACTCTGGCACGACATAATATGCGTAAGAATACAGCGCATAGTTCTTTAAAATTGTGTAGTAGTTACCTGTTATGGAAATCCTTGATGTTGTCGTTCCTGCCGGAGGTGTGACGCTTCCACTAAATCGCTCGACACCGCCTGTTAGCTTTGTGTGCGTAACTAGCACTGCCCATGCTGCGCCATCATAGGCTTCAATCGTAACAACACAAGGCGCGTCCACTTCGAACGTGTATGCTTTTACCGAGCCACTGCCAGAAACGATGAGCGAATCATCGGACATTGTTTCGTCGTCGTAACCACTAGTAATCAAGTCTTTATGTACTCGATGATTGTACTCGTACTCCGAGTATGACTTACCAAATGGGAACACTTCTTTTTGCCATAACGTCAAAAGTGACGGTGCCTCGGCATCCGTCCTAATTCTTCGCCCCGCTGTAAATGTTCCTGCGAGACAGTCTCGCATTTGCATTAAATCGTAGGCCATATTTACAATTTCACTTGCAATCATTACGTCCACCACCTAAAAAAGGGGAGCATAGCCCCCCCTATTTATCATTAGTTTGCAATAGGCTCTTCAAGGACAGAGACAGTGAGAGCGTGATCCGTCAACAAACGTTTACCGGTTGCCGGAGTCGCGGTCATTGTGATTGTTCCTGCGTTAGCCTGATACTTTGCTGACTCAAGGTAAAGCACTTGCTCCGTGCCGTCTGCGACGGTCAAAGCTCCTGCATCGCCTTTGCCAAACCAAAAACCATCCCCAACGGGAATAGCAATCGTTACGGCTCCATGGCCCGCGCCATTCTTTACAAGAATAGCTGTACGGTGGTCTCCATCGAGAGTCATTACGAAGTCTTCCGTAGCGTTAACTACAGAGCTTGCTGCAGCAGCCAGGACCAATGCAACACCTTCGTTAATCTTTCCTTGCGTATTAGTTACTGTCGGCATAAAATAACCTCCTTTTTCTTATGGCATATTAGATAGTGCTGATAGTACCTTCAGTCAAGCTCAAGCGGATAACCTCTTTCGGCCGGAGAATGTCAGCACCGAATACATGCCGTCCACGGATACCAGCGCCGAAGAAGTTTGGATGCGGATTGATGACTTGGGATTCCATCATCTGGTCAGCAAACGCAATCGCACGACCTGATAGACACATTACGTAATCCACTCCACCTGTCTGGTACACGTTGTTGGAGATATACACATCAACACCGAGCACTTTGGCATAGCTCACGCCATCACCAGCATCGGAACCGTTTTTAATCTGGAATACGATACCTGCGAGAGAGAGCATTGTCTCCATCCAAGGTGGGTATACCATCTTAATCATCTTCATCGGCACGTTGTTTTCAAGCATTACCTGCTTAGCGCGAGCAATTGTCGAGAGCACATTAGCCGGAGTAACGGTAACTGCAAACTCTTCAGGCAGTTTTTGCGCAAGTCCAAGAATGTACGTGTCGCAAATGTCCTGCAACTCATACATAGCTTCTCGCGCCTGGTCTTTTTGGATACTAACAACGGAACGCTTCTCGTCCAAGGACTCGATTTTAATACCGTAGTAGTTGTCCTGGTCAACCTTGATTACTGCGCCTGCGTCTGTAGGTTCTGTGTACGTAACACTGCCTGTGTAGGCTTGAACTGTTGGGCGATTAAGACCCGGAAATCTTACTGTGTCACCTGACTGCTTGATTTCACCCATATATTCTGTGTAGCAAATTTGAGTCGCTGCCAGATTTTTATGCAAATCGTGAAAAATCGTTGCAGCAATATGCTCAGGCGTTAAATTCTTAAAAGCCATGCTGATCACCTCTTAGAGTATAGTAGTAGTGTGTATGAGGTATTTTATTTTCTTACCAGTGCTTCATTGAGTCTTCGACTCGCTTGTACACTGCCGGATCCGTTAGCTGTTGGAGAGACATGTTCGTGTACTCTTTCTCAGTAATGAACCCACTCTGCGTTGCAGTTCCGCCAACCTTACCCGGTGCGCTCTTCTTATTTGCTTCGTTCGACGCGCGTACCGTTTTACCCTTCTCAAGCTGTTGCATCTTTGTTGTGAGTTCTTTGACGCGCTGTACGGAGTAAGCTTCCGTTAAGCTTTTACCCAACACCTTTACTTGATACCAGGTATCTTCAGAAATCTGTGAGGGCTGCACGTCCGGATGCGTTGTCATGAAGTCACGGTACATTTGTTGTTCTTTTTCTTGCGTTATTCTAGACCTTTTTTCAGCAGCTTGTCTTTGCATGTCTTGCGCAATGTGTTCCGGAATGTTGTTTTCCTGAGCTATGCGCTTAGTTTCATCTTCAGCTTCCATTCGCTCAGTCTCACGCATCAACTGTTCCGGCGTCATCCCTAACTTAGAAGCTCGCTGTTCGACAAACTGACGCACAGGATCCGTCTTGAGGGCTGATTCACGCTCTCTTCGTGCACGGTCTGCCATCATCCGATTTATTTCGTCCTGAGTGTAATACTTGCCTTTGTCAGCGGTATCTTCATCAGGCTTCGTAGAAACATCATCGGATTCGTCCTGCGACTCTTCATCGTCCGTAGTTGACGACGTATCACTATTTAATTCGTCTGAGTTATCCTGCTCATCAGTATTAGGAATTTGTGTTTCCTGACCATCCGTATCGTGGAAGTCCCCGGTATCCGTAGTTGCTCCATCTTCTCCATCGTTTTTTTGAGCGGTCAAGTCTCCGCTTTGAGCGTACATGTCAAGCATGTATAAAACCTCCGTTTACAAAATAATTATACAACATTTCCGCCTTGCTGTGAAACTAATTCTATTAATGCTTGTGCTTGTTGCTCTTGAGGGAGTGCTTTTATGCGTTCTTGCAGGTTAAGCGGTAACGATTGGAAGTACTCTGTCACTTGGTCAATCTGTGACAACTGTTGCGGTGGTGACATGTCTTCAGGCATTTCTCCGGTTGGCATTGGTGGTACTCCTTGAGGCGGTTGTGCTCCCGGTGGTGGCGCTCCCGGCTCTCCTTGAGGTGGTGTTCCTGGAGGTGGTGGTTGCTGCGGATTTTGCATTTGTTGCATTTGCATTTTTAACTGCTCAGTTTGCATTAGTGCGTTAACCATTGCCGGAGGTGGGTCTGTCTTGATTTCCTCCATCAACTGGTCACGCTTAGGCACATACCCTTCATGCGCACGGTTGAGGAATTGCGGAAGCGTTAGGTATCCGGCCTGCAACAGGTTACTGCTCGTCTCCATGGATGCAATCTGTGACCAGTGCGACGATGCGCCAACGTCAACTTTGACACGCACGTCATCAGGCATTTCTTCGATATCAAGGATGCCGGATTCCTTCTTGTCGTTATTCTCATACTTCACTTCGCGCGGTACTGTGTACCGTGTCCGTATGAAGTCCTTTTGAATCAACGCAATGTCTTCGACATATTGATACAGGTTAGCTTTGACGTTCTCAAGCGGCACCGATGACGTCTGCTGTATCGCAATAATCGCAGCAGCGTTTTCTGGTCTGACATTACCAAGTATTACGTCATTTACGCCCATAACCTCGAATGTACGGTCAATCGTGCGGTCGAATAGTTGCACGACAATCGGGTTAATTTGCGCCGGCATAACTTGCTGTACCGCATCATTTACCGGACCGTCCATCTTGATAGCTTTGCCCACACCGTTAGACCAATTCCGGATCCTGGTTGCATCATAAATTACACGCCCGAACGCGCTGTCGATTGTCCAGCGTGCGCAAATGGCATGTATTTTATTTATTACGACATTGTTAGGAATCATTTCTTTAATCTCAGAACGACCGATATAAGTACTCTTCCTTGGTGTCCACGGCATCAGTGCTACCGGGTACAAGGTGAGCTTTGTATCATACGGCTTTACAATGACAGCACTTCGGGTGTACTTACTGCTCCACACTGTTTTCGTGTCTGGATTGTAAAACATCTTTATGATATAGGTTGCTTTACGTGCAGTCTCAAGCTCGTACTTTGCATGGTCTCCGGCTGAATAGGTGATATCCTCATCCGGTCCGATTAGCTTAGGTGTTCCACCATTGGCCTCAGCTTCGCGGATAAGCTTATCAACGCTCTCTCTGCCAGTGAGGAGCACATACTCTTGATTCGGCTTTTGGTTTTTATTAATCCTGGAGTCCTGCGGTTCTGATAAGAATAGTTGCGTAATAGGAATATGGTCAATGCAGTAGTCGCCCTCGATAGGCACGCGCTTTGTTTGCGGTGTACCATCAAGCCCATACAAAGGCTCTCCATCGTCGCTGACGCTTGGCTCATAGCCATCTGACTTACCAGCAACCATATCATCGTCCCAATACATGTAAGAGACAGCTACGCCCTCAACAGCAGCAGTGTGCGTTGATTGCCGGAGGTGGGAGTCCATCTTTAGCCATTCCCACTTGTTTTTCGTGTGTCCGTTAAGCGTCTTGATAAAGTCGTTCTCTTCTTCGCTCCATGAGGTGTACCGCATCGTGATCGGCTCTGAGGCTATTGCGGAGACTTTGAAGTCAATGACTCTCTTAATGAGATTAAAGACAGGCGTGGGATGTCCACTGGACTCAAGACCACGCCAATGGTCGCCCTCGTAAAAACGATTGCATTGATCCAAATCACGATACGCCCCCAGTTGTGAATTATACACTCTTCCAGCTTCAAATTCACGCCATGCTTGCGTTTCTGCAATTTTCCCGTTACCTTTGAGCATGTCCTTGATTTTATTAATCATACTGTATCACCCATTTTCGGATGATATCCTAGCACTTGATTTAAGGCATCTTCCTGTTCTTGCGCGTACTTAATCTCCACTGCACTTGGTTCGTCACCCATCGGCTTACTAGCAACACGCGCTTTTTTAGGCGCTCCATTACTTAGATGTAACGCGCTTGCTATATGCGCAACCATCAGGATCGCATAAGCAATAATCACTAATGCTGACGCTATCAAAAGCCACACAACCACCAAGGCTGCCGAAAGCAATGTTTCCATATCATCCCACCTATCCGTTAAATTCACCCGAGAAGTCACTAAACAATTCATCTTCCCACCGTTCACCATCACCATCATGCTGTACAGCCGGAGCAAAATGTCTTACGTCGTCAACGACGGGTTCTCGCAATTCTCCCGGCCTTATGTCTTTTATCTTGATAATCGCCTGTGTTGTGGCGTCTACTATGTCATCGTTCTTACCATTAGGAAAAAAGTTAAACTCGTCAATGAAGATTTGTTTCCATGGCGCAAACTTGTAAATGTACACCGATTCAGCTTGTATCCATGGCGATACGGCTTGGAGCCTGGCAATCTTGCTTTCGGTGGGATTGTAAGCAATGACTCCGCTTACTTTGCGCCGGAGTACATCTATAATCGCGCTGCCATTCGCCTTTTCCTCAATGTACAAGATGTCGTTACGTCTACGCATTACCAGTATCGCGTCCACGGTTTCAATAAAAGTCATACGCTCCCGGACCATCTCAGTTAGGTACATTCTTCCGGAGACGCCAATCCCCCAACGCTGAATAACTATAAAGTCCGAGGTGTCCGACTTCTTGAATGCGGCATCTACTGACAGGCACCACCGTGTTATCGGCTCTTCTATCTTGGTGTAGAACTGCCACCACGCTTCTTTAACCATCCCACCGGATAAAGGCGATGGCTCTTGCAAATACTGCCCGGTATATCCGTACTCACCCAACATCCTTTTGAGCTTGTCTAGCGTTTCCTGCGGCTCACGTGCTGGCCATAAAACATCACCTTTCTTACGGTGTATGGTTCTGCCGGACATAGGGAATATTAAAGTACGCTCTAAGCGTTCTTCAGATGGCAACTTGACGTGTACATAATCATCAAGTTCAAGAGCTACCCCGGATACATCACCTTGGTTAAGGCGTTGCATAACGACAATAATCGCGCCCGTTTGCTTATCGTTAAGCCTCGAAGGAATACTTTGCCGGAAGTAATCGACTTGTTTACCACGTTCCGCATCACTCTCAGCGCCCTGTGGGTCATGTGGATCATCAATGATAATCAAATCGCCACCCTCACCCGTCGCGGTACCAGGCATAGGAGAAGCAAGCATCATTCCTGTTTTTGTGTTTTCAATTTTCTTTTGGGTATTCATGTCACCTTTCAGCTTTACATCTGGGAATAGCTGCTTATATAGGTTGGATTGCATAATATTACGCCTGTCGATGTTGAACTTCTTTGCGAGCGAGTCGGAATAGGAGAATGACAACATTCTCGTTTCCGGTCTTCTAGCCCATAACCAAGAGCCGTACATGACGTTTGTAAGTATGCTTTTCATACAACGGGGGGGGAGATTGAGTAGCAACCGTGTTATTTGTCCTGCTTCCACGGCTTCTAAATGCTCAATCATATAGTGCAAATGCCAATTATCCTTGTACTCCGTAGCTGGTTCAAGTACCTTCCAGAATGTTGTCTGATACGCCAACAAGGAATTGAAGCACGTGTCTCTCAGCTCACTAAGGATATATTGATTGTACTGGCTCTGTAACTCCGGTGGTACGCTATCCGGTGTTATCAGACTTCGAATTGCTAAGTGCCTCCTTTGCTGCTATCAAGTCATCATACAGCTTTTGAGTATCGCCGTTGCTGACGTTGACTTGCATAGATGAATCTACAAGGTCATAGATTTCAGCTAGCATCTTTGCAGCGTTGTTTCTGTCCTTTACCGCAGCGCGTGTACTCTTAATATCCGCATCAGTTCGTCCGTCCGAATCCTTAGTGATGACAATATGTTCATCCCGGATATCGCCGTTCATAACCTCCGTGAAATACTCAAGTACTTTTTTCTGCTCCTCGGTATATGTAGACATAGCTTCACCCCCTTTATATCAGTGTACCATAAAAAAACCCCCACACGTAATGTGTAAGGGTTTTTATTTATCGTTTTTTATTTATCGCTTATATCCCGGATGCGTGTTATTTATCGCTTCGTCAGCTTCTTCAACATTTCGCGCATATCAGGCGTCATACCGTCTTCGTAGCTCTTCTTACCTTCCTTACCTTTTATTAACCCAATTAGATCACCAACTAAATCTGACAACTCTTTTATATCGCTAGGCTTCACTTTATTATTCACTGACCTATATCTTGGGCAGGTACCTCCGACAGACTCAGGACCGCCTTCAACGGTCCTGAGCGCCTTGTTGACATCTTCTATCTCATGCATAAAGAAGTATCTAAGAGCTATCGGTTCATTATCACAGCGTTTCACGCCGTCACTAAACTTCCTGCAAACAAGCCGGAGCATCACACCAAGCATCACGACTACGTTTGCGAACTCCTTTTCTCCACTCTTTAACCTGGCACTGAATTCATCCGTCTTTATGAGACTGCGCAACCCGAGAATCATGTTCATGACATATTTAGGGATGTCGCTTAGTTGTAAGTTTACATGCTCAGCATTGAATTTATCAACCTCAATATCACCTCTTTGCGTCTGGAAATCTCGTAGTTCAAACAATTCGTTTCGGTATGCGTAGCCCAGCGCATTAATTACAATTGACAGGTACGTTTCGTACTTATTTTTGAGTTTATGAGTTCCCAAACCAATTTCATCTGAAAGCGTGGCTACGCTATCTGCAAGATTATCAAAACACTTTAGCTCGCCGGACGGTAAGCGTGCTTCGCCAGAAAGTGATGCCAATCCCGCTTTTATCTCGTGCAGTTGCAGTACTAATATATCCCCTTTAATTTCATAATTCGCCGAAATCCTCAAGTTAAAAACCTCGTTTACAAACTCCATCTCAACATCCACTGGCGTTAATTCTCCTGCTTTTATTTGGCACATAATCATTCTCCTTCCGAATTTTAAAAATTGCTGCTTAGTGAGCATACCATAATCTAATGATGTTTTTCAACATACTAAAAAGGACGCCGTTAGGCGCCCATCTCAGCAATTTTCGGAAGAAAAATTTAATGTTACAACATGCAGCTACGGCTTATTATACGCGCTTAATAGCGCAGTGTAAAGCGAAATGCCCCTGCGTTGCAGGGTAATCGCTTACCGATTAATCCCAGTTAAATCAATTCCAAGGACTTTAAAAAGAAATGTTTTATCCCATCCACACTTTTTCCGCTTAGCCGCAATGCCCAGTTTCGAGGGTTCTTGCTTGAGTAAACTCGTTGCAAGGTGCCTAAATACAGAGACGTTCTCAGCTCCACTACCTTTGCGAATCCTGCTGAGATCTTCTCGGAAGGCTACGTCTAATACCCAGTGGAGGCCGTTTTCAACAGACCAATGTCCGCGTTTATACTGTGCATACGCCTCGGCAGTACAATGTTCAATGCTACAAATATCGTAGTGATAATTTACAGTAGTTTTATCGCCTACCTGCCTGCGACTGACACACATGCCAAGACAAGATAACCCTTTGAAGTGATGATTTTGCTTGATGTATTCTATATCGTGAATCACATAGTACTCACGGATTTCCATTCGTCCATGACTGTTATCAAGTGTTCTATGATAGCGCTTTTGCTGCTTCAACAGCTCTTTTTCCTCTGGGTTTATATCGCTTATCAGCTCGTCAAACAGCAGCACTGTATCCTGGCATAACGTCTTTTGATTATCTTTTAGAGCAAGGACATAATCGGCTTCCTGCTTAATAATCTGCTCAGCTATTTTCTTTTGAGTACCCATCGCATCGATCGTGATCACTGCATTTTTCAAACAGAGTTTCTTTAACAATTCAGGTATAGCAGTTATTTCATTACTTTTCTCTTCTGTCGCTAACTGACCTAAAACAACCCTAGTTTCTCGTGCCCATGCGCTTACGACATGATAGACTTAAAGTTTCAATCCACGCACCCACACGGGCTAGTTTCTCGTGCCCATGCGCTTACGACATGCAATGCTTTTTTTCCATTAGCTTTATCTGCAGAGCCGCATAATGTTTTCCCATCGATGGCTATTTGTCGCCCAGATATTTTTGTGTCCAAGTAGGCAACCCATTCCATAAAAGCCTCATGGATTCCTTCGGGTTCCAAGCGCCCCAGTACGTCTCCGAACACATCATGGCTAGGCACACCAAACGGAAGCTCTAAAATATCTTTGAGCCATTCCTCGTTAGAGTTACCCCATTCTTGTATATCCGTGTAGCCATCGGCCCCACAAAGTGTGCCCAATACTGAAAGTACTAGGATATCAATTAGTTTATGTTTCAATCCATTTCCTGTTCTATAGTCCGGTATTTTTTCAAAGCAAGTTTTCAGTGAATCAATCATTTTAAGTCTCCCCGATGTCAGTGTATAGTCTGGTTTAGACTAATCGACAACGGATTTATTCTCAAGTAGCAACTCTGTTGGATGAATATCCATTAACGAAAGAATCGCTCGACTTCTGTATTCAATCTATCATCTAAAAGCCTATTAGAACAGGCTTTTAGAGCGAATTTCCGTAAGCGATTACCCTGCCCTGCGTTGGCTGCAAGGGCATTTCAAATTTGAAGGAGTGCAATTGGTTTAAAAATATACTAACATACTTTGTCGCGGTGTTCAAACTAGCTTATGTCACGGAGCACGCCGGATAGTGTTACTCTGTGATTTCCACTATTTTGGTGCGTTGTGTAGTAGAGAAGCTTGTCACCCGCGCTCAAGAATATTGGCGTGTTGGGTAAAGATATGATTTTCATATTAACGTCTTCACTACGGCTACTAGTCAACGCAACATTTTCCGAGCTATTAACTGCAAGGTTCATATCAGGTGATTTTATTGATGTAACATCGTTGTACGCAAAGCCATATAGATAACCAGTAAGTTCCGGCAACGCAGCAATAACCAACGTCAACTCAAGAAGATACCCTGTTGGCACAGTGTACAACTCCGTAACAAACGTCTTGTCTTGTACTCCATTAAATAAAGTCATTCTGGCATTATAATGATTTGTGTTGTAACCTGCAAGTACTACGCCGTTTAAAAGCACTAAATTAAAAGTGTTGTGTTCGTAAGTTGGACTCGGCCTTGGTGGTCCGTGATAATCGGTCAAGGCTGAAATAGTCGTGCTGGCATACGATGAAACACTAGTCCCATTATGGGTGACGTCTATCTGGGAAAGCGTGTTGCTATAGTCATGAATTAACCGAACTGTTGTTGGATTTATTACGACAGCCCCCCAAAAATTATGAGTAGATAAGTTAATAGTTCCCGTAGAAAGTGTTATTGTTGCGACAGGAACGTTACCTATGGCTTGGTACATAAAGTTACTAGTAGTCTGCCTACCAACAACGAAGAATGAAGTGTCTGTTAAGCGAACGATTACGGGTTGATACGTCTGTTCAGCAAGAGCATAGGTGACCTCAGAAGTGGATGTCGTTATCGTCATATCTGATATACTTAAGAACTTAGTGTATACCGCGCTAGCTGTAACCCACGTCGCGACTGCGCTAACAGTAGTCAGTGTAGCTATTTGATGGTTAGAGCTTTTATTGGTTCCAGTGTCAACTGCTATGAAGAACGTAACTTCCTTAAGTGTTCCCGGAAGAGGGTCAACTCCCGAAGTGTCCACCATGCAAGCATAGCCCTTATTATCCACTGTGTTTTTATAGAAAGCAATAACCCTGTCTGCATCTACATAATCACAGCCAAGAGGTACTCCTGCGGTCCCACTTATTGAGATTGCATCAGACATTGTTACATCAAGCGTCACTGGGTCTACATCTACTTGTACTGCAACAACCTCATCAACGCCGTTGTTATCTCTTATAAACGCAATAGCCCTTGTGTCAGTCACTCTACATGCACAAAGATAAGTTAGAAAGCTAGAATTTATAGATGTAAGATCTGGGTGATTGAACCGCTCACCTTGA
>Ga0222676_1000135_pt1 | contig 31729 bp, 30 predicted proteins | sample AntAcemetagen870_FD_179815 | JGI IMG/M metagenome (GOLD analysis project Ga0222676, IMG submission 179815) | Saline water microbial communities from Ace Lake, Antarctica - #870 | ecosystem: Environmental > Aquatic > Non-marine Saline and Alkaline > Saline | place: Antarctica: Ace Lake...
ATTCATTATCTGTAACACCAGGTGGAGGAACTGATTTACCAGACAGTGTTGTAAATCATGAATTTAAAAATCAGATGCGTGTTGGAGATTCTGGAGTAGATGATTCAAATTATCTATCACAGCAATGTGGAACAGGGGTAGTAAGCACAGCTACACTTGCGTTTTGTCAGGAGATTTGTGATGGAACTCATGGTAATTGGTCTCAAACCGTTATAGAAGATGAACAGGGTAATCTAACGAACGAAGGGTTTGGTGCTTGTAATTCATTATCTGTAACACCAGGTGGAGGAACTGATTTACCAGACAGTGTTGTAAATCATGAATTTAAAAATCAGATGCGTGTTGGAGATTCTGGAGTAGATGTTGTGTACCTTCAGACTCTTCTTCAAAAAATGGGACTCTACACAAGTGTTGTAGATGGAAGATTTGGACTAGAGACTGCTGCTGCTCTAAGAGCTTTTCAAAGAATTGAAATTCCAGGCATAAAGACATCAAAAAAATTAACAACTGGGCGACTAGCTGGAAAACTTACTCTTAAAGACCTGAACGCTATAGTTCCTATAATAAATGATGCGATAGGAGAAAACGCTCTGATCATTCACTTAGGTGGTTACTGTATGGTTCCAGGTGTTTCAGGATGGGGCCCCAGTAATGGCGTTGGTACAATATGTGAGATAGACGGTGTTCTGTATCTTCCATATATAATATAGCTAATAAGTATATAATTTATTAAAAAATACACATACTTTATGTAGTGTATTTTTTAATGCCTGACATGGTAGGATAATTAATATGTTTGGTTTTAATGCTGATAAAAAAATACCCACAGAAACTCCTTTGGTTAAAAAAATAAAAAATACAGCCACAGCAGGTTTTGCTGGTCTTATGAGTCTCACAGCTTCAGTTGATAGTCATGGTCAAGAAGTTCACTCTAGTAATTTGGATGAAAAAAATATTGAAAGCACTATGCCTTCAAGACAAGATAGTTTAGACCTTCTAAATAATAAGCGAGAGATATTGTACTATTACAGAAATCATTTACTACGTGACTATAACTCAAAAAAAATGTCTCAAGACGACTTCAAGAATTTTGAGAACAATAAAAAACAGAGTTCAAAAGAAGTTAGCTTTAAGAGTACAAACCCAAAAGACTATCAGACTATAAAACCAGAAGATTATTACAAGAACATTGATCAAAACAATTTTTTAGCTGGAGAAGAGTTAGATACAGTTCTAGATGTACGTGCACCTATGCAGATTTTTGATAGAAGAATTGTTCCAACAGAAGAACGTAATTTTTTTAATAATATTCCAGACGATCCTTTTTATGGTGATGGAGTACGCCTACATAGCTACAATTCTTTACAAATTACACCGTGGGATATTTTAACTGAAGACCAGAAAGACAAAAGACTAAAAGAATACGGTGTTTCAGGTACACCATATGATCCTGCTCAGAAAATTATAAAAGAGCAGCAAGATTTAAAAGAGCAGGGTTTGTATCGAGGTGAGATTAGTGGGAAGTGGGATGCAGAGTCTTTAGGGCAATTAGATAGAGATTCAAGTCAAAAAGCTCAAATACAAACTCCTCAGCAGGTATTAGATACTGACAGTATAGAAGCGGAAAAGAATCTCCATGAGTCTGAAAAATATATATTACCAAGTGGTGTCATATATAATTCATATTTGGAACTTATCACAAAAGAGCCTAGGTTTTCAGATGATGATGTTTTTATAAAAAATTTTGGTAAAAAACCTCCTCAATAATATATCTTAACAAAAAATCTCCTTCGGCGGTTTTTTGTTCTGTACCTTTTAGAGATCCAGACTTTAAATCTTCTATACACTACTGACGACCGTCATAAGTGTATATGTAGATAGTAGTTAGTTGGTTTATTTATAAATATCTTTTCGATGTTTAATATTTAAGATAGTAAGTAGTGTAACGTTACCCCGCCCATCTATTTCAAATATAGCTCGGTAATCACCAATGCGGTATCTATATAGTCCAGTAAGATGACCTTTCAAAGCTTTGGCTCGAACCAGAGGATCTTGCATTCTTGTATTTTCGGCAATTTTTACAACAATACGGTCTGCATCTTTTGGGTTAAGTTTTTCTAGGTCTCTATCAGCCTCTTTCGAATAGACAACTTTTATTTTTGACATAGTCTAATCAAGTGCGTATTTTTTTAATATTTCTTCTTGAGAAACAACACGACCTTGAGCCACATCTTTTTTTGCTTGCATGATGCTTTCCACAAAATCATCAAGATAGATATCCTTTGCAAAAGGTGCTATTTCAAACAAAGGAGTATTTCTATTCATGACAACATACCGCACATCTTTTTTACGTGCTTTTTTTACATAGTTTGAAATATTTTGACGGAATTCTTTAATTCCTATAAATTTAGTATTCATACCCTAAGTGTACACTTTAGGTACACCTTTGTCAAGATCTCTCTAGTGGTCTAATGCTCAAGGAGGCTCCTTAAGCATCTATCGAGGTCGGACCTGGATAGAGAAAAATTGAGCAAAAGAAAAGGGTGCCTTAGGTAATTAACCATTCGGACCCCCTTTTGTCTTGATATGGTAAAAGTATATTAGAGGGGTTACTGAAAGTCAGTAGGGTTAAAACGAGACCCTTGACTTTATTTTCAATATCCGTAAGATACCGTAGGTAAGTTGTATGTACCTTTCGAGGGACCAATGCACGAACTCTATTTATAGAGGCGTCATTGATACAACATAATAGTTGTATTTTTTTATTTACCTAAAGGAGCGAGAGCGACTATTGGCTAAATAACCCAGTTACATAATTTGTCCGCAGGAAATTGATGAGACAAATTATTGAACAGGGTACATACATATTTGTTTGATTATGAAAAAATTTATCCTAGGAACAAAAGAACAAATGACTCAATACTTTACCGAAGACGGTAGGGCTATTCCTGTAACTGTCGTAATTGTCACTCCAATTACTGTAACTCAAGTAAAAACAACAGATATTGATGGATATGAAGCCGTACAATTTGGTACTGGTGTACGAAAAGAAAAAAATATAAACAAACCACAACTATCAGCTTGGAAAGATCTTGGAGCATTTAAGACAGTGCGAGAATTCCGACTGAGTACTCCATCTGAACTGAAAAAAGGTGATGTTCTGTCACCAACTGACGTTCTAGAAGTAGGGCAAGCTATTACCGTTACAGGTATTTCAAAAGGTAAAGGTTTCCAAGGTGTTGTAAAGCGACATAATTTTGCCGGAGGACGACGTAGTCATGGTCAAAAGCACAGTGAACGAGAACCAGGATCAATTGGAGCAACAGGACCACAACGTGTGTTCAAAGGTACTCGAATGGGTGGACGTATGGGTTCTGATCGTGTTAGTGTAAAGAACTTGGAGGTTGTTGCTATGGATCTAGAAAAAAACGTTGTATTTATTAAAGGTGCAGTACCAGGACGTCGAGGTACACTACTTGAAATTGTAACTCAATAATTATGGAAAAATTAACTGCACAACTATATAGCGTAGAAGGAAAAGACAAGGGAACGGTTGAATTACCGGTATCAATTTTTGGATTAAACTGGAATGCTGACCTCTTGCACCAAGTAATAACTACTATGCAAGGAAATGCCCGCCTTGGAAATGCACACACAAAAGATCGGTCAGAAGTTTCAGGGACTGGTAAAAAACCTTGGCAACAAAAAGGAACCGGTAGCGCACGTCATGGTTCACGACGAAGTCCAATCTGGGTAGGTGGTGGATCGTCTCATGGTCCTCGAAACACTAAAGACTACTCTGGGAAGATCAACAAGAAGTCAAGAGTGAAAGCATTGTTTGTTGCACTGTCACAAAAATTACGTGATGGACAGATTATGTTTACACAGCGTGTAGAACTATCTGAAATGAAGACAAAACAAGCTGATACGATAGTACAAGGGTTGGCAACAGTTGCTGGCTTTGAAACAATCGCAACACCAAACCCGGTAAACATGCTATTGGTATTACCTGCTTTTGATGAAATTGTAGCAAAAAGTTTCCGTAATCTACCGTTTGTAACCGTGCGAGATATCCAAAGCTTGAACCCTCTTGATGTTATGAAATACCGATATATTGTTATGACTTCACCAGAAGACTGTTTAGCATTTTTAAATTCGAAAATAGCAGATAAGACATTAGAAAAAACTAACGCATAGTATTATGGCTAAAGAAGTAACACACAATGAAATACAGCAAGCAGTACACAATGATGCATCACACATATTAGGTGCACCACGTATTACTGAGAAAGCTGCTATGGGAACAAGCGATGGCGTGTATACTTTTAATGTACCATTGTCTGTGAATAAAATTCAGGTCAAACAAGCAGTAAAAGCGTTATATAATGTAGAAGCTGTAAAGGTTAACATTATTCGACAACGTCCAACTAAAAGAATATTCCGCGGACGAAAAGGTACTGCAAAAGCTTATAAAAAGGCACTTATTTACTTAAAAGAAGGTGACTCTATCGAGCTATAACATTTAATATTATGAAGAAACTTAAACCAACATCACCCGGAAGTCGTAACACATCACTCGTAACATATCGAGGTGTACTTTCACGTTCAAAACCAGACAAAACATTGACCGTTGGAATTCGTCGAACAGGTGGACGTAACAACCAAGGGCGTATTACAACGAGGCATAAAGGTGGAGGAAACAAGCGACGATATCGAATGATTGACTTCTTGTACAACAAGAAAGATATCCCAGCAAAGATTGAGTCTATTGAGTATGATCCAAACCGATCAGCATTCGTGAGTTCTATTATATATGCTGATGGTGAACGACGATATACTCTTACACCACAAAAACTTAAAGTTGGAGATACTATCATCACCAAAGAAGAAGCTCCAATCGAACCAGGAAACCGAATGCTGTTGAAGAGTATTCCTGTTGGAACATTTGTCTACAACGTAGAGTTAAAACCAAATGGTGGGGCAAAGCTTGCTCGATCTGCAGGTAATCATATTCAAATTTCAGCTCATGATGAAGGAATGTCTTCATTAAAAATGCCATCTGGAGAAATTCGAAAAGTACAAAGTATCTGTTGGGCATCAGTCGGAGAAGTTTCAAATGGAGAACACAAGCTTGTGAAGAAAGGTAAAGCTGGACGTAACAGGTGGCTCGGAATTCGTCCTACTGTTCGTGGTTCTGCTATGAACCCTGTTGATCACCCCCATGGAGGTGGAGAAGGTCGTCAAGGTATTGCCCTTCGTCGTGGTCCAAAGACTCGTCAAGGTAAACTGGCTTACGGTGTGAAAACACGTAAACCAAAGAAATACTCAAACAGTAATATCGTTACACGACGTAAGACAAAACGATAACCTCTTGCATTTTAATTATAATTTCGTATAGTACACACACAACATGCCAACAATTAATCAACTCGTAAAAAAAGGACGTAAGAAAGTCGCAAAGAAATCAAAAGCGGTAGCACTTCGACGTGGGTTTAATACATTGGCTAATAAACCAACAAAATACCCAGCTCCTTTCAAACGAGGTGTATGTACAAAAGTTTCAACAACTACTCCAAAGAAACCTAACTCGGCTCTTCGAAAAATTGCTCGTGTGAGGTTAACTAATGGTATGGAGGTTACAGCCTATATTCCAGGTATGGGACACAACTTGCAAGAACACAGTGTGGTATTGCTACGCGGTGGTCGCGTAAAGGATCTTATTGGGGTACGTTATACTGTAGTTCGTGGTGTTCTAGATGCACAAGGTGTAGAAGGGAGAAAACAATCACGATCTCGATACGGTGCTAAAAAACCTAAAGAGTAATATTTATTAAACTAATAGAGTAAGTGAGCCGCAAGGTGATCTGAAGAAATTCTATGCGAAAGCCAATTAAACGAAAAAATAAAGTAGTAGCCGATTCAGTATATAACTCTGAACGAGTAGCACGTTTCATTAATTACGTTATGCTTGATGGTAAGAAAGAAACTGCACGAAAGATAGTGTATGGAGCTTTTGATGTTATTAAAGAAAAAACAGCAAACCCAAATCCACTTGAAATATTTGACGCAGCACTTAAAAATGCAAGTCCTGTTATGGAAGTTCGATCACGACGTATCGGTGGTGCTAACTACCAAGTTCCGGTTGAAGTTCGACCTGAACGTAGAAATCAATTAGGAATGCGATGGATCCTAGCAGGTGTACGAAAGCAAAAAGGCGGAAAGACTCATCAAGTTTTGGCAGAAGAATTGATTGCGGCAAGCAATAATGAAGGTCAAGCTGTAAAGAAAAAAGAAGATACACACCGAATGGCAGATGCCAACAAAGCGTTTGCACACTTTGCTTGGTAGGAATTATTTTCTATATAACGATAAAAAACCGCACTCGCGGTTTTTTTGTTTACCAACAACCTTCATAGCAACACCACACCCCAAATGCTATAATAAAAACACAATATGAAAAAAATCTACACAAAACTAACCACCATAATCGCAATATTCGCACTCTTCTTCCTCTATGGCGCAGTCATCGTATTTGCGGTTCCACCAGCAACACAATATGTACCAGGAGAAACACTTGATCCTAATTGTCCACCAGTACCCAATACTAACTGTTCAGTCATAGTATCAAATATTTATAATACAGATGGAACTCTTGCGGAAGATAGGGTGTTTGATCTAGGTTCCTATAATCTAGATTTCGAAAATATCAATCAAGTGAATTTTAGGTCAGATAATGGTGATGATTTCGTAAAATTTATTGATGATGATCAAGGTCTTAGTGTTTCGCTTTACTCTGGTTATTATGGAGACGATAATTCATGGGTATTTGAATCACCAAATGGAGAGTCAATGATGATCGGTGGTATAAATAATGGAAACGGAGGGAATGATATTTTGATTGGGGATGGTGCAGAAACGATTCGTCTTTTGTCAGATGTATTTATTGAAGGAGTTAATCAAGATGATACTGAAGATTTAATCCTTGTCTTAGATACAGTAAACGAGATTATTGAATATCGTGACGCTTCAACATTAGTTTCATATGATTTATATGAAGAAAATTCTGTTGTAGGTTTTACATCACCTACACCGTCTGGGGATAATTCTGTTGCAATTGGTGATGGGTCAACCGCATCTGGTAAGCGATCTGTCGCAATTGGTTCAATTAATGATAACGATGGCTTTCCTGCACCGGTTGCTAGTAATGATAACGCCATTGCCATTGGTGATTTCGCTGTATCTTCAGGAATTGGAGCTATTACGATTGGGAGTAATGGTGTCGAGGCTTCGGGTGATTATGCTTTAGCAATGGGATTTGGTGCCAAAGCAATAGGGCGTGATTCCATTGCTATGGGTTTTCATGCTTCAGCTTCTGGTGTAAAATCGGTTGCTATTGGGAGCTATGCTCTTGCTCCGTCTTCTGAGGAGATGGCGCTGGGCTCTTCCACGACAGATTATATACCAGGTACTGGTGCAGCAGATCGTTTGTTTAATATTGGAAACGGTGATAATAGCGATCTTTCAGATGCTTTTACTATTCTTAAAAATGGAGAAGTTGGAATTGGTTCAGATAATTTTGAAGCAAATACAAACGGAAACATGTTTCAAGTTTGGGATGGCGCCGGTAGCTTGATTGGCTATGTTGACGATGCGACAGGTAACTGGGTTCCAGTCTCTGATGAACGTACAAAAAAAGATATTCAAAATCTTGAACATGGTCTTGATGCGATCAATCAATTACGACCAACAAGTTATAAATTCAAACGAAACGACGCACCTGCAATCGGATTTATTGCTCAAGAGATTATGGAGATTATTCCAGAGGTAGTTGTAGGTAGTGAAGATACTCAATATGGAGTTTCATATGCAGCTCTAACACCAGTACTGACAAAAGCTATTCAAGAGTTAGATATTAAAATTACTGAATCTGAAGTTGTATATGCATTAAAAAAAGACGACGAGCGAACTTTGAAAAAGATTTTACAATCAATCCTCGACAGTGTTACAAGTCTTGTTCTTGATACTGTAGAATCAGTACAAGGTATCTTCCAAAAAGTTGAAACAGAAGAGTTGCAAGTTAACGACAAGCTTTGTGTAGGTGATATCTGTGTAACAGAAGCCGATTTCAAAGCTGTGTTTGAAGATAATTCTTCTAGTAGTAATAATAAATCTGAAACTAACTCTCAAGACACGAGTAATGAATCAGAAGAAGAATCTACACCAGATCAAGAAGCTGAAATCACCGAAGAAGAGTCAGGTAATAACGAAGAAGAGGCCGAAGAAGAATCTACACCAGAATCAGAATCAGAACCTGAAACAGAGTCCGAACCCGAGCCAATTCCAGAACCAGAATTTACTTCTACTGAAGAATAAAAAAACCTAGCAGGTTATTTTTTTATTGCAATTTTAACCAATTTCAGATATAGTTGGCGTATTGTTTAGGTCCTATATGACCTTTTTTACATATAACATTACTTAATTAATCTATAAATATATGGAGCGCGATTACCCATTAGAAAGAGTTAGAAATTTTGGTATTATTGCCCACATTGATGCGGGTAAAACTACTACAACAGAACGTGTTTTGTTTTACACTGGTGTATCTCACAAGATCGGTGAAGTTCATGATGGTGCAGCAACTATGGACTGGATGGAGCAAGAGCAAGAACGAGGTATTACTATTACATCTGCTGCAACTACTTGTTTCTGGAAACCGTCATATGATGCAAATAATGAAGACTTGAAGCATCGTTTCAATATTATTGATACACCAGGTCACGTAGACTTTACGGTTGAAGTAGAGCGTTCTCTGAAAGTTTTGGATGGTGCTGTAACAGTATTTGATGGTGTTGCTGGTGTTGAACCACAATCAGAAACAGTTTGGCGACAAGCTGATAAATATGGTGTTCCTCGTATATGTTTCATTAACAAACTAGACCGAACTGGTGCTAGTTTTGAACGATCATTCAATTCTATTATTGATCGACTTACAAAAAATGCGGTGCGATTCCAACTACCTTGGGGAGAAGAAGATCAAATGCAAGGTGTAATTGATCTTATGAAAATGAAAGCTTACTCTTTTGAAGGAGAGATGGGTGCTGTTATCGTTGAAAATGAAATTCCTGAAGAATTGTTAGCTGATGCTAAAAAGTATCGTAGTGCAATGGTTGAAAAAATTGTTGAGAATGATGAAGCTGCTATGAATAAATACCTAGAAGGCGAAGAGATTGATATTGCAACATTGAAAAAACTTACACGTGAAGCGGTAATCGCAAACCAGTTGGTACCAGTATTTGCTGGAACAGCTTTGAAAAATAAAGGTGTTCAATTAGTATTGGATGCAGTTATTGATTACTTGCCAGCTCCAGTTGATGTACCAGCTATCAAGGGTGTTGATCCAGATACAGGAGAAGACCTAGAACGACCAAGTTCGGATGAAGCACCATTTGCAGCTCTTGCTTTCAAAGTTGCGACAGACCCATTCGTAGGACAATTAATTTTCTTTCGTGTGTACTCGGGAACACTTGAGTCAGGGTCTTATATTTTAAATACACGTACTGGAAACAAAGAACGTATTGGACGAATTTTGCTTATGCATAGTAATGAGCGAGAAGAGGTAAAGAAGGTTTATGCAGGAACTATTGCAGCCGCTGTAGGACTTAAAGAAACTATTACGGGTGACACTATATGTGATGAAAACCATCCTGTATTACTTGAAGGAATTGATTTCCCAGAACCAGTGGTTTCTTTGAAAATTGAACCAAAGACAAAGGCCGATCAAGAAAAAATGGGTATGGCATTGTCACGTTTGTCAGCGGAAGATCCAACCTTCAAAGTTACAACTGACTCAGAAACTATGGATACTATTATCTCTGGTATGGGTGAATTACATTTGGAAATTTTAGTTGATCGTATGAAGCGAGAGTTTAGCGTTGAAGCAAATGTTGGTAAGCCTCAAGTTGCATACCGTGAAACTATAGTAGGTAGCGCCGATGTTGAAAACAAATATATTAAACAATCAGGAGGTCGTGGTCAATATGGTCATGTGAAAATCCGTGTAACACCACTTGAAAATCCTGGAACTATACCAGAGGATTTAGCAAAGAATGTTACGCGTGAAGAACACTTTGAATTTATTAATAGTATTAAAGGAGGTGTTATTCCACAAGAATATATCGGTGCTTGTGTGAAAGGTTTCAAAGAAGCTATGAATCGTGGAGTTGTTGCTGGATATCAACTGATTAATGCATCAGTTGAATTGTATGATGGTTCTTATCATGATGTCGACTCAAATGAAGTTGCCTTCAAAATTGCATCAAGCCAAGCTATGCAAGATGCAGTAAAACAAGCGCAACCAGTTCTTCTAGAGCCTATGATGAAAGTCGAAGTTACTGCTCCAGATGAATTTCTTGGAGACATTACAGGAGATATTTCAAGTAAGCGTGGAATTATCGAAGGTACAGAAGACCGCGGTATGATTAAAGCAATTAATGCCGTTGTTCCACTGTCTGAAATGTTCGGATACATGAACAACTTGCGTTCGATGACTTCAGGACGTGGAGCTTTCACTATGGAGTTCTACCGATATGATATCGTTCCAAAAAATGTTGCTGATGATATTGTAAAAGCACGAACATAATCTCTAGTTGATTAATAAAAAGCCACCTTGCGGTGGCTTTTTTGATAAGGAGACTAAAATTAAAGTTTGACTTATTAGTCTCAACGTGCTAACATATATTTTGTGAGTGAAGAGTTTTCTCTTTATTTTCAACAATAAACAAATGTCCTCACAAACCTCGGCCTCTGGTCGGGGTTTTGTGTTTATAGGGTGATATAAGGTGGCGATGAGATAAAATAATACATAGTTTGCATCATCGTGTCAAATATGATATCTTTGTTCAAAGATTAAGGAAATTGTTCCTTGAAAAAATATCCAAATAAAAAAGATCATGAAAAAATTGTTAGTATTACTAATCATAGTTAGTGCGAGTATGTCTTTAGGTTATGCTCAAGAAATAACCGCTCCACAAAGTGGAACAATTATTGAACCCGGATCTACGATATCGGTTATGTCCAGTTCAAACGATACGGTGTTTTTTGAATTCGGTGGACATAAGCCAGACGGAAACTCCGATTGGTTTATAGGAAGCGCAAATTTATTGGTTCCAACATTTGGAGCTCCTGAATTTGCTCGAATAAATACAACAGCGAGTGATCCGAACTATCTAGATGAATGGATGCCATCTGATATGGCAATGGACGATTCACTCTTTCAAAACATTAATAATGTTGAGAAGATTACAACTCTTTCACTCAAAGTTGGTAGCCATGACACTACATTTCACTATCCTAGCAATCACGAGGATGGACTCACTATCTGTATTGATGGTGACCCTACCATGCTTTATAGTAATGAAAACGGAATTCTTGTAGATGGAGATGGGGGTTTGATTCCAGACAGTATTCTTCAGAGCGCGGGGTTTGATGAAAATGATGTAATAACTTTTGATCATTACTCTGAGAGTAATGAAATAATTAATATTACTGTTTCTAATGAGTATCTTGTGCCAAGTGGTACAGAAGCGCTTGTGTTTCAGGGGCCCTTTATTGTTTGCGACCCAGTTGAATGCACTCTTGTGCAAGAAATTATAATTGATACGATTACTAATACTGGACAAGTTACTTTTGGGTCTTCTTCTGGTGCAATAACTGTTGATATTGATATTGAGTCTGTAGTTCTTACTGGCGATAGTACAAATATCTCATTCTCATTTCAAAGCGTGGTGAATGATTTTCATGTTCCAAATTTTAAGGCTCCAGGACTTGGACTTGGTTACTTTGATTGGTACCCAGAACTCGAACCTTCTACTATTTGGAAGCTGGTAACAGTTACTTTTATTGATAACGGAGTTGTCGTGTATAGCGGTAAAATCTTGGTAAAAGTATTTGGTGGCATGTCTGCCTTTGCTCCGGCAAAAAATCTTCGATTAAAGTTTCCAAGCAATAACAGGTTAAATTATCCAGCAGTTTCTCTAAACGAGGAGAAGATTATGGATTTAAGAAAATCTGGTTGGTCAGACGAACCTGTATCCAACACGATGGGTAACTTTATCCTCAATGAAGAAAATGTGGGTGTACCAGCAGGCCTATTTACGCGAGTGTATCTGAATGGTGAGTATCATGGTCAATATAATCTGAAAGAAGTTTCTGGTCAGCATTTTGCTGAGGAGTTATTTCCAGGTACTGACGATGACGATTTTTCTTTTTTCTCAGGATCTGATTTTCCTTTACATAACTTGCAAGAGCGAGCATTTGCAGGGGATTGTCACAGAGATTCTGTAGCGATTCGAATGGAAAGATTTGATGAAGATTATGCCTGGTTGATGTCTGCCAATAAGCAGGACTATTCTTTCCCAAGTATCTTGCGAGGTAGATATGATTATTTGTCTCTTTTTAAGATGAAGTTCATAAGCGCTTTTTGCACTAGAGATGACTACGGTCCTCATAATTCAGAATTCTTTACTAATAATTCAGGTACACAGCCATACTATTGGTTAGGAAAAGACTTTGACGGATCTTTTAATTGCAGTCAACTATATCATGATGGGTTTACAGAACAGTTGTTTGACTTATCAAACGGTAAAGATGTTATGCAAAAAACTCTTTTACTAAATATGATTGAAAATGATTCGATCAGATGGGAATGTCAAAATCTTGCAAGCGATATGGGTAGTACAACACTCTTGTCAGCAAATTTGTTAGGCAAGTGGAGTTCGCTAACTCAATCGCATTACTTGTATGCTGATCAGAATTTTGCTCGGTGGGGAACACTTCCTTATTCTGAGGTAAACGCTGCTGAGTTCTTTTACATTGATCTGTGTGTACAAGAATTTCTGGCCAATAGAACGGGCCTGATGTATGGTTTTCTGAATGAACACTTTCAAAGTGATACAACTCTTGTGAGATTCCGGTCAGTTACCGAATGTGGTGAAGCTACTGCTTTTGTCAGTAGAATGGAAGCTGCAGATTCAGTGTGGGTTCATAGGACGTCCTTTACGGGAATTCCTGTACCATTGAAAGCTGAAGGTTATGATTTTCAGTACTGGGTCATTAACACTGACACAGTATTTGAAGAGAGTTTCTTCAAAACTTTCCACCCTGATACTGTTTACAATGTAACTGCCATGTTTGGCTGTCTAGAAATAGATGAAAACATTTCAGAGATTGGTATCAGTGAGGTGTTGCCAGACAATGAAACGGTGGTTGCTGATCCGCAAGGTGATTATGAAGACTATATCGAGCTAGTAAACAGTTCAGGAAATGTCATTAACCTTGCAGGTCTGTATCTATCTGATGATTTGTCCAATTTGCAAAAGTTTCGTTTTACTGATGACTTTAATCTTGGAACAGGCCAATTTGTTTTGTTCTGGGCTGATAAGGACACATTAGATGGAGCTTTTCATGCAAACTTCAAATTGTCGAAAGATGGCGAATCCGTTTACCTGTCGGATGGTATTAATCTTATCGATTCGATTTCTTGGGATTTCACGATCCCTGAAGATTCATCCTATGGACGTTGTCCTACTGGTGAATTATCGGTTATGGCGCCAACACCAAACTTACCTAACCAATGTCAAACTATCGGCATTGAAGAAGTGGGAGGTGTTTCTGATGTCTATGACGAGATTGTCATATATGACCTGTTGGGAAGATTACTTTCTCGTAATGTAGATTATCCTAGTGGTGTCTACGTAAGAACTTTTTCACTAAAAGGAGAAATCCTATTTAGTGAAAGGTTTGTAATTCAACGTTGATAATATTAACGTTTTGTAAAGGGCTGTGCATATGCACAGCCTTTTTATTTTGTTTTTAAAGCAAAGTGAGTTACAGTATAGGTATTAATAAACAAATCTCATATATTTTCATGCTTATCAAACAAAACTTAATTATTAAATCACTCATATTTACTGCATTAACTTTGACAGTTTTTTTCTTGTTTTCAAGCAGTGCTTTTGCAGCAACGATTACAGTTACTTCAAATACTGGAGATATTACTGTCGACGGAGAATGTAACTTAGAAGAAGCAATACAAAATGCTAATGATGATGCCCAAACACATACTGATTGTTTAGCTGGTTCAGGAACTGATACTATTGTTTTTAATCTTGCTGCCGGTTCAGATACTACACAAATTATTTTAGGTTCAGATATTAATTATGCTGTTTCTTCACCAATTATTATTGACGGTCTTTCGCAAGGTACTGACGCTTCTTGTGGAATAGAAGACGATCTTTCTGATCGTAACATTAATATTGAGTTGCAAGGTATTTCTTTCATCTTAGGAACAGGAGCTAATGGCGTACTTATTCAAGGTATCAGTATGTTATCTGACACTACTAATCAAAATATTTTTACTGCTTTTGAAGAATCCATTGATGGTTTTACACTTCGTTGTTCAAACATGGGTATAGATGCTTCGGGTACAATTTCTACTGCAAATGTTAGAGATCAAATTAGCTTCGAAAATTCAAGTAATATAACAATTGGGGGACCAAATATTGTTGATAGAAATATTTTTGCACATGCAAATTTCGATGAATTTTCAGCTGTTATTTTCCTTGATACTGTCGATAATCTAACAATTCAAAATAACTGGTTCGGTCGTGGTGTAGGGCCAACTTTTCCAGAATTTTCAGGCGGTACAGGTATTAATGTTTGTGGTCCGACAAACTGCGCTGAAGACCCTACGAGTCTAAGTACGAATTTTCTTATAGATAATAATATCTTCACCTCTGACAATCAAGGTGTCGAATTGAACGGAATCACAGGTTTAACATTTACAAATAATATACAATCTGGTGCTGAATTTTTTGGTGTAACGATAGCAAGTAGTAGTGATGTAGAAATTATAGGTAATACTTCAATTGATAATGGTTATGGTGGTCTTGTCGTATCAGAAGGTGATACTGTTTCTGTACTTGACAATCTCTTTTCAGGAAATGGTGGACCAGGGTTAAGTTTAGAGGCAGTAACAAATGCTACTATTCAAGGAAACAAAATAGGAACTGATGAAACTGGAATGTTTGCAGATAGTAACGGAAAGAGCGTTCTTGCTGGAGGGGAGGACCCTGCGTTAGTCTTGTCAGGAGTTACAGGCGTTGTAGTTGGTGGAGATCAGGTGTCAGAACGTAATATTATCTCAGGTAATGATCATGAAAATTCTGGTGGTGGTATAGTGATTTATCCTAATTTTGATACTTTTGAACCTTCAGAAAATATCACTATTCAAGGAAACTATATTGGTGTAGGGGCTGACGGTGAAGCCCTTTTCAACAATGGTGTAGGAATTTTTGTATTCGGTGCCACAGATACGCTTATTGGAGGTACATCACCTGGTGAAGGTAATATCATTGCTGGAGGATTTTCATTTTTTGAAGAAGCATTTCCTACAATAGCGTTGTTTAGTTTCCCATTTCCAACTGCCATGGAAAATATTTCTATTCTAGGAAATAGTATTTATGATACGGGTGGTCAACCTATTGGATTTATCGCTGACACCACAGGAGACGATGAACCTGACTTTTTCCCAGAATCTATTCCCAACGACGCTCTCGATATCGACGAAGGACCTAACGCAGGCATAGACCCACGCAACAACCTCAACCATCTCCTCAACTACCCAGAATTCACCTCATACGAAACAAACACCACAACAACTGAAATCCAGTACGTCCTCGACGTACCAGCAGGAGAGTACCGTATAGAATTCTTCCAAAACTCAATCCTCACAGACTACGGAGAAGGTGAAACCTTCCTCGACTACCAAGACATTACTCACACAGGTGGAGGTCAACAAACTTTTACAAAAACACTTGACGTCGAAGTAGGAGATTTCATTTCTGCAACAGCAACGGAACGTGGTCTAGATGGTATAGGCGGGGCAGAACTAACAACTTCTACGTTTGGAGCGACATCACAATTCAGTGCCGCTGCAACCATCCAAGCAATGGCCGAAGAACAAGCACGACGACAATCTTCTTCATCTTCATCCTCTCAAGCATCAGCACAACAAGCTTTCTCAGATTATTACGCAGAAGAAGAGCAACAAGAAACTACCACTCCTACACCTTCAAGCAACTCACCACAAAACATCCTAAACTCAGGACAATGCTCAGCAGACCAAATAATCTCTGACAATATGAAACAAGGAGACGTAGATGGTACCTACAGTACATACAACAATGGAAATGCAACTGAAGTGCACCTACTACAAGCACACATCAACCGTATTCTCGCACAAGAATACAACCAAGCAGCAGGACCAGTAGATGGATTCTTTGGACCACTTACACATCTTGGTGTAGAACGACTACAAACAGCATTAAATGATATCTTGCAACCAAGTCCACTTCTTGTTATTGATGGGATTGTAGGACCATTTACAAGAAGTGCTGTTAATGGGAGTTGTGGACCTGATGGATTAAGTAATTAATTTCTATTTCGCACTACATAGTCAAGAATAAAAATCACCGAAAGGTGGTTTTTGTTATGTAGACATATATGATAATTAATTAAAAATTTCTATATCTACCTCGGTCTTTTTTCGTCTAATTAATAGTTCGAAAATTGTCCAGCATGAGGAGAGTATGAGGTTTAAAATAAAAATTGACTTAATTAGTAGGATATGTTTTTATTATAAAAAATAAAAACTTTTAATTATGATACTAAACCAGAGGTTATTTAAGTGGCAACCTGAAAACCTTCCTGAAGGTTTTTCGATAGTTGGCAAGTTACCTAAAGAAGAACACCAGGAAGCTGCTATGCGTGTCCTTCATTTTTCTCGAGAAGATAAAATATTTAGGTCGGTAACAATATTTGATCTAGTGCAGCACTTTCATAATGATACATCCTCTACAATTCTTAAAGCTATAGGAGGAGAGTCTAGGTTAAGAGCTTGTATTGATAGTCTTGTTAAACAAGGCTTACTTTCCCAAAGTGAAGACGTCATATCGCCAACACCTCTGTTGGTTAAAAAAATTATGACGTACTAACTTGAAAAACATAAGATTGAAACCCATTGTAACTTGATTACAATGGGTTTTTTTATTAGTAAAAGTAATGCTATTATATTAAATATATGAGTATCAGTAATAAGATAATATTAATAATTTTAGTAGGGGTGTTTTTTATAGTTCCTTTTCTAAGTATAAATGCTGCATACTTTGTTACATCACGTATATCTGTTGACTCATTAGGTAATGAAGGTAATGGAATATCTTTCTATCCTTCTATGTCAGATGATGGTAGATATGTGTCATTTTCTTCAAATGCTACAAACTTAGTGATTGATGACACAAATGCAACATACGATATATTCCTTCACGACACTCAAACCGGAACAACAACACGTGTCTCAGTTGATTCGTTAGGAGGTGAGGTAAATGGGAATAGTTACGATCCTTCAATCTCTGGAGACGGTAGGTATATTGTTTTTGAATCTGACGCAACCAACCTTATTATCGGAGACAATAATGCACAACCAGACATCTTCCTTCACGACACTCAAACCGGAACAACAACACGTGTCTCAGTTGATTCGTTAGGGGATGAGGGAATAGGAGGGACTTCTTCAGATCCTTTTATTTCAGAGACTGGTGATTATATTGCTTTTGGTTCGTCAGCTACAAACTTGGTCGCAGGAGATACAAATGCACAACGTGATATGTTTTTAAAAAATACTCAAACAGGAACAATAACACGTGTCTCAGTTAATTCGTTAGGAGATGAGGCGGATGGGTATTCTTACTCACCCAAACTCTCTCGTGATGGTAGATATGTTGTTTTTGAATCATCAGCAACCAACCTTGTTTTAGATGATACAAATGCAAAAAATGACATCTTCCTTCACGACACTCAAACCGGAACAACAACACGTGTCTCGGTTGATTCGTTAGGGAATGAGGGTGGTGATACTTCGTCAGCACCAACTTTTCTAGCTAGCGGTAGATACGTCGCTTTTGTGTCATCAGCAACCAATCTTGTTTTAAATGATATAAATGCAAAAAATGACATCTTCCTTCACGATACTCAAACCGGAACAACAACACGTGTCTCAGTTGATTCGTTAGGGAATGAGGGAATAGGGGGTAATGCAGCTCAGCCAGACTTAGCCTCTGATGGTCAGTCAGTCTTTTTTACTAGTGCTGCTACAAATTTAGTAGATAATGATACTAATGCCGCATTTGATATTTTTCAATATGATATTAATACAGGTTTAGTTAAGCGTGTTTCAGCAGGTTTATTTCTTGAAGGAAATGCGAATAGTTTTTCACCGATGAGTAACTCTGATGGACAATATGTTGTTTATCATTCTGATGCAAGTAATCTTGTATATAATGACGCTAATGGTTTTCGTGATGTGTTATTTGCACAACAGATTTTCCCTACATTAAATTATACGGGTTCATTTATTGAATCTGCAGCAAATAACGGAACACTAGATGGTTCGATTATCGCCACACTTACAGATGACATATTCTCAAGTCTTGCCTTGGTCTTTAATACTGACTATGAGCTAGACAACGTACCATTAGGATTAACACCAGTAATGACGGTTGCACCAGATAAAGTTACGGCAACACTCATATTTTTAGGTAATGCAACTTCTCATGAGGATGTTAATGATATATCAGATCTGACTATTACATTCCTTAACGGGTCATTTAATAATGCTGTAACTGCATCTACTGTAACGAATTACGCATATACCTCAGGATCAATTGATTTTAACAATACACCAATAGCTCAGTCTTCTTCATCTTCTTCTTCATCTTCATCCTCTCAAGCATCAGCACAACAAGCTTTCGAAGATTACTATGAAGAACAAGCTGCAGAAGAAGAACCAATAATCGACGAAGAAGAAACAGATATCATTACTGAACCTGAACCAACACCTGAACCAACACCTGAACCAACACCTGAACCAACACCTGAACCAACACCTGAACCAACACCTGAACCAACACCTGAACCAACACCTGAACCAACACCTGAACCAACACCAGAAACACAAGAACAAACCGAACCCGAATTACAGCAGGACGAACAACCAATTATTCCTGCCATAACCACCCCAACAGAACCACCAAAACAAAACCCATTCACCACGCCACTTGCAAGAACAGCAGCAGTTGTCTCACTTGTCGTTGGACTTGCAGCTTCTCTCTTCTCAGGTGTAACCTCAATATCTCAATTAGTAACTGCACCAACACGACTAAGCTCGTTCCTACTTTCTGCTCTTGGGCTTAAAAAGAAAGCTCAACCATGGGGAAGAGTATATGATGCAAATACAAAACGACCCCTTGACCCTGTATATGTCACGCTCTTAGATAGTAAAGGTAATGACGTACAATCAGCCATCACTGACATGGATGGACGATATGGTTTTATTATCGACACTCCAGGAACCTACACTATCTCAGCAGGTAAAGGAGACTACGTCTTCCCTTCAAAAATATTAGCTAATCAAACAAATGATCATCTCTACACCAATATCTATCACGGAGAACCATTTGAAGTAAGTGAAAAAGGAGAAGTGATTGCAAAGAACATCCCTATGGACAACACTGCTTTCAATTGGAACGAACAAGACAAGATTAACAACGACAGATTAAAATTCTTTAAGAAACGAGATTACGTTGTAACAAAGATTGGAGATACTTTCTTCTTTGTTGGTCTTGCTATTACTATCGTTGCTTTAGTTACGAGTCCTACAGTTTACAACATTGTAATCGCAGCACTATACTTGATACTTGGTATCTTTAGAAAGATTGGTCTTATGAAAAAGAAATATGCTGCAGTCGTAGACACAGCAGGTAATCCAATACCTCATAGTATCGTTCGTCTACACTCACTTACACAAGACCGAGAAGTAAAACACACAGTTGCAGACAAGTATGGAAGATTCCATATGATTGTTGCTAATGGAACATATCGACTTACGGTTGAAAAACCATCTGGTCAAGATACATATGAAACTATTATTGAATACCCTCAGTATGTTGTGAGTAGTGGGATTGTGAAGGGGGAGATGAGGGGGTAATTGACGAACAAAAAAATACGCGGTACCATAGTAACGTAAACCTTATTAAAGGTGGCTGACGGCGACACTCACATAGGACATTTGTTTGGAGCTCGTTTCCGTCGGCCACTTTTGATCGGGTTTTTTTTATTTACTAAATTTTTTATAGCTTACCAATAATATAATGCGCTATCGGGTTCAAATTTTTTGCCAAGTGATACATTCGATAGGTGCCGTCTTCACGAAATGTGATGATATGTGCTTGTTCTAATTTCCATAAATGTTTTGAAGTGTTATGGAACGACGTACCAACGTGTTCAGAAATAGAACCGACAGATGCATATTCGTGTCCTCGCAAGTATTCTAAGATAGCTAATCGATATTTGTTTGCTGTTGCTTTCAAGAGTGTTTCGTTTCGTGTAAATTTTTTCGGGAGTTGTTTTTTTGCCATAATGTTCTTTGATTTACGCACTACACGCACTAGTCGTCATTTCTTTATGTAACTATTAGCGCTAATAGTTACATAGTAACACAAAAAAATAAATTACTTTTCCACAGAAACAACTTTTTTGCATTGTGTTACGCGCGTAACTTGCGGATAATATAAGTATAGAGGCGGTGGAGAAAGTTGGTCGGCATCATCGTACATAATTATAAATTTTTTTCAAAATATTATGGCAGCAAAAAAGAAAGTAGCAGCAAAGCGAAAGCCAGTTAAGAAAGCAGTTCCAAAGAAGAAGGCAGCTTCAAAAAAACGGGTAGCAGCAAAAAAGAAAGTAGCAGCAAAGAAAAAGCCAGCTAAGAAAGCAGCACCAAAGAAGAAGGCAGCAGCAAAGAAAAAACCAGCTAAGAAAGCAGCACCAAAGAAGAAGGCAGCGCGACCAAAGAAGAAATAATCTTTTCTTAATTTTTTCAAACAAAAACCACCTTTCGGTGGTTTTTGTTTTTCTCTGATAATGCTGTGCTATAATTTTGATATGGAAAATAAAGGTAAACAAAAGGTATATATAACACATGATGAACTTGATGTAATCGAAGATGACTTGGCTATCGCTCGAGGATCACTTGGAAGTGTGCCCGACTATGCACGCGTACCTGCTATTAATGCAGTAAAACGTGTTTTGGATATGCAGAAAAAATCACTTTTCAGACCTGGACTCCACTATATTGTATTAGCTGATATAGAAAAAAATACTAACTTTAGTATTGATTATGGTGATGCACATGCTGATATTCGTGATCAGTGGTTCCACACCGCCGTTATAGAGGCACTAGGAAGCATTGAGCTTGGTAATTACGCAAACTTTACCAAAACTATCGGTGACGCATCGTTGGTGATGTTCTCATCTATTGGTGATGTGATTGCATGGTCAGAAAAACTTTCTGAAATTCTTGATGTATATAATGAAGAATACGCCACGCAAGCACGCAGTGATACATTGGCAGTCCGTATTCAAGATATGAAAAAAGTTGAAAAACAGATACAAGATTTTACGTTACGAATCAGACGTATTGTTCACGTAGGAGAAGTGCAATATGTTGATGAGTATGACCCATTGTCGCTTGCGGTTAGCCAAACATTTAAAGTAGAAAAAGAATTCGCTAAAATTGATTTAGGGTGTACCGGACGAACAGCTGAAATTATTGAATCAACACTTATTGAATATGGATACAAATTAGAAAAAAATAAAAATATTGAAATGCCAGGAAAGAAAGAGAAAGAAATGTCTTATTATATTGTAAAGTTGGAAGATAAATCTTGATATAAAAATATGGGAGAGTATCAAGCATTTAATAAGTTTGTTTCTTGAAACAAACATTTGAGAGTTAAAGAATTAAGTCTTATTAAAAGAAAGTCGAAGTCATTCCTGATAAGCCTGTTTTAAACTAAACTAAAATAAACAAAAAGCCCTCGAATTATTTTCTCGGACTATTGCTTGATTACTTCGACAGCGCGTCTTATTTTGTTGTAGGGTCGTAAAGTTGAACCGTAGCTATATTTTCTTGGTCTGTTTCTATGGTTCCATATACGTCAAGCCAGGCTAGCAGGCCTCGAAAATCTCTTTTTGAACTTGCGTTAGGTAGATAGTTCCCCGTTGTTGCATTTCCTGTTATTCTCCAGTTAATGAGAGGTATTTTTTTATTACTGTCACCTAAATATGCTTGCCAGTGTTCTGGCTTGTCTTCTTTGATATTAATTGAATCTCCTGCAATTCTAATCCATTGTGGGTCTATTATTTTCATAGTTATGATTTTTTAACACATTATCACGTATGCGTAGTAAGTACAATATAATACGTATTACGATATTATGCTAAAATAAAAACATGATTTTTCAAATATTTCGCATGAAGAAAACTTTAAATGAAATTCAGGATGCCAAACAAGATCCGTTGGTTTTTATGGCAAAGCAAGTCTTTGCTATATTTGGCGCATGGATTGCTATTATTATAATTATTGAGATTGTTATCCTCATACTACTTGGTATCGGAGGATTCAGTACATGGTTTGGTGGACCCTCTGGTATTGCACGATTCTTTTTCTGGATATTCATGATTGGATTTACAGGTGAAATTGTACTACTTCATATGATAAAACGACGTATTATAAAGTTCTTGAAGCACGCCACAACAAGTGTAAAAGAGACGATAATTGACGTTTCTGCAGAATAAATTCCTACTAAAAAGACCTCTGCACAGGGATTATTTTTATGCTACACTAGCTCCACTATGTTAGGTTTTTTAAAGAAATTCTTTGGTGATGAGTCGAGTAAGGCTCTGAAAAAAATTACACCAACGGTTGAACAAATTCATACTTTTTTACCAAAAGTATCAGAATTAGCTGATGCTGATTTTGTTATAAAAACTGCCGAACTTAAATCTCGATTAGAAGCAGGTGAAACACTTGATGATATTTTACCCGAAGCGTTCGCATTAGTGTACGAAGCATTCGTACGTACGATGGATATTCGATTGCACGATGTGCAGTTTGTCGGAGGTATTGTAATTCATCAAGGTTCTATTGCTGAAATGCGTACTGGTGAAGGTAAGACATTTACGTCAGTGTTACCAGCATACCTGAATGCTCTAGCAGGAAATGGTGTGCATATTGTTGCACCGAACGACTACTTGGCAAAACGTGACGCCGGCTGGGTAGGTGAAGTGTATAGTTTTTTAGGTGTTTCAGTTGCCGCTATTGCTGATGGAACTGAGTCATATATTTATGATGAGAATAAAGAAGAATTAGCTCAAGGTTCTGCAGAAGATGAAGAGCGAGACGAGAAGGGTTCATTCAAAGTCTTTGATGATTACTTGCGTGCGTGCTCTCGAAAAGAAGCCTACGATTCTGATGTTACTTTTGGTACTAATAATCAATTTGGTTTTGATTACTTACGTGATAATACACAAAAATCTATATATGGATTAGTGCAGCGTCGAGAAACACCGCATGCGTTTGCTATTGTTGATGAAATTGACTCTATTTTGATCGACGAAGCACGTGTCCCACTTATTCTGTCTACAAAATCAACCGAAGGACAAGATTTATATCCAAAGTTTGCAGGTATCGCATCACAAATGAATGAAGGTGACGATTATGAAACTGATGAAAAGCTAAAAGCTGCAACATTAACTGATGCAGGAATAACTAAAGCCGAAAAAGCTTTAGGTATTGATAATCTCTACACGAGCGAAGGAACAAGTATGGTGCATCATCTGGAGGCTGCTGTTAAAGCAAAGTCTTTGTATGTCCGCGATCGAGACTATGTCGTAAAAGATAATCAAGTTGTTATTGTTGATCCATTTACAGGACGCATGCAAGAAGGACGTCGTTGGAGTGAAGGGCTTCATCAAGCTGTAGAAGCAAAAGAGGGTGTAGTTATTGGTGCTGAAACGAAAACAATGGCTTCTATTACGTATCAAAATTACTTTAAATTTTACGACAAATTAGCGGGTATGACAGGTACCGCAATGACTTCAAGTGAAGAATTCTTCAAAGTATATGGACTTAATGTTGTTGAAGTTCCAACTGATAAACCAGTTGTTCGAATTGATAATTCCGATCTTATTTTTCAGTCAGAAAAAGGAAAGTTTAAAGCTATTGCACGTAAAGTAAAAGAAATTAATGAAACAGGTCAGCCAGTATTGATTGGTACCGTTGCTATTGAAAAGAATGAATTACTTTCAGCGTATCTTACACAAGAAGGCGTAGGTCACCAAGCGTTGAATGCAAAGAATCATCAAAGTGAAGGTGAAATTGTAGCGCAAGCTGGTAAACTTGGTGCCGTAACAATTGCAACAAACATGGCGGGACGTGGTGTTGATATTAAATTAGGCGGTAATCCTGCAACAGTAGAACAAGGGCAAGAAGTTAAAGATCTTGGAGGACTGTTTGTTATTGGGACTGAACGACATGATGCAAGACGTATCGATAATCAGTTACGTGGACGATCAGGGCGTCAAGGTGATCCAGGAGAGACACAATTTTATGTATCACTTGATGATCCACTGATGCGTGTTTTTGGTTCAGAGAAAGTAAAAGGTATGATCGGTGCACTTGGTATTGAAGAAGATCAACCAATCAAGAATAACTTTATTTCAAACGCTCTTGAAAAGGCGCAAGAAAAAATCGAAGGTTTTAACTTTGACTCTCGAAAACATGTATTGTCATATGATGACGTATTATCTCATCATCGAAATACGGTATATGAACGTCGTCACGGTATTTTATTTAATAAAAAAGAATTTATTCAAGATCTGTACCAGTCACTCCTTGAAGAGTATGCTGACTTAAAAGATATTATTAACGGGCGAAGAGAAAAACTTGCTAATGACGAAATGTATTTTGAAGTATTCAGGCAGGTTTCATTGTCTATTACTGATAAATTATGGATGGAGCACTTGCAGATAATGGATCATACAAGACAGTCAGTAAACTTGCGTGCTTATGGACAACGAGATCCTATTGTTGAGTATAAAAAAGAGGGGATGCGTTTATTTCGAGAAATGGAAAGCGCTTTCAAACATCAAGTAGCCACTATTCTTTCGCACTTGGATGTAGATCAATTACTTAGACAGGGGGTAAAGAAAGACAAACCTAAAACAGTGAACGAATCATCAACATATCGTAAAGTTGGAGACTATAAACCAAACGATCAAGTCGTTATTATTAAAGGCAGTGAACAAAAGGTGGTAAAATATAAAAAGGTGCAATCATATATTGATACTGGTTGGACTCTTTAATAACAATAATGAAACATTCAGTTAAATTTTTTGTAGGAAGTATTGTCGTGCTTGTATTTTTTGCGACAACTCTTTTTGCAGTATCTAAAATGATGGTTTCTTCGTCAGACTACCTCATCGGACTTGAAGTGCGTGATATTTTAGTTGGTGATCAAAATATTAAGGTCTTTGTTGCAGGTACACCTAGTGAGCAAGCTCGAGGATTATCAGGAGTACCAGTTTTAGTCGAGAATACAGGAATGATGTTTATTTTTTCAGAATCACGCATTCCTGAATTTTGGATGAAAGATATGCAATTTGCACTCGATATGATATGGATTGATGAAACTCTTACTATTGTTGATATTCATCAGAACGTTACCCCTGATACGTATCCAAAAACATTTTCACCTGTTCAGCCAGTGAGTGCTGTGATCGAGGTAACGGCAGGAGTGATCGAGAAGCTAGGTGTTGGGGTTGGAGATGTGCTTATACTAAAGTAGGTTTCAATATTTTTTTTACATCAAACAGATCGTTCCTGATCTGTTTTTTTAATACTTCAATATCTTCAAAAGACTCCCATGGACGCACCATCTTTTTTATTACAACAATAACTTTAGTGTTGTAAATATCTTTATCAAAATCGAGAATATGCACTTCGATTGTTTTTTTATTATTACGTGGACGAACGATGACCGCGCAGGGTAATAGTTGATCAGTACCTTGCAGAGTTATGTATCCAGCGTAAATACCACACTCATGAGGAATTTGTTCGCTCTCTGTATCAAGATTAGCTGTTGAAAAACCAATGGCTCGCCCTTCTCCGTCGCCAGGTATAATATTTCCAGAAATAATACTTCTCATGTGAATGATTGTAGCATAAAACATTTTCGTCTTTGCGAGCGGAGCGTGGCAATCCAGTATAGAACATGCTCTAGATTGCTTCGTCATACTTCCTCGCAATGACAAAATAGTAGTTGTTTTTACTGTTTTTGTTGCTACAATACAACATATGATACAAAGCGACAAGAAAGTGATGGTCTTTGGAGTTTTTGATGGACTGCACGGTGGACATAGAGCATTTCTCAAACAAGCAGGCACGCTCGGAGAGCTTGTTGTTGTTGTTGCGCAAGATGCAACAGTTGAAACTATGAAACAAAAAAGACCAAGAATCTCACTTGGTCATCGTATCGCTGCAATCAAAGATGCTGGGTTAGCTGATGTTTTGGTTGCGGGGGATTTAGTGCAATATAGCTGGGGGGCTGTTCGTCGTTATGAACCAGACGTTATAGCGCTTGGATATGATCAAAAAGGTTTAAAGGACGCTCTTAAGATTTTTCAAGAAGAAACACAAGTACCGTTTGATATCGTTGTGATGGATCCACATGATCCAGAAAAATTACACAGCAGTATTTTACATGCAGATGTTGCCCCTGCTGATACATTTGATGTTTTTAAAAAGAAACGTATTGCAGAAAAGAAAAAACGTTTTGATAAGGGGGAATACTTAGCAGACTTTGTATACGGTGCAAACGACGGAATTATTACTACGTTTGCTGTAGTAGCGGGTGCTGCGGGGGCAGCACTGCCTGCTGGTGTAATTGTTATCCTTGGAGTGGCTAATCTTATTGCTGATGGTTTTTCAATGGGAGCATCGAGTATTCTGTCGATGCTCTCGGAACGTAACTTTCACAAAAGTTTACGGCAAGAACAAGAGTATGATATTGAACATAATCCAGAAATTGCTCGCGAGGAAGTGCGAGATGTTTTAAAACGTTGGGACACGCCACGTGAATCTATCGAGTCTATGATGTTAGCTATTACACGCAGTAAAAGACGCTGGTCAGATTTCGTATTACGTGAAGAATACAATATCACCGAAGAGGATACAGAGAATCCAACGAAACATGGTATCGCAACATTTACTGCATTCGTTATGGTAGGAACCTTACCGTTGATTCCATATTTGTTTGGTGTAAAAGCAGAGTATCAATTAACGGTTTCTATTATTGCAACAGCTACTGCACTCTTTTTCACTGGTGCGGCGCAGTCACTATTGACTGTAAAGAAGTGGTGGTTCAAAACAGGTGTTCAGATGCTTGCTTTGGGTGGTGTAGCAGCTGCGCTTTCTTATGGAATCGGGTACTTAATCAAGACGGTTTTCCATATCGTTATTTAGTCTAAGTCTTATAAAATAAGGGGTTTTGACACAATTTGGCATGTCTTGTATGGTGTTGACAAATAAAACACGTCATGCTATAATAGACGAAGTCCTTCGGTAACGAGGGGCTTTAAATTTAGACACGGAGTTTGATGGAGCATAACCATCACTTATGCATTGTAAAAAAAATAAAGGATTTGTTAGTTCGGTGATGCTCGCTGTCGGTACAATCTCTGCTCTTACTATGGGAGCTGCGGGAATGACTACAGAGGCCTTCGCACCGAACATAACAATGATAGATTCTCTCTTGCAAGAACAAGTTCAGATCATTGATGAAAGTGAAATTTCTCAAACTGAACGTGTTGCTAAAGTAAAAGCGTATTTTGAAAGTTACGATATGCCTGCAGCTAAATATGCTCATGCATTCGTAGCTTATGCGGATCGATACGATATTGACTGGACACTGGTTGCTAGTATTGCGTTCCTTGAATCAACAGGATTCAAGAACTCATGTTCTAGCGTAAGACACAGTGGGCTTGGATGGGGTTCATGTAAAATTGACTTCCCAAGCTATGAAGAGTCAATTCGTGTGGTTTCTATGAATCTTGGTGGACATAATGAGAACACAGCTCATTTCTATGCTGACAAGACACCATATGAAATTTTGAATTCGTATAACCCAAAATATGTAAAAGGTATTTCAAAGAATTACCACAGCAACGCTCTTGCAATTATGCAAGAAATAAAAGATGTTGATCCTTCAATGTCTTCATATCTTGCAAAGAACTAACATAGTTTTATTTCTAAGATGAAACCCTGCTTCGGTAGGGTTTTGTTGTATACTAAATATTCATAGACTTTTACTGAAAAAGTCTATGAATACACTAAAATCATTTACTAAAAGTGAAACGCGAAACTATAAACAAGTACTGGAAGTTGTTGTTCATACTAACTCATATCGTGCTGTAGGAAATATTCTTAACAAGAATTATGACGATAGTCTTCCATGTCAACGTGTGGTACGATCCGACGGTAAAACTGGGGGATATAATCGCGGTAGTGAGCAAAAGAAACAAATACTTGAAAAAGAACGCGTGTCCAGTACCGGGTACTGACCATCTATAAGTCTTAAATATATTCCATGAATTATGAATAATCTCGACAATCAAATACTTCTTATAGATAAACCAAAAGGTATTACGTCTTTTGATATTATGCGACGGCTGAAGAAGGAGTATGGTATTAAAAAATCAGGACATGCAGGAACACTTGACCCTATGGCAACAGGATTGATGATTGTTGCAACAGGTAAGAAAACTAAAGAGTTAGAACCGTATGTGAAATTATCAAAAGTATATCGAGCTGAAATATTAATTGGTAAGAGCAGTGATACATATGATGCAGAGGGTGAAGTTTTAGAAACCAAAGACACACATGATTTAGAAAAAAAAGACGTCGAAGATGCCGTTATAACATTAAATGGTATTCAAACATTAGCGGTACCAATATATTCAGCGGTGAAAATCGACGGTAGGCCTCTCTATTGGTACGCACGTAATGGTAAAGAGCCACGCGAGATTCCAGTACGTGATATGGATGTTAAAAAAGCTACAATGCTTGATTTCTATAAACGAGAAGATGGCACCGCTATTGTGGCAGTACGATTTGATGTGGCAAGTGGTGTGTTTATAAGATCGCTCGCTCATGATTTGGGTAAACGATTAGGTTATCCAGCTATGTTGTCGGCATTACGTAGGACATCAATTGGTGACCTGAAAATAGAAGATGCTATTTCAATTTAGAACTTATCTTCAGAGAAGAAATAAAGGTATGTTATAATGTCTTATGAAAGTATTATTCGTCTAACGTTTTATACTATGAATATTAATATTAAAGCAACGAATCTCGAGCACACAGATGCTATAGATTCATATGTAAAAAAGAAAGCAGAGGCATTTAGTAAATTGATTGATCTTAGTAGTAATCAAACATTTATTTATGTTGAGCTCGAAAAGACGCGTCCCAATCAACAAAATGGGGAAGACCTCTATCGAGCAGAAGTAACTATTGATCATACAGGAGAAGTGATTTATGCAGACGCTGCAGCCCCTGATTTGTATGCAGCAATAGATATTGTAAAAGATGAGATATTGCGTAAAATTAAAAAAGAGCATGGTAAGAAAAATGATCTCATGCGACGTGGTATGCGTAAAATAAAAAAACTTTTACGACTTAATAGATAATAAATTAATTTATATATGAAGGGATCATCAATGATTATGACCATTTTTATTTTGGTTGCAGTAGCTCTCGTAGCAGTATTAGCTATGCCGGCAGAAAAGAAATTAGACAACACAGTGCTTAATTATAAGGAACAAGGACAACAACAAGAGCAGGAAAAAGAAAGGACTCTACAAGAAACAGTTATTAATAATGAATCGCAAGAGATAGAAAATATGGAAACACAACAATTTACAAAAGCTACATTTGAAACAAGTGCAGGAACGATAACTCTTGAGCTGTTTACTGATAAGGCGCCCAAGACGGTGGCTAACTTTGGGAAATTAGCATCTGAAGGTTTTTATGACGGGGTACGATTTCATCGAATTATTGAAGGCTTTATGATTCAAGCTGGTGATCCGCAATCAAAAGATGAAGGATTGAAAGACGTGTGGGGAACAGGAGGTCCTGGATATGCGTTCGATGATGAACTTCCACAGGCAGGTGAGTATGAAATTGGATCTTTAGCTATGGCAAATTCTGGGCCAAACACTAATGGTTCTCAATTCTTTATTGTGAGTGGAGAAAGTGGAGTGAGCCTGCCACCACTATATTCACTGTTTGGTAAAGTTACAAACGGAATGGATATCGTAGAAGCGATCAGCACTGTGACTGTCGATGGACGTGATCGGCCAGTTGAAGATGTGATGATTACAAGTATTACAGTAGAATAAAATACAGATTTTAGAAAAAGCCGATTTTGCATGCAAAATCGGCTTTTTTCTATATAAAATATAGCTCAAAAAAGTTCTTCACAGGGTCAAAAATAGTCGAAAAAACAGCTATGCTATAATACCTTTTGTACAAGTTTTAATTATTTTTTTAGAGACATTATGGAAATAAACATCACACCAGAAATGCTAGAAGCTGCTCGTCAAAAGCGTGAAGCTGAAAAAGGATTCAACGAGATCATTGATCCTGGAACTGAAAACATTTGCATCGGTTGCGAATAAGATGAAAAGCCCTTGGGGCTTTTTTTGTTTGACTCAAAAACTTAAATTGGTATACTTTGATTACAACTAAATACATATTATCAAGAACGATGTGTTAAGAATTAAGTAAAAAACTTCTTTTGTCCGAGCATTCCAAAATGGAGCTACATCTTGATAAAAAATCCTCATCGTAGCGTTGCTATGATTACGTTTTTTTATCATCGACTCGCTTACATTTTAAAAATCTCGAATCAAAACCTGAATTTTACTTAATTCCGAGGGGTCTGGCCCAGCGATACATCTAGCAACCACCTTAGTCGGAACGGTGCTACATCCAGCCCATAAATATGGGAGAGATATTAGTAATTCATTTTCTTTCCTTTTGGAAGGATTTTTTTTATTTAATTTGTTGAGTTGGTTTTCGTGTCATCCTGAATTTATTTCAGGATCTCCAGAAAGATACTGAAACGAGCTCAGCATGACAATATATTATGAAAAACAACAAAAAACTGTATACCGCTGAATTTGTAAGCCCTAAACACCCTGATAAACAGTGTGATTATATAGCTGACCGCATTTTAGACGCATATCGAGAAGGTGATCCAACAACACGTGGCGCAGTCGAAGTAATGGGCGGTCATGGCATGATTAAAGTAAACGGAGAAATTACATCACGTGTAACTGTTGATGTTGAATCAGTTATTCGAGAGACTGTAGGTGATGATATGGAAATTATTATTCATATTTCTAAACAAAGTCCAGAAATTGCGCAAGGTGTTGACATTGGTGGTGCGGGCGATCAAGGTATTATGATCGGATACGCATGTAATGAAACTGATACATGTATGCCATATGAATATGATCTAGCTCGAAAACTTTGTCAGCATCTTTATGCTGAATTTCCTTATGATGGAAAAGTTCAAATTACTGCAGAACAAGATGGCGAAAACTGGGAGATTAGAAACGTTGTTGCAAGCTTTCAAAACGCAACAACTAAAGAGCTTCTTGCCAAAGTACAAGAGTTTATTCCTCATGCTGGTGAATATCACATAAACGT
>Ga0222676_1000136_pt1 | contig 31699 bp, 34 predicted proteins | sample AntAcemetagen870_FD_179815 | JGI IMG/M metagenome (GOLD analysis project Ga0222676, IMG submission 179815) | Saline water microbial communities from Ace Lake, Antarctica - #870 | ecosystem: Environmental > Aquatic > Non-marine Saline and Alkaline > Saline | place: Antarctica: Ace Lake...
AGAAGGAAGGATTGTCAGGCGTTAACAAACCTAAGAAGACTCCTTCGCATCCCACTAAGTCTCATGTTGTTATGGCCTCTGAAGATGAAAAATATAAATTGATTAGGTTTGGACAGCAAGGTGTTAGTGGTAGCCCTGCTAAGGAAGGTGAAAGAAAAGCTGACAAAGCCAGACGAGCTAGCTTCAAAGCTAGGCATGCTAAGAACATAGCTAAAGGTAAGATGTCAGCTGCTTATTTTTCTGATAAGACAAAATGGTAATATGACAACATACACTAAGCCACAGATGCGTGAGCGTCTTAAAGATAAAATAATGTCTTCTTCTAAAGGGGGCGATAGCGGTGAGTGGAGTGCTCGTAAGGCTCAGCTATTAGCTGCTGAGTATAAGAAGGCTGGTGGTGGTTATAGCGGTGCTAAGAAGGAATCTCAGAAGAGTCTTAGCAAGTGGACTAAGCAGGAGTGGACAACTTCTGATGGTAAGCCTTCAGAGGGTAAGAAGCGTTACCTCCCTAAAGCTGCTTGGGGTAGTTTGTCTACAGCTGAGAAGGCTGCTACAAACAAAGCTAAGGCTACTGGTGATAAAGCTGGTAAGCAGATGGTGAAGCAGCCTAAGAAGGTTGCTGATAAGACAGCAGCATATAGAAAATAATGATTACGCATTACCCCCCAAACATAACGCCTTATGAACAGCAAGTTGCTATGGGGATGGTTGCGGGTGCTACACCTGTTAACATCTTTGGTTTCAATTCCAGCGTAGGTACAAGCTTTACTAGTCTATGGGAGAATACTACAGACATTGTATTCCCTACAGCAGCAGAGCAGATGGATGTTGTTAGTAGTAGTGCTAGTGATACAGCAGTGTCTGTGTTAGTGGTTGGATTAGATGCCAGCTACAATAACATACAAGAGGTTGTTGCTTTGAATGGTACAACAGCTGTCACAACCACAGCCAGCTTCTTACGTATTAACACTGTTGTTGTCGTTAGTGGTAATAATGTTGGAACCATTACATTGTCTGATGGTTCCACCTACGCTAAGATTGCTATTGGTATTGGGAAGAGTCAAGCTAGTTGGTATACAGTACCAGCTGGTCACACCTTCTATCTATATCGCATTGATGCTTTTAGTGCAACAGCTAACGGTAGTCAATATCTATTATTTAGAAATAAAAGCATAACTGCTAGCGGCACTATATTAAGAGTTGCAGAGACAACGTTTTTAAACAATATGAATATTCAGCGTGTTGTTCCTTTTGCTTATCCAGAAAAGACAGACATAGTGTTTCAGGCTAAAAGCAGTAGTAGTACTAACGAGGCTGGTATTTTTGCTGAAGGCATTCTGATTGCAAACTAATGTATTTAGAAAAAGTTGTGAAGCCACGTGCTTCGTTATCGGCAAAGCCAAAACAAATGGCAGCGCTATTGAAAAAGAGAGAATCTGAAATGGAAATGACTAAGGAAAAAGCAGCTGCCGAAATTAAACGTTTACGTGGGCAAGCTAAAGATGAAGCTATTCCTCAAGAGGCACGTAACAAGATGTTAGATCGTGCTAATGAAATTGAGTATAAGTTTTATGAAAAAGAAAAAGCAGCTGGCATGGCTAAGGGTGGTGCTGTTAAGAAGAAGCCTGCTATGGCTAAGGGCGGTGCTGTGAAGAAGACAATGTCATATGCCAAAGGTGGTATGGCTATGTGTGGTGCTAGTGTTCCTGCTAGTGGTATGAACAAAGGAAAGAAATAATATTATGGCACTAGGTGTAATTGCAAGAGCACTCCCGTACGCCGCTAAGCTGGCAAAAGAGCTTGTAAAGAAAAAAGGCAGTACAACTAAATTTATGGGGATGGTAGATGAAGTACCTTCAAAAGCTTTGAGAGGACCTCCTTCTTCTGTTGCTACTGGTATGGGCAAGAAGACTGCCGCTGCCACTGTTGCTGGTGGTGTTGGTATGGCATCCGCTTCTAGAAGTGATACTAAGGACGAAAAAAAGCAAGACCCAGCTGCTGCTATGGGTAGAGTTAAAAAAGTAGGACCTTCTATTGACAATCGTTCTGCAAGGGAAAATCGATCAGCTGTTAGAGCTGCTGATTCTAAAGCTGCTTCAATGCCTAGTACACCCAATGTTAAAAATAAAGAAGCAGCAAAACCTGTAGCAGCCTCCGGTGGTAAGGGTTCTAATGTCTCCGACAGGGGCAAGGCTTTCCGAGCTGCCCGTGCTGCTGGTAAATCAGAGTTTACTTTTGAAGGTAAAAAGTATCATACTCGACAAGCAGGTGAAACCCCTGCTGAGCACAAAGCTAAAATGACAGGCAACAGTGGCAGTAAGCCACTTAGTAAGTTGCAAAGCCTTGCTGAATTTAGAGCCGAAAGAGACAAAGAAGCAGCAAGAAAGAAAGCTGTGCAGGATAAAGCTAAAAAAGAAACAATGAAGAAGAAATAAGCATGGCAAATAAGAACAGGTCTGTAGTGGTGGCAGCGACAACAACGATGGCTACTGCCTATGTTGTTCCTTCGTTGTTTAATAGCTACATTAAATCATTATTAATATCTAATAAAATAACTAGCGCTACAGACCTGTCTCTTTCTATCTATAACAAAGCTTTGGACACTACAACTATTTTAATTGTAGATTTAGAAATAGCAGCTAACAGTGTAGTACAGATAAGTGATATGATGTATATGGAGCCGGGTGATGCTATTAAAGTTGAAGCTGGTGTTAACGATGCATTAACTGTTTGCATTGTAGTGACAGAAGAATACAAAGGTGGAGTAGTATGACAGGGGTAGCTAATAAAGAATTAAACGAGAAGCAGCTTAAGTTTCTTGAGGTGTTGTTTAATGAGGCTGGTGGCAATCCAGTGAAGGCTAGACAGCTAGCTGGATATAGCGAAGGCTATGGCACTAAGAAAATTATGGATAGCTTGAAAGCTGAAGTGATTGAGGCTACCCAGCTCTACATTGCTATGCATGCACCTAAAGCAGCTATGGCTATGATAGCTGGTATTGATGATCCTACAGAGCTTGGCACTAAAGAAAAGATTAATGCTGCTAAAGATTTGTTAGACAGAGCTGGCTTAGGCAAGACAGATAAAGTACAAATTGAAAGCACTGGGGGTATTATGTTGTTGCCACCTAAAGATGTTAATAGAGACGATGACGAATGAGTAGAGACTTAGGTAAATGGATATTGCCACAACCAATAGCTGAAAATGAATGGGTACCTATTCCAAAGATAGGAAGACAAGTACCATTTGGTTACAAGGCAGATGATAATGATGATACAATACTAATACCAGTGGTGTTAGAACTACAAGCATTAGAGATAGCTAAGAAACATTTAAAGCAATATAGCTCAAGGCAAGTGGCTAATTGGTTAACTAAGCAGACAGGTAGAACTATTACTCATGCTGGTTTATTACATAGGATAAAGAGTGAACAGTCCTTCAGACGCAAAGCTACAACTTACCGCAACATTGCCAGAAGGCTCGAAAAAGCCATTGAGCAAGCGCAAAAGTACGAAGCGCGTCTCAGCGCAGACGAAAAAGCAAGCTACACCTTCAAAGACAGCTACAGTCCAATCACCGATAGTAATAGCTGACGCCACAGGAAGTGCTGCCTCTTCAGATAGTGCTTTAGATTTTAATGAAGGTGATTACAATATCATCTTTAAGCCTAACCCCGGCCCACAGACAGACTTCTTATCAGCGTCGGAGAAGGAAGTGTTGTACGGTGGAGCTGCTGGTGGGGGTAAAAGCTACGCTATGCTAGCTGACCCACTACGCTACATGACTCATCCACAGTTTTCTGGGTTGTTGTTACGGCATACAACAGAAGAACTACGTGAATTGATATGGAAAAGTCAGGAGATGTACCCAAAGATATTGCCGGGTATAAAATGGAGTGAACGTAAGATGCAATGGGAGCACCCAAGTGGTGCAAAGTTGTGGATGTCCTACCTAGATAGAGACGAAGACGTACTACGTTATCAAGGTTTGTCCTTTTGTTGGATAGGTTTTGATGAGCTTACCCAATGGGGTACACCTTTTGCATGGAACTACATGCGTTCACGCCTACGTTCTACTGCTAGAGACTTGCCAGTGTGCATGAGAGCTTCTACTAACCCCGGTAACAAAGGCCACAGCTGGGTAAAGAAGATGTTTATTGACCCAGCCCCCGCTGGTAAATCGTTTTGGGCGACTGATGTAGAGACAAATGAGGTGATGGTCTACCCTAAAGGTCATAGTAAAGAGGGTAAGCCACTGTTTAAGCGTAGGTTTATACCAGCTTTACTGAAAGACAACCCACATTTAGCAGAAACTGGTGACTATGAGACCATGTTGTTGTCTTTACCAGAGGCACAACGTAAGCAATTGCTCGAAGGCAGTTGGGATGTTGCAGAAGGTGCAGCATTCTCTGAGTTTAATAGAGCTATTCACGTAGTAGAGCCATTTGACATCCCTTCTAATTGGACTAAATACAGAGCATGTGACTATGGCTATGGTAGTTACTCAGCTGTGCTGTGGTTTGCTGTAGCTCCTGATGAAAGTATCTACGTATATAGAGAACTATATGTTACTAAGGTGTTGGCAGAGGACTTAGCAGACATGGTATTAGAGCTAGAGAGGAATGAAAGCATACGTTATGGTGTGTTAGATAGCTCTACATGGCATAAACGTGGTGACTTAGGTCCATCCATAGCAGAACGTATGATAGCTAAGAACTGCCGGTGGAGACCTGCCGATAGAAGCAGTGGTAGTAGGGTTGCTGGTAAGAACGAAGTGCATAGACGGCTACAGATTGACCCATTCACTGAAGAACCACGTATGAAAATATTCAATACGTGTACACAACTAATAGCAGACCTACCTGTACTACCTATTGATAAAGCAAATCCAGAAGATATTGATACCAAAGTAAAAAACGATCACACATATGATGCCCTACGATATGGCTTAATGTCACGTCCACGTAGCAGTTTGTTTGATTATGACCCAAACACACATAAGAGTGGTATAACTATTTCAGATAAAACATTTGGCTACTAGTCACACATAAACATTATGGCAAAAAACAAAGACAACACATTCTTAGAAGCACAATCAATGGGTGCTGATGACATCACTGAGGGTGGTGAAGAACTATTCGCAGCTGACCCTCTAATCTCCTTCATTGAAGAAAGATATACACGTTCTAAAGAAAGCAGACGCTTTGATGAAGAGCGTTGGTTACGTGCTTACAGAAACTACCGTGGTATCTACGGCCCTGATGTTCAGTTCTTAGAAACTGAGAAGAGCCGTGTGTTTATTAAAGTTACTAAAACTAAAACACTTGCAGCGTATGGTCAAATTGTAGAAGTGTTGTTTGCTAATAATAGTTTTCCATTATCTATTGAGCCTACCCAATTGCCAGAAGGTGTAGTAGAGCATGTGCATGTAGAAGCAGATCCTAACAAACAAGATAAACCTGATATGGGCAGTTTGTTTGGTTACAAAGGTGATGGCAAAGACTTAGCACCCGGCTCCACTGTTCAGAGTTTAATGGATAAGATTGGTCCATTAAAAAACTTACTAGGTGAGATGGATGTTAAAGAAGGCCCCGGTGTCACACCAACACAGCTAACCTTTAGTCCTGCAATGGTAGCTGCTAAGAAGATGCAGAAGAAAATTCATGACCAGCTAGACGAGGGTGGTGCTAATAAGCAGCTGCGTAACACAGCCTTTGAAGCTGCTTTGTTTGGTACTGGTGTTATGAAAGGCCCATTCGCTGTAGATAAAGAATATCCAAAATGGGAGAAGGATGGTAAATATTCTCCTGTTATTAAGACTATGCCTAAGTCTTCACATGTTAGTGTATGGGATGCTTTCCCTGATCCTGATGCTACACATGCAGAAGACATGCTATATTTCATTGAGCGACATAAGCTAAGCAAGTCTCAGGTGAGAGCGCTTAAGAAGAGGCCAATGTTCCGTAAGAATGTTATTGATGAAGTTGTGGCTATGGGGCCAAACTACATTAAGGAATATTGGGAAGATGATTTAAAAGACTACACACCAAACTTTGGTGTAGACAGATATGAAGTGCTGGAGTTCTGGGGAGCTATTGACGTAGACTTCTTAGAAGAGAATGATATTGACATTCCTAAAGAACTAAGCAGCGCTGATGAATTGCAAGCTAACATTTGGTATTGCAATGGTAAGATTATTAGACTTGTTCTAAATCCGTTTAAGCCAGTGAGAATCCCGTACTATATCGTTCCCTACGAAATAAACCCCTACTCTCTATTTGGTGTAGGTATCGCCGAAAACATGGACGATACTCAAACCTTAATGAATGGTTTCATGCGTATGGCAGTGGATAATGCGGTTCTCTCTGGCAACCTTGTGTTTGAGGTTGATGAGACCAACCTTGTCCCCGGTCAAGACCTAACCGTTTACCCCGGTAAAGTTTTCCGCAGACAAGGCGGTGCTCCGGGTCAAGCTTTGTTTGGTACAAAGTTTCCTAACGTATCTAATGAGAACCTTCAGCTGTTTGACAAAGCTCGTGTACTAGCAGATGAAAGCACTGGACTACCCTCATTTGCACATGGTCAAACAGGTGTGAGCGGTGTAGGTAGAACTTCATCAGGTATTAGCATGTTGATGAATGCTGCTAGCGGTGGCATCAAGACAGTGGTTAAGAACTTCGATGACTACTTGCTGCGTCCTATTGGTGAAGCTTATTTCAGTTTCAACATGCAGTTTGATTATGATGAATCTGCTGCTGGTGATTTAGAAGTTAAAGCACGAGGACTAGAGAGTCTACAGTCTAAAGAGATTAGAAGCCAGCGCTTGATGCAGTTCTTACAAATCGTACAGAATCAGACACTAGCGCCTTTCGCTAAGATGCCTTACATTATTAGAGAGATTGCCAAGAGTTTAGAACTTGATCCAGACTTAGTGTCTAACAATATTGAAGAAGCAGCAAGACAAGCCTTGATTATGCAGAAAACTCAGCCTGAACAAATGACTGGACAACAGCAAGCACCAAATGGTGTACCGGGTGTACAGGATACAGCTGGAACAGGCGGTGGTAATATAGGTGTTGGTATGAGCCCTATTCCGGGTGAGCAAGGATTTAGCGGAAATGAAGGCGGACAAGGCGTTCCAACGGAGATGCAATAATGAGTTTTTATGTATATGTGCATAAAAAGAAAACAACAGGAGAAGTGTTCTATGTTGGAAAAGGTAAAGGTAGCCGAGCTAATTCCAAAACAAATAGAAGTAACTACTGGAAGAGTACTGTAAAAAAACATGGATACATTGTTGAGTATATAGAAGTTGATTTACAAGAGTGGGCTGCTTTTGAAATAGAGAGTAATCTAATTTCACTTTATGGTAGAAAAGATATAGGACTAGGTCCTCTTGTTAATCTTTCAGATGGTGGAGAAGGATCTGCTGGTCATATATGGACTGATGATATGAAGACATGGAGAAGTATAAAAACTAAAGAGTTCATGGCTATCCCAGAAAATAGACAACACCTATCTAAAATTAAAAGCGGAGTACCTGTTAGCGAAGAGCAGGCTATTAAAAATAAAAAAAATTTAGATGATAATAGAGTGGTAGCTAGAAAAGCTGTTTCAAATTATCTTAAAGGTAAATGGCAGGAGCCAGAGTTTCGATCTGCTATGATTACTAGATCAAGAAGTTTAGTAATGTCTGAAGAAGCTAAAGCTAAAATATCAGTTGCTCACAGTAAGGCTATTAAAAGAAGTGATGGTGTGATATACCAATCAGTAGCGGAAGCTGCTAAAGCACTAAATAAAAATCATTCTAAAATATCCATGGCTGCAAATAAAAAAAGAAACACAGCTTATGGTTTTACTTGGGAGTATATTTAAATGAGTTTAAAAACTTTTGTTAACACTCCTGCTATGTGGACAGCTTATCAAGAATATATAGACAAACTAATTGAAGACCAACATAAAGTGTTAGAGCAATTAAATGATGTAGCTTCTATGCATAGAACACAAGGAGCTATAACAGCTCTTCGTTCTATGAAACAATTAAGAGATAAACTAAATGCAAAACAATGAAATGAATAAGCTCTTTGCTAAAGGCGGCATGATGGATGACAGCGGTGAAGTTGTCAATGGTGTGGAGGTGCCAACAGGTAGCTTAGCTTCTGAAGTTGCTGATGACATTCCTGCACAGCTTAGTGAAGGTGAGTTTGTCATTCCTGCTGATGTAGTTAGATACATTGGACTAGAGAAGTTGATGGCAATACGTGATAAAGCTAAGCAAGGTTTAAGCCGTATGGAAGAGATGGGTCAGATGGGTAATGCTGATCAAGTAAACAACCCAGATCAAACCTTTGCTGAAGAAGATGGTGAATATGAAGACGATGATTTCGAAGGCAACATCGATAGCATTATGGCTGAGGATGGTGGTGAAGAAGTTAAAATGGCTGCTGGTGGCTACATGACTGGCGCTGATCTAAGCAAAGCCCCAAAGAACAGCGCTATTGATGTACGTTATTTTAAACATGCTGATGGACGAAGGATATACATTACGTATATTAACAACAGACCTATGACAGCCATCCCTGAAGGCTTCACTGAGACTGATGACATTGTTGATAAGCAAGTGGGTAAAGATGTTGGAGAGAAAGCTGCTGCTCCTTCTCCTATTGAGCAGATAGGTGGAGATAGTGGTGGTGAGTCTCCTTTTGGGGATAATTCAACAACACCTACTGGCTCTACCTCTGTTAGTTCTCCTTTTGGTGTAAACCCTAATACAGGTTTAGCTACTCCTACGGGGAAAGGTGCTAAAGGTATAGCAGCTGTAGCAGGAACAGTGTTAGGAATACCTGCGCTAGCAGCCTTAGGTATTATAGGGTATGACGCAGCTATCAATGCAGCCAATAACAATGCTTTATCAAGTAGTCTAGGAGCAAACGGTTTTACCATAGCAGCTATTCAAGCTGCACAAGAAGCAGCAGCAAATGAAGGAGCTAAATCTTCCTCCACTCCAACATCTATAGCTGAAGCCGCGTCAAATGCAGCAGCAGCAGCACAAAAAGGAGTGACTTCTTTAGATGCTTTTATTGCTATAAATCAGAATACTTTCCCAGCATCACAGTTTGACCCTATGGCAGATACTCCAGCGGCTTCTCAATCAAACGCACCAGCCCCCGGTACAGAAGGACCACCAGCGCCTACAGCATCTACTGTGGCTTCTGGGCAAGGTGGTAACAGTTTTGGTGGTGGTGATACTAGTCAGGGAGGCGGTGGTTACTCTGGTCCCGGTGGTGTAGATGGCTCAGGCGTTAGCTCTGGTGGTGGTAATGCAGCAGGTGGTTTCGGTTTTGGTGGGTGGGCTAAAGGTGGTCTAATTAATAAACGAGAAGCTAAACCAAAGAAACCAACTAAAGGAAAAGGCTTAGCTGCCTCTAAGAAGTAATATATAATATGAATACCATAACCAGTGGTGGGCTGGTTGGTACTTAATAAAACCCACCATCATGGCTACCTAATTCCCCAACTATGTTGGCAACTGTTAGCCCCATTTATAAAAGGTAAATATGTCAGAAGTAATTGAACAGAGAACAGCTGTAGCGTTTGGTCGTCGTAATACAAACGATGAACGTATTAAACAAGAAGAAGCTGAACTAGCTGAGCTTAATAATAAAGCATCAGAAGAAGAGAACAAAGAACCTACTGAAGCTGAGCCTACATCTGCTGAAGAGAAAACATTTAAGAAACGCTACGGTGACCTTCGCCGCCACTCTCAGCAGAAAGAAGCAGACCTACAGAAACAGCTAGATGAAATTAAGACACAGCTTAATGCTGCCACTAAGCAACAATTCAAACTACCTAAGACTGAAGAAGAGCTGACAGCTTGGGCTAGAGAATATCCAGATGTTTATAAGATTGTGCAAACAATTGCAGCTAAGCAAGTTGGTGAGCGAGCTACAGAGTTTGAAGCGCGTTTCAAGAAACTAGACGAACGTGAAAAGCTATCAGCGCGTGAGAAGGCTGAGACAGAACTGCTACAAGCTCACCCAGACTTTGGCGCCATCCGTGATGATGATTCCTTCCATGAGTGGGTAGAAGATCAGCCTAAGTATATCCAAGATGCTCTATACAATAATGATACAGATTCTAAAGCAGCTTCTCGTGCTATTGATCTTTATAAAGCTGACAAAGGTATTTCAACGACTAAGAAGAAAGACACCAGCAGAGAAGCAGCGATGAATGTGGGCATTGGTCGTGAGCGTACTAAGCCCTCCTCTACAGGTAAAGAAGGCATGTTGTACGAATCAGAAGTTGAGCGTATGTCTTCTAAGGAGTATGAGGCACGAGCAGTAGAAATTCAAGCAGCTATGCAAGCGGGTAAGTTTGTATATGATGTTAGTGGTAGTGCTCGTTAATTTGTGATATAACTTAACCACGATGAACGAAGTAGCTCTTCTAGTAGTCGTGGTTATTTAGCTGCCGCTGTCATCAGCCAACCAGCACATTCAAAGGATAGAAACAAATATTGTTTCTTAGTAACGCAAACAAATAGTTAACAGACTAACCCTATATAGTTAGCCTGTATACAGAAGAACTCTAGAACTCTTCTTTATACACACCTAATAAAGCTGGCCTCTGTGGACATGTGAAGCGTATTTAAGTATATGCCATACACCCACTTTTAGGAGATTTATTATGGCCTTCCCAGCAGCCTCTGGCTACGGACAATTCGGAAACGGTAACTTTTCACCAGTTATATATTCCAAGAACGTACAATTAGCGTTCAGAAAAGCTTCAACAGTTGAAGCAATTACCAACAATGATTACTTTGGTGAAATCGCTAACATGGGCGATTCAGTAAGGATCATCAAGGAACCGGAAGTGAGTGTAAAGGCTTACAACCGTGGTACTCAAGTGACCGCACAAGACTTGCAAGACGCAGATTTCACCTTGGTTGTTGACCAAGCTAACTACTATGCCTTCAAGATTGACGACATCGAAGTAGCTCATTCACATGTAAACTTCATGCAATTGGCTTCTGACCGCGCTGCTTACCGCTTGCGTGACCAGTATGACCAAGACGTGTTGGGTTACTTGACTGGCTTCCAACAGTCTGCCAAGCATGGCGCTGCTGACACCGCCCGTACCGCTGCTGCTGGTACTAAGGCTGTGGCTACCGCTGGTGCTGACGAACTGTTGTCTTCAATGAAGCTGATCAAAGGTTCTTTCGGTAACATCTCTACAGCTTCTGCTGGTGACCACTCTATCCCAGTGGCTCCACGTTTGCCCGGTGCTACCGCTTTGCCTACAGCTACTGCTTCACCTTTGATGGTTATTGCTCGCATGAGCCGTCTGTTGGACCAGCAGTTTGTTGACACCCAAGGTCGTTGGTTGGTCGTTGACCCAGTGTTCATTGAAATGTTGAAAGACGAAGACAGCCGTTTGTTGAACAGCGACTTCGGTGGCTCAGGTCTGCAAAACGGTTTGGTTATTAACAACCTGCATGGCTTTAAAGTTTATGTGTCTAACAACCTGCCACAGATTGGCACTGGTTCTGGTACCGTTGGTACTACTAACCAAAATGCTAACTACGGTGTTATCGTTGCTGGTCACGAGTCTTCTGTTGCTTCTGCACAGCAAGTTGCTAAGACTGAGAGCTACCGTGATCCCGACAGCTTTGCTGACGTTGTTCGTGGTATGCACCTTTACGGTCGTAAGATCTTGAAGCCTGAAGCAATTGTAACTGCTAAGTTCAACGCAGCGTAATGTAACGGAGGGACTTAATTGTCCCTCCTCTTTAAAGGAAAATTAAAATGGCTACTGTTACCTCTCTAGTCCGCGCCGTTGGTGGTGTGGGCAATCCTAGCCGCAAAGCTTACCTCGTAGAAAAAGAAGTAGATTTTGCTGCTGCCGCTGTTGCTAAAGGCTCTGCCTTGGCTGCTGCTGATGTTATCGAAACAATCTCTGTATCTGCTGGTACTATGGTTATGAATGCTGGTATTCAAGTTGTTGCTGCTGCCGCTGGCGGTACTGGCACCACTTTGGATCTAGGCGTTACTGGCGTTGATGCTGACGTATTTGTTGATGGCTTCACCTTTGATGGTGCTGCTGCTGGCGCTTACGCACAGAACGCTGCTGCATTCCAGCCTGTGGTTGTTGGTGCTGCTGACACTGTTGATGTTCTTATTCAAGCTGGTTCTACCGTTGCTACCTCTGGTACTGTGCGTGTATGGGCTTTGCTGATGGACGTTGGCGCTATTGGCGACACCGAAGCTGCTGAAGCTGACCGCGACCAACTGGCTTAATAGCCTTTATAGGGAATACTGCTTCATTGTGGTATTCCCTTTAGTTGCTCTATTAGAGAGCATTAATATTTAATATAGAGAATTCTCTAATGGCAATTACTTCTGCACTATGCACCTCTTTTAAAAAAGAGCTGTTAGAACGTAAACATGATTTTAATGTATCAGGTGGTCACACCTTTAAGATTGCTTTGTTTACATCCTCTGCTACACTAGACGCAGCCACTACTAACTACTCCACCACTAATGAAGTTGTTGGCACTGGCTATACAGCAGGTGGTGTAGCTCTAACTAACATTGATCCAACATCAAGTGGCACCACAGCCTTCATTGACTTTGCTGACGCTACATGGGCCAGCGCTACATTGACAGCAGCTGGTGCTCTCATTTACAACACCACCACTGATGGTGGCTCAGGCACTACTAACGCTGTAGCTGTCATTTCCTTTGGTGGAGACAAGACATCAACTAACGGTGATTTCGTGGTGGAGTTCCCTGCTGCTGACGCTACAAACGCTATTGTTCGTATAGCTTAATAGAAGCTAACTATGGCTTCTACATCCTTAACAGGCGCTGTTTATGGCGCAGCTAGATACGGTGTTAGTCGCTATGGTGAATATGGTGTTACACATACACCGGATGGTGTAGCAGCCACAGGTGCTGTAGGTCTAGTAGTTGTAGTAGCTAAGGCTGTGACACCTGTTGTAGGTGTTGTAGCCACTGGCGCTGTAGGCGTAGTAGCAGTCACAGCAGACGCAGTATTATTAGTTAATGGTGTAGTAGCTACAGCCAATGTAGGCTCTGTAGATGTAGTAGCTAAGGCTGTCATACTTGTTGTAGGTGTTGAAGCTTCTACTTATGCAGGAAATGTCACAGTTGTAGCTAGTGCTGTAGCCGTCTTGACAGGAGTAGCAGCAACAGGTGCTGTAGGTTTAGTAGATGTAGAAGCCAGTGCTTCAGTGGCATTGATAGGTGTATCAGCTACAGCTTATATTGGTGTTGTATCTATATCAGACAGTGCTAGACCTACTTTTGATGGTATAACTGTTTATGGGTATGTAGGTAGTGTTAATGTAACAACTACATCTTTTGATTATGAGGCTGTTAAAAATAACTACGATACATTAAGAGCAGTGTATGTGGGTGGTAGAACAACAGCTAAGGATAGAACTATCGTCATAAATGAACAGAGCAGGGTTGTTTATGTTGATAGAGAATATACAACTAGAACTTCTTCTATAACAGAGCAGTTTAGGAATGTGTATGTCTCAAATGAAAACAGAGACAATAGAGTTGTTTCAGTAGTATAAAGAGTATATATGTCTTATAGATGGCCCAATAAAGACCCTGATGAAATATTAGACTACAGCATTGACTGGTCTAGATTTCTTAACACAGCTACCATCTCATCTGTAGATTGGTATGTAGATGATGCAGACGGTGTTAAAACAATAGTGACTAATGGCACCACTGTGTATGGCTTACAACGTGTATCAGCCACTAACACAAACACTGTTGCTACTATTCATTTAGGCTTAGGTACTCTCAATAGAGAATATAAACTAACTTGTAGAATCACTGACAACACCGGCTCTGTTGTTGAACGAGTTGTGAAGCTGCGTATTAAGGAACAATAACATGGCCTATAATTTTCTAGAGCTAGTTAATCAAGTTAACAGACGATTCAACGAGGTGGAGCTAACTAGTGCTACCTTTGCTAATGCTAAAGGTTTCTACAGTAGCGCTAAGGATAGTGTTAATGCTGCATTGCGTGATATTAATCAAAGCTTCTTAGAGTGGCCTTTCAATCATGTAGAACAAGAAGAGACTATGTCTACTGGTGTAAGTAGATATACATATCCAACTGATAGCTCCACTGTAGACTTCGACAGCTTTAGAATTAAAGAAGACAGTGTGTTAGGTAATCAGACAGTGACACTGAGAAGCATAACATACGAAGATTACCTACGTAAATATGTAGGTCAAGAATATTCTACAGACACTAGCAAGCTAGGCATTCCTCAGTATGTTGTGCAGACACCTTCACAAGAGTTTATTCTTGTGCCAGCGCCTGATCAAGACTATGAGCTAGTGTATGAATACTACAGAGTTCCTGTAGACTTACAAAACTCTACAGATGTTCCTTTTATTCCTGAAAGATTTAGACACGTCATTATTGATGGTGCTATGTATCATGCTTATATGTTTAGAGGTAATGAACAAAGTGCTTCTATGATTAAAGCCAAGTTTGATGAAGAAGTTAAGTCAATGAGAATTATTCTTATTAATAAATATAACTATGTAACATCAACTTACATCCAACAAGCTGGCAGTAACATTGCTGGTGCAAGGATTAAATAAGAATGGCTGACGCTTGGGCAACATTTCCTTTTGAGTTTAGAGGAGGGTTAATAACAAACCTATCACCTCTGCAGCAAGGCACACAAGCGCCCGGTAGTGCTAGGCAGCTGAAGAACTTTGAACCATCTATTGAGGGTGGGTACAGCCGTATGTTAGGCTATGATAAATATTCTAATGACACAGTGCCTGTGGCAGGTGCTCCACTTGTTAGTGGTGGTAGTCAGACAGGAACAACATTAGTTGTCTCTAACATCTCTGTAACACCTGTAGAAGGAGATACATTCACTGTAGCAGGTGTAACAGGTGTCTACACTATTGCTGTGGCTGGTGTTTTATATAGTGAAACTACTAAGATTGCTACATTAACACTAACTACATCACTAGCTAGTAGCCCTACTGATTTAGCTGTTGTAACTTTTGCTAACAGCAGTAGTTTGATAACAGGGCTAGCTGCTTGGAAAGATAGTGTATTAGCCCTTCGTGATAAAACATTATATAAAACAACAGGAGCAAGCTACACAAGAGTGTCAGTGCCTGTGTATGGCATTGCAGTTTTAGTTAACGGGGCTAGTCAGACAGGCACTACATTAAATATTGATGGTGTAGATATAGCTCCTAAAATTGGTGACACATTCACAGTTGCTGGTGTTGCTAAAGCTTATACCATTACAGCTGCTGTAACAGTGGTATCAGGCGCTACCACTTTAACAATAGCACCAGCTCTAGCTAGCAGTCCAGCAGACAATGCTGCTGTAACATTCATATCTTCTGATGTTAGTGTTAATGGTAAGGCTCGTCACATTAAATATAGAATTGGTGTTACAGAGAAGATAGCTTTTGCCACAGGCTTAGGCTACCCTTTTACATTTGATGACAATACATTTCAGTATGTAACAGGTTCTGCAGACTTAGAAAACTGTTCACACTTGTCTTGGTTTAAGAATCAGATGTGCTATGCTGTAGGAGATAAGATTGTTATTACAGCGCCATTCACTGATAATGATTTAAATCCTGCTAATGGTAGTGGTGTTATTAGTGTTGGTGCTAACATCACAGGCTTACAAGTGTTTAGAGAATCTTTGTTTATTTTCTCTGCACAATCAATACATCAAATTACTGGCAATACATTAGCAGACTTTATACTAAAGCCAGTAACAACTGACATAGGTTGTGTAGCTTCAGACACCATACAAGAAATTGGTGGCGATGTTATGTTCTTAGGACCTGATGGTTTAAGACTATTATCTGCTACTGATAGAATTAATGACTTCAACTTAGGCGTTGTATCTAAGCCTATACAGAAAGAAATGACCAACCTCATCTCTGCCTCTAGCAGTTTTAGTAGTGTTGTCATAAGAAAGAAAAGTCAGTATAGATTGTTAGGGTATAGTCAATCTATTAGCACTCAATCAGCATTAGGTGTTATAGGTGTTCAGCTTGAAGGCAATGATACAGCTGGTATAAACTGGGCTGAGACACAAGGCTTTAAAGCTTATGTCGCTGACAGTAGCTACTATATCCAAACAGAAACTGCTGTGTTTGCAGAGTCAACAGGCTATGTATATCAAATGGAAAGTGGTAACAGTTTTGATGGTGGTAATATACTAGCTACTTTCTCTACACCCTTTATTCATTTAACTGATCCTAGACTTAGAAAAACATTCTATAAGCTACAGCTATATACAGAACCACAAGGTTCTGTTACAACTTCTGTTAACTTAAAGCTAGATTTTGATACTAGTGGTAGCGTGCAACCAGAGACATTAAGCTTGTCCAATGATACAGGTGTTGTAGGATTTTTTGGTAGCCCTTTAGCTACATATGGAACCATTGTTTACGGTAGTAAGCTTAAGAAAATATTTGAGACACAATTGGTTGGTAGTGGGTTTTCGATGAGCCTACAATTTATTAGTAATAGTCAATCACCACCATTTAGTTTAGATACAGCTACAGTTGAATATGCTGTGCATGATAGAAGATAATACAAGGAAAATATTGTGACTGGATATATCAGAACAGACACCTCTAATAACATTGCTGATGGTAACATTGTCAATGCTGTTGATTTAGATAATGAGTTTAATGGTGTTGAAGCTGCCTTCAATGCTAGTACAGGTCATACCCATGATGGTACATCTGCTGAAGGTGCCCCCATTACTAAGGTTGGTCCTACACAAGATGTTGTAGTTTCTGCAACAGCTGTACTTCCTAAGACAGATGGCACAGTGGATTTAGGCAGTGGTTCATTAGAGTTTAAAGACTTATACATTGATGGTACAGCTAACATTGATAGCCTTGTAGCTGACACTGCTGATATTAATGGAGGTACAGTTGATGCTGTTACCATTGGCGGCACCACAGCGGCTGCTGGTACGTTTACCAACCTCACAGCAAGTGGCACTGTCACCATTCCAGACAACAGCATCAGCGGCAACAAGGTTGAGGGTGGCACTATTAACGCCATCACGATTAACACGTTGACTAGCGGAACTGTTGATATTAACGGCGGTGCTGTAGATGGAACTAGCGTAGGGGCTTCTACACCATCTACAGGTGCATTTACTACGCTGTCGGCATCAGGAACCTCTACGCTGGCTGCTGTGACGGCTACTACGGTTACGGCTAGTGGGAATGTAGTATTAGGCAATGCTTCTACAGATACGCTTAATGTTGGTGCTGGAGGTTTAGTTAAGAACGCCTCTGGGTTTGTGGGTGTCGGCACTGCCAGCCCTACAAGTGTGCTTCAACTAGGCGATGCAACTGTAAATAGTTCGAACATAATGTTGTTTGGTAAATCAGAAGCTGCGACAGAAAGCAATTTACCTTCTATACGAAATGCAAGCCAATTGTCTGTGGGGGCAGGGAATGACCTAGTTTTAGCGGCAACATCGGGTACTGGGGGTATAGTTTTATATACGGGTGCTACTACTGGCGGTTCTTTAGGTGTGCTAGGAACTAGCAGCAGCAGGGCTAGGTTGACTATCGACAGCGCAGGGCTGACATCCATAACCGCTGGCCTAGCAGTAACCGGAGCTATTTCCTCCACAGCCGACGCAACCCTATCAGGTGTGCGAGTTGGCAAAGGCGCTGGAGCAATAGCGTCTAACACCGCAGTGGGTGTGAATACTTTGAATGCCAACACCACAGGCACTAGCAACACAGCTAGCGGGCTAAACGCACTCCGCTTCAACACCACAGGCAACTACAACACAGCTAGCGGGGTAAATGCACTCTATAGCAACACCACAGGCAGTAACAACGCAGCTATCGGGTATGAAGCACTCTATAGCAACACCACAGGCTACAACAACACAGCTAGCGGGTACCAAGCCCTCCAGAACAACACCACAGGCATTCAAAACACAGCTAACGGGGCAAACGCACTCTTCAACAACACCACAGGCGATCAAAACACAGCTATCGGGTCCTCTGCACTTTTCGCCAACACCACAGGCAACAACAACACAGCTATCGGGCGGACCGTACTTCAGCAGAACACCACAGGCGGCAGCAACACAGCTAGCGGGTACCAAGCCCTCCAGAACAACACCACAGGCAACAACAACACAGCTAGCGGGGTAAATGCACTCCAGCTCAACACCACAGGCACCTACAACACGGCTATCGGGCAAGCCGCACTCCAAGCCAACACCACAGGCGGCAACAACACAGCTAGCGGGCGCAACGCACTCAACGCCAACACCACAGGCGGCAGCAACACAGCTAACGGGACGAACGCACTCCTCTCCAACACCACGGGCAACAGCAACACAGCCAGCGGGCAGAGCGCACTCTCCGCCAACACCACGGGCATCAACAACACAGCCAGTGGGTATCAAGCGCTCCTCAACAACACCACAGGCGACAACAACACAGCTAGCGGGGTGAACGCACTCGATAGCAACACCACGGGCAGCAACAACACAGCCAGCGGGCTTCAAGCACTCGCCAACAACACCACGGGCAACTACAACACAGCCAGCGGGCTGAACGCACTCCTGAACAACACCACAGGCAGCTACAACACAGCTAACGGGCAAGCCGCACTCAACAGCAACACCACGGGTAGCGGAAACACAGGAATCAACCCGCGTAATTCAGCAGGCATCTACGCACCAGTCTTCAACCCAACGACCGAAAATAACCGTTTTTGCATGGGGTCGACGGGCGTTACCAATGCCTACATTCAAGTGGCATGGACGGTGGTATCTGATGCTCGGGACAAGATTAACTTCGCGCCTGTTCCCCACGGCCTTGAGTTTGTCAAAGCGTTGCAGCCCACGGCGTATCAGTTCCGAACTGCACGGGACTCTGAAGAAACCAATGGCGGGGTGCGTTACGGCTTTAAAGCCCAAGACGTGCTGGCGCTAGAAGGTGCTAACCCTGTCATCGTTGACAACGAAGATGCAGACAAACTGCGTATGATTGATACCGCGTTGATTCCTGTTTTAGTAAAAGCCTTGCAGGAACTGAATGCAAAATTTGACGCTTATGTTTTAACCCATCCTTGAAAGTAACCCATGATTATTGAAAACACCCCTGAGCAAATCGACGAGAACTACGTTATTGAAACCACACCTGAGCAAATTGCTCAGCATTATTCCGCAGCTATGGACAGTGTGAACCTCATCAACGCTGGTCAGCCTGAAGGCACAACTGACGAAGACTGGGTCGACACAGTATCACGCAACGTAGAGCATTTGCAGATTATGCTCGCCAAAGACTTCTGGACAACAGAGGATTTAACCCCGCTACAAGCCTTGGTAAATTAACATAAGAAGAAAATGAACAATGAAGATGTAACACATAAAGAAATATACGAGCGCCTAATAGAGGTGGAAGCTAAAGTAGATAAACTGTCCGAAGATAGTGAACAAGTAGTTGCGGCTTTTAATGCAGCCCAAGGCGCCTTCATTGTCTTAGGGTGGTTAGCTTCAGTAGCTAAACCTTTGTTATGGATTGCAGGTGTTGTCACAGCTTTCTCTTTTATGATTAGTGAATATAGGATGAAATAATGATTGCTGAACTCGCCATAGCCAACTGGACACCGCGCTGGTATTACGTTATGCGCAATAAAACTAGTGGGCTTCAGTATGTTGGGCAGTCTATAAACCTGTACAAACGCAGCTATTGCGGGTCTGGAAAATATTGGGTTCAGCATTGTAAAAAACATGGTGGTCACAATAGATTGAATATTGAAATTATTGAGAGTACTTGGTTCAGCTCTAAAGAGACAGCCCAACACTGGTTGAATACAGTAGAAGAAAGCAACCTAGATTATTTCTTAACAGAAAATAAAGAATGGGCCAATAGAGCAAGAGAAACTACTGAAGACTCTGCTTTTTGTGATATATCTAGAGAAGACAGGATTAAATACGCAAGGCTCGGTGGTTTGGCTTCAGTTGTTTTAGGAAGAATGAGAGAGATGGGAGCAGTTCAGGGAGCACGTAATACAGTCTCTGGGCATATTCAAAGAGTACAGAAAATTGGCTGTGTAATAGGTGGAAAAGCTAGAGGTAAAAAACTAGGCGAGTTTATGAGGGATAGTGGGCAACTAGCTCTAATAGCTAAGTTAGGTGGAAAGGCTGCTGCAAAAGAAAAGCACTCAATGAAAGATATAGAAGGTAAAAGTTTAGCGGCAGTAAACATGGGAAAAGCTAGTGGAGTTACTCGTAAATTAAAAGCAAAGTACTGTGAACTACATGGTATTAAAAGCCCCGGAGTAAACTATATAAACATAGATAAAGATCATTTCTTAGAGTGGAGAAATACTTTATGATAGCAGAGTTAATGCTAGCTAATAGCGCTTTTGCTGTTATTAAGGAAACTATTAACAATGGGGGTGCTTTCATAGAGGCAAGTTCACAGGTGTTAGATTATTTTAACAGTAAAGCTAAGATACAAAAAGAGTTAAATAAAAAGGGTAGTGGTAACGAACTAGAAGAGTTCTTTGCATTAGAAGCCCTGAAGCAACAAGAAGAAGAGCTTAAAGAGATGATGATCTACTCAGGTAGAGGCGGCATGTGGGATGAGTGGTTACAGTTCCAAGTAGAGGCACGCAGGAGTAGAGAAAGAGATGCAGCGCAAGAGAGAGCTAAGAAGCTAAAGTTTAAACGCAAGATACAAGATGTAGTTAACATTACCTTGGCTGTCTTACTTGTGTCAACTGGTTTGTTTGCTGTTGTAGGGTTAGCTTGGGCAATATACACTAAAGGACAATTCTGATGCTACCAATCATTGATGGTTTAATAGGTATAGGTAAGACTTGGCTTGATGGAAAGAACAAGGAAGCTGAAGCTAAGACAGCAGCTACTCTCATTTCTCTACAGGCTGAATCAGACATTAAGAAAGCTCAGGCAATCTCTGCCACCATTAGAGCAGAGAAAGGTGAAGAGAGTAATAGTAGTCTTGATAGGCTGGCTATGGAGAACATGCAGAAGAGCTGGAAGGATGAGCTTATTCTTATTGTGTTTCTAATACCAATGATTATGGCATTCATACCGGGTATGGATAAGTATGCTCTGGCAGGTTTTGCAGTTATAGCTATGATGCCACAATGGTATCAATATATAATTATAGGTATGGTTGTAGTTATATACGGCTTACGTGGTTTGCTAGAGAAAGTTATAGATAAGAAAGTGAGTATGAAATGATATTTTTACCAGTTGCCTTCTACTGCACTATCACAAGTGTATGTGTGTTTAGTCAAGGACAGCTTACTACTGATCTAGAGCTGTGTGCTGCTCAGAATCAAGGTGCTGAACAACAATTTAAAGCTGATGGAAACATACAAGCATTTCAAACAACTTGTATTGTTATAGAACCAAAGAGAGCGGATAGTACAGACGTATGAAGCTAAGCAAGAACTTTTCAATACAAGAATTAACAGACAGTGCTACAGCTATTAAGCTAGGTATTGATAACAATCCAACACCAGAACAACTACAATGTTTACAAGATTTAGTTGACTGTGTGTTACAACCTGTTAGAGACCAGTTTGGTCCTGTAACAATCACCAGTGGATTGAGAGTGCCTGAGCTTAATAAAGCTGTAGGCGGCAGCACCACCAGTGATCATTGCAAAGGACAAGCAGCAGACTTTGAAGTGGCTGGTGTGGATAACAAAGCTGTAGCTTTATGGATTGCTACCAACCTTACCTTTGATCAATTGATCTTAGAATTCTATGATGATGGTATTACCAACAGTGGCTGGATTCATTGTTCATACGATGCTAAAGGTAATGCTAAGAAGAAGATGACAGCACAGAAAGACGGTAAACGTACAGTGTATGCATTAGCTGAGTGGTAATCTATCATGATTAATATATCAACATTGTCTATATTAGGGCGCAATTTTGATATAATAGTTAAGGAAGATATAAATGAAAGTGGTTTATGTGATTATGAAAACTCCACCATTTATATCAGACAAGGACAGACAAAGCCTAGAGAACTAGATACTCTGTTACATGAATGCATACATGCTATTGATGAGTGTATGCAAACTAAGCTGACAGAGAGACAGGTTTATTGTTTAGCTGTAGGAATTATAGCTTTATTAAAAGATAATAAACATATGTTAGAGCATTTAGTAGAAACAATAAAACCTTTATGAAAAAATTTACAAGTCAACAACGAGCAGTGATAGCTAAGAAGCTGGGCTATGAAGGACCTATGCAGGGCTTCGATCAATTCTTAGAAAGTTCTCCTGCTCTTAAAGCTAAGTATAATGCTGTCACTAACAAGTATGCACAGAAGATGGCTAAGGGTGGTGTTGTTAAGAAGATGGCTGCTGGTGGATCTTTTGTCAGAAAAGCTATATTAGACGCACAACAGCAACAGATAAACCCTGCTACTGATAGTGTTTTTAAAGCACCAATGCTGGGAAAAACTGTGATACCTCAAGGAACACCCTACACCGACGATGTTGTTGGTGAGAATAGGGTCGTTGCGATGCCTGTTTATGACCCATTTAGAGCCTATGGAGCGGTTCAACCCCCTGATGGTTACATGTGGTCATACGCGAACGACGGTACCAGAACAGCTGTTAAAACCCCTGCATCCTCTACAACAGATCAAGGCACACCTCGGCCTATGGGCACCACCTTTACAGATGTAGGTGGTGTTCCACAGGCAGGAGGAATTGCAGCGATAACAGCTGCTACTATACAAGAACAACAAAACCAGCTTATGTCTGGACAAGGTGTTGCAGCCCCTACCACAACCCAGAAAGCACAGGTACAACAAGCAACAACAGCTGATACAGCCACAACACCCACAACAGCACCTGCACAGCAAGTGACAACCACTGCTGCCGCTCCTGCTATTCAACAGGCTATGCAAGGCATCGACCCTGTTACAGGGAAGGTATCACAACAAGCACAGGTAGGAGCAGCTCAAGGAGACGTTAGTGGTGGCAGCTTAGCCAGTAAAGCAACTACAGCTACAGCAGCACAGGTTGGCTCTACAGATCCATTGACAGGCTCCGATTCTCAGATGGCACAGGCGGCTAAGCTAGAAGGGGGTGTACCCACTTCCACAGCGCAAACAATGGCTGGTGCTCCACAGGCTACAGCTGCGAAGCTGGGCACCACACCTGAAGCACAGGCTGCTACATCTTTTAATTTAGATGCTACAAAAGCTGCTTTAGCTTCTGAGACAGTGGTGCAGGACGCTGCTAAGGCTAACTATACCCCACAAGAGATGGCTGCGCAAGCGGTTGCCCCTGTAGCTGTTACAGCTTCACAGCTTGGCACCACTCCTCAAGCACAGGCTGCGACATCTTTTAATTTAGACGCTACAAAATCTGCTTTAGCTTCTGAGACAGCGGTGCAGAATGCTGCTAAGGCAGGTAACATACCCCAAGCAACAGCCGCTCAGACAGGGGTACAGTCATCTGTTAACGCTGTTACCCGTAATGTAGCGCAACAAGAATTAGTAGATGTTAATAAACAAGGCTTACAGTTAGAAGCTGTAAATGCGGTGGCAGCAACTGTTGATAAACTCAATGCAGCAGCTGTAGCTACTGTACAGCAAGGTAGTTTTAGTCAGATGTTAGCAACTGCTCAGACAGGTAACGTTGAAGATGCTGCCACTGTTGCAGGGCAGATGTCAACGTTATTATCTCAATTTAACAATGGAACCCCTGCGTGGGCTGCGGGTGCTTTACGTGCGGCTAACGCTGTTATGGCTGCTAGAGGTCTAGGTGGTAGCTCAATAGCAGGTGCCGCTATTGTACAAGCTGCTATGGAAAGTGCTCTTCCTATAGCAGCAGCAGATGCTCAAACATTTGCACAGATGCAGCTTACTAATTTAAACAATAGACAACAAGTGTCTTTAGCTAATGCTGCTGCGTCCCAGAATATGGAGCTTGCTAATTTAAATAACAGACAACAAGTTGCCTTACAGAACAGCACCAACTCCTTTTCTTTACAGTCACAGAATTTATCAAATCAACAGGCTGTTGTATTAGCTAATGCACAATTTAAAGCAGCTGCTCAAGAGAAAAACTTAGATGTAAAGACACAAGTGTCACTGACTAACGCTGCGCGTTATGCAGAAGTTAATAATATTAACTTGTCTAATAGCCAACAAGCAATGCTTCAGCGCTCTGCTGAGAATATACAGATTGACTTAACTAATCTTAACAATAGGCAACAAACATCATTATCAAACCTACAAGTTAGAGCTGCCTTAGTTGGTCAAGAGCTAAGTAATGAGCAACAAGTAGCGATGTTACAAAGCACACAAGCTTTTGAATCAATGCAGTTGTCCACCACCAATAAGCAGCAAGCATTTTTACAAGATGCACAAGCTACTGCTGCTTTGAAGGGGCAAGTGTTGTCCAATCAGCAGCAGACATCTTTGTTTAATGTTAGCAACTTACTGAAAGAGCGTGAACTAAATTTAAACAATGAGCAGCAAACATTGCTGTTTAATTCTACAAATGCGTTGCAAGTTAATATGGCTAACTTGTCTAATCAACAGCAAACAGCTCTTGCTAACCTACAAGTTAGAGCTGCTATATCAGGGCAAGAGCTAAGTAATGAGCAGCAAGTAGCGATGTTACAAAGCACACAAGCTTTTGAATCAATGCAGTTGTCTGTTAATAGTAAGCAGCAAGCATTTTTACAAGATGCACAAGCTACTGCTGCTTTGAAAGGACAAGTGTTGTCTAATCAACAACAGACAGCTTTGTTTAATGTTAGCAACTTACTGAAAGAGCGTGAACTAAATTTAAACAATGAGCAGCAAACATCGCTGTTTAACACTACTAACTCGTTACAAGTAGACATAGCAAACTTGTCTAATAAACAACAGACATCGTTGGCTAATGCACAAATAGAAGCAGCTATAAAAGGGCAAGAGCTTAGTAATCAGCAGCAAGTTAATATTACTAATGCTGCCCGTGTATCAGAGATTGCTAATATAAATTTTACTGCTGAGCAGCAGAATGCGTTGGCTAATGCGCAGTTGTTACAGCAGGTATCATTAGCGGATATGAGTAATGAGCAAGCAACAATACTTTCCAATGCTGCTACTTATGCAGCTATGGATATGGCTAATTTAGATAATAGACAAAAAGCACTGACACAGAATGCACAGAGTTTTTTAGCTATGGACATGGCTAATCTAGGTAATGAACAGCAGACAGCTTTGTTTAAAGCACAGCAGATTAGTGCAAGCATTTTAACTGATGCTGCTGCTGACAATGCTTCTAAGCAGTTTAATGCTAGCTCTGTTAATCAGCGTGATCAGTTTATGGCAAACTTAACTAGTCAGACTAGTCAGTTTAATGCTGCTCAGCAGAATGCTCTTAAGCAGTTTAATGTTGATCAAGCTAATGCAATAGAGAAGTTCAATGCTGAGACACAGAATCAAAGAGATCAATTCAATAGCTCGCAACGTTTAGTTATTGATCAGTCTAATGCACAATGGAGAAGAGAGATTAGCACAGCTAACACAGCTGCCACTAATGCTGCTAATTATTTGAATGCACAGAATATGCAACAGATGACATTAACAGAGTATAATAATGAAACTCAATTGTATAGAGACCAGATTGAAATGGTTTGGTCTAGTTATGAGAAGGGGACTGATAGGGCTGTTTCTATATTAGTACAAGAGATGATTATTGCTGGCGGCTTGGTTAAGGTTGATAAAGAATCAGCAGCAGCTTCAGATGCTTCTTCTTCTAAGTGGCTAGGACAGTTAGCAGTTAATGTATTGTCTGATCCTATTAGTAATATTGTTAAAGGTATCTTCAAATGAAAAACTATTCCTCAGTGATGAAGAACATCAACTCTATTATAGAGAATAGAGAAAAGAAAACTAAGTCTACAATGGGCGTATCAGGATTGTTATCCCGTAGTAAGTATGTTGGACCTACCAGAGGCATGTCTGTTGAAGAAGACATTGCTGATTACATTGAAGCTATCAGACAACAAACAAAGGATTTTACTCGTGCAGAATAAACTATTAGCACCCATCCCCGGCATGTCACTAACTACAGAACCCGGCAATAGACCTTGGGAGCAGCCTCCTAAGTTTACTGAAGTTGGTGAAGTTATTGACTTCTACTCTGATAAGATAACAACAGCTGAGGTGATGGATAACATTGCTACGTTGCTAGAAGAAGGTATGCCTGCTCTTAATATTGCTAATGTGTTAATTAAGAATGGACTAATTAATGGTGTTCATTCTGTTGATACTGGTTTCTTAGCTACACCAGTTGTTGTAGAACTCATTAAATCTATCGCAGCCATTTATGATATTGGATATGTCGAATCAATGGATGATGTACAAGAGATGACAGAGATGCCTACTAAGATGGTTAAAGAAGTTGTAGAAGAAGCTAGGACTAAAATGAAAGAGGTTGTTAAAGAACCTACATCTCGCGGTCTAATGTCTAAAGGAAAATAATAATGGGATTTAATTTATCTGCTTTTATAGGTGGCGCTGCTGAACAAGCTAACACTCTTGTTGATGAAGAACGTGCTCAGCAAAAAGAAATTGTTGTTATGCGACTTAAGAAAGCTGCTGAGTCTAAAGCTTTGTACAATAAGAAAGTTGAAGCACAACGTGAAGAGGTTAAGTCTACTTACAGAGATTTATCTTCACATGAAGTATTCAACAATCTAACAGACGATCAGCAAGTATCCATTCTTAAGTCTCCTACTATTGCTGCTGATTTCTTAAAGCAAGCACAAACTGGTAATGTGTTTGATGTTGCCACTCGTTACAAATTTAAAACACCAGAGGCTACACAGTCTGCACAGTCTTTTGTTGAAGGCTTTGGCACAACTGCACCAACTCGTGATGTGTCTGAACAGATGAAGCAGCTAGGCACTGGCATCCTGTCTAAGAGCACAGACTTTGCACAGTCAGCTGCTACAGCTTATGGTGATACGTTAGAAGGGTTGTTACCTTATGAAGGTGCAGAAGCTCCTGATATAGCACCTATGGCTTCGTTTGCTGAGGGTGCTTTTGCTAAGCCTGAGACATTAGAAGCCCGATTAGAAAAAGCCAGAAGAGCTTTTGCTGATGCTAATACACCTGAAGATAGAGAAGCTGCTGAGGCTGCTGTTAGGAGCATTCAAGCAGCAATGGCTGTAGGTCAAGACCCTAAAGACTTGAAGGCTTACGCTGATAAACTTTCCATGCAGGTTATGAATGCTTCTACACCTGAAGCTAAACAAGCAGCACAAGCTAAACTAAATAGAGTTAATGCTCAAATTAGAAGCAACGGTGCTGCACAAGCACAAGAAAAAGAGACAGCAGGTAAAAACTCACTAACATATCCACAACTACGTGGTGCGGTGGACAGAAGAATTGAAGAAGATTTAATTGCTAAGTTTGGTTTGAATGCTATCAGAGAAGGTAAAATTATAGAATATATAAAGGATGAAAAAACAGGTGAAACTAGACAAGTTCTTCGCTCTCCTAAAGCTGAGATGTTACCTGAGCTACAAGCAGCTAAAAAGAAGGCTATCATAGACTTTTTAACTGAGTCAGGCAGAATTAATTTAGAAGAGAATTTCATATCTGATTTTGCTAAAGAAATTTTAGTGTCAGAGAATATTAAAATCCCTAATCTAAACAAGAAGGAAGTTAGCATGGATGACACAGCTGACACAACAAAAAATACTGAAACATCCACAACAACAGAACAACCTAAACAAACTGTAAAAGAACCTAACCCAATTCCAAATTTTAAAGACATAGATACAAATGTAACAAAAGAATCTTCTTTCGCACTTCAAAAACTTATTGAAGGAGACACTGATGAAGCATACAGACAATTTGCTAAGAATCAAAATGATCCAGAAAGTCTCTATGGGCTTGGCAGAATTCTTTATGAAGGTAGGGGAGGAGCTAGAAACATAGAAAAAGGTTTGCAATCGTTAAGGGCGGCTGCTAAGAGAGGCTCTAAAGAAGCACAAGAATACTTGAAAAGGATTGGTCAATAATAATGGCAACAATAAAACCAATAGAGGAAGAAGAATTGGTGTTTCCCGCTACATTAGATGAAGCTTTGCCTATGAAGGTTGAACCTGAGTTAATGTTCCCAGCAACATTGGATGAAGCTTTGCCTATAGAAAGTAAAACTCAACCTTCTCTGGCCCCTAAAAAAGCCCCTGATAGGGGTGGCTTCAAGCCGTTACCAGAGGAAGAGCCTGTTGATTTAATGGGCTTAGGCATCACCACTGTTGCTAGTCAAGCTGAGGGACAAACAGCTACGAAAGAACAAGAAGAAGAAAAAATATCTTTCAAAGAACTAGCACAAGATAATGATTACTTTGAAATCATTACTGATTACATGAAAGCTAGACATCAAAAACCTTTTAAAAAGGGGATGGATAGAGAAGAATATGTTAAAGACTATATGGACGAGATGCGGTTCCAAGATTTTAACACAGTAGCTGGCGGCGGTGTGGAGCTTGGTTGGCTGCTGAATGCTAAAAAGGAAGATGCTCTCAAAGGTGCCTTAGCTGCTGACCTGTATAATAACACAGCTAGTACGTGGGAAAAAGGAGGGCAAGGAGGACTACGTCCATACTACGATGCTATCTTTGGTTTTGTTACCGACCCTACTATCTTAGTTGGTTTTGGCGCGGGTAAACTAGCCGCTAAAGGAGCTACCTCCACTGGTTTAAAACTAGCTAGAAACAAAGCTATGCAAGCAATAGGAGCTACAGCAGCTGGTACAGCTAGAGGTATTAAAGTAGGCGCAGGTGTTTTAGCCGAGGGAGCAGTGGGAGTAGCCACAAACGTAACGGAACAGAAAAAAGACAGACAGGTAGATAAACTACTAGGTAAAGAAGTAAAAGACATATCCTATTCTGAAGCAGCTGTAATAGGTGTGTTAGCTGGTGTATTAGGTGGTGGTAGTGTTTATCTAGATACTAGGAAAGCAGCTAAAGAAGCTGGTAGTTTTCTAAAGGATAAGCAAGCAGAGCTTGTTAAAGCTGGTAAAGTAAAGATGCCAGTACCGGGACAGAAAACACAAAAGGTTACGGATGCGGCAGCAGAAACGTTAGCGGAGCAAGCTGGCATCAAAGAAGAAGGCAAGAGAGTATTACAATCATTAGGAAAAGGTACTTCTTTATCAGCTGAGCAAATCTCTAAAGACATGAGCGCTAGAGCTGTTCGTGTTGCAATGAGTATCGCTGAGAATCAACCTGAATTGATTTTAAAAGGAGACACCAGTTCAGATACAGTTTATAAAATATTCCAACAACTGGATAAAGTGGATGATGCAGTACTAGAGCAGGCTATTATTGCTGAAGGATTAACGCCTAAACAATTTGCTGCTGCTAATAAAATGACAGTGTCAGAAGCTGGTTCTGTGCTGCAAGCATATTCAACAGCGTCTAAGCTTTTCAGTAGACTCCGTAGTATTAGTCCAGATTTTGATAAAGAGATGGAAGAAATTTACGGCAAGATGGATACTGAAAAAGGCTGGTTTGGTAAGAGCTGGCAATTTATGCAGAAGGTAGACAAGACAGGAAAAGCTTTTATTACCAGTGGTATTGACACCAGTATCAGGAACATAGCAGGTAGTGGTATAGGAATTTCTCTGAAGGCAGCAGCTAATCTTGTAGAAGGTACATATAACACCTCTGTATTTGCTTTAACTAAAGCAGGTAAGGCAGCTATGGGGAAGGATGTTTCCAATATGTCTATCACAGATATGGCTGGTGATTCTATCAAAGATGCTTTAGGCACTATGTACTACCTAAAAAATAAAGGTTTAGCTGCTGACATAACAGATAAACTATTATCTTCTAATCCTGCCTTACGTAATAATTTATTAGGAGCAATGCAGGAAGGTTCAAGAGATGATGTATTTAAAATAGCTCAACATGTATCGGTATTGAACGCTGCTCAAGATGCTTTTTTTAGGAGAGCTGTGTTTACTGCTTCTGTTCAAAAACAATTGAGAGAACAGGGCATAGACATGATGCAGGTATTAGCGGATGATAAACTAGTTCCTTCAGCTATCTTATCCAGAGCTGCTGATGATAGTCTTAAAATGACTTTGTCTTACGCTCCTAAAGCTAAGCCTCTAACTTCTTTTGAAAACATAGCAGAGACTGGTGCTAAAAAGTTGATTGACGTTGTTGAATTTGTACCTGTTGTAGGCTCAACAATCGCCACGTTTCCTCGCTTCATGGCTAATGCTATAGCCTTTCAATATAAGTATAGTATGTTAGGTGGTGTCAGCGGAGGTGCTGATATATTAAAAGGTTTGGCATCTAAAAATATTTCAGAGGCTAGGAAAGTTCAGCTTATTAGGGACGGTAAAGAAAAGATTTCTCAAGGTGTTGTTGGTACGGCAGCACTAGCTTGGGCTTATCAATACAGAACTGAAAATCAAGACATTAACGCAGGTGAAATGAAAACCAATAGAGGTACAATGGATGTTAGAGCCGTGTTTCCTTTAGCCCCTGCCTTATATATTGCAGACTTTTTATTTAAAGCTAAGAACAACGAAGCTATTGATGCAGGACCACTTACAGAATCTGTATTAGGTATGAAGCTTTCCTCTGGTAGTCAGAATCAATTATTCCAGCAGATGGCTGAGATGGCAAGCTCCGAGAAAAGCACTGAAAAAGTTACTGAAGGAATCTTTAAAATATTAGGCGACTATGGCGCACGTTTTGTTCAGCCGTTTGTAGTTAAAAACGTATATGATTTAATGGATTTATTCAGAGAAGAAGGAACTGTTGTTCGTGACCCTAATATATTGGATGATGATGCATCACCCTTAGAAAGAGGTATGCAGGCAGCAGGTCAGCGAATACAGTCTAAGATTCCTATCTTAAAAGAAGATTTAGAAGAAGCCGTAGTAAGAGGTAGAGAAGGTACTCTGTACAGAGAAAACCAAGTCTTTAACAGGCTTATTGGTCTATCACAGCAGCCAACTAAAACTCCTGCTGAAAGAGAATTTGATAGAGTTGCTATTAATCCTTACAAATTATACGGTAGTGGGAGTGGAGATAAAGTCTTTGATAAAAAGGTAGTAGAAATGGCTAACCCTATGGTGATAGATAGAGTAGAAGAATTGATGGGCAACCCTGATTATAACAATCTACCAGTCACAGAAGCTCGTTACCAGTTGACAAAAGCTGTAGGTGAAGAGATGAGGTTAGCGCGTGAAAATGTTAAAGAAGACATGGAAGGTGTAGACAGAGCACGAATAGATAAGATGACCTTCAATAGACTAACTGCTGATGAACGTAGAATTATTAATCAGAGATATGCTAACGACAATGAAGGAGTTACACTAGAAGAAGCCAATGATTACTCAGCTTTAGAGGACTACATAGAAGATGTCAAAGACCTAGGGTTATTCGCTAGTGGTGGTTTAATTTCCCAAACTAATAAACTACTAAGAAGATAATAGAAAAGCCAGCGCAATGCTGGCTTTCTTTATTGGTGCGTCCTGAGAGATTCGAACTCCCGACCAATGGTGTAGAAGACCATTGCTCTATCCACTGAGCTAAGGACGCTGAAGTAGTCTGTCTTGGTTATCAAAGAACGC
>Ga0222676_1000143_pt1 | contig 30736 bp, 42 predicted proteins | sample AntAcemetagen870_FD_179815 | JGI IMG/M metagenome (GOLD analysis project Ga0222676, IMG submission 179815) | Saline water microbial communities from Ace Lake, Antarctica - #870 | ecosystem: Environmental > Aquatic > Non-marine Saline and Alkaline > Saline | place: Antarctica: Ace Lake...
CAAATGTACCAAACCGCAAAAAATCAAACCCAAAACTACAACAAATGATTAGTTTATTCTTTTTTCTGTTGACAGTCTAAAACCGCGAATTATGTGATGGTTAGATTTGTGCTGTCGTCGCTTAGTAGTACCGCGTCCTGCACTTTGGTTTTCATCTGTAAAGTAAACAATTCACCCTTCGAAATCCTATAGCGATAGTCGCCTAACTTAACGGGTAACATTGGATCTACGATGTTATTGAGTTCCCCCTTAAAATTAACGTTCTCATCGGTTGGTAAAGCCCGACTAAAAGAGCCTTGAGCGTAGGCGTTCGCATGAAAAAGAGATTCTACTGATGTTGGATTGTCAGAATTCCAACCTTTAAATGTGGTTGCGGGTTCATAATCCACGATTCCCAAAACACTAATGCCATACTTTTGCCCACCAACTGTTGTCTCTGCATCTACTTCAGGATTAAACTTGATTTCTACAGTCAAAACTCCTTCCCCAACTGCATTGGCATCATCATTTGAAGCGACAACCTTAAGTACATTATCCTTATCTACTACTGCCACGGAAACATATTGTGGGCGATATGGTGCTTTTGGATTATTATCGATCCAATTGATTACAGTCTGTTCACTGATTGTAACTGCAGAACCTTGCGTTCTTAAGCCACTTGATACCTTAGTTAATGGAATAGCGCTATAATTACCCGCATTGCCTTTTCTAACATCCTGTATAATAGGCTTGCCGACCGACCAACTATATCCAACGGCTAAGCTGAAAGACCTACACAATGCCTTATACCAAACGTCTCTCGATACCAGTTCATTCAAGAAATAAGGGTTGATTTGCAGTTCTCTAAGTTGACAGCTAACCGCAGCTCGTGCTCCGCTTGCAATCCAATCGTGAGCTATTAATATGTCGTTGGTAGTATATCCGCAAATTTCTTGAAAAATAAACTCATGCCATAAATCTGCAAATGGAAGTGAACCAAGATTATCGCTTGTTTGATACGTATGCAAGGTATTACTGCTTGAATTGATAGCAGTAAGAATACTTTGAATACTCACACTGTCCGAATTAGCGAAGCCTGAATGAAATACCGCATTAAGTTCAAAATAAGTGCTTGTATCATCAGAAACTGGCTTATCATTCCATTGTGAATCAAGAATCCCTCTAAATACCTCAACACTGTTTATTTCGATCAGAAGCCTAAAATCTGATTGTTCATTTGCTAAAAAAGTAGCCAAAATGTCACCACCAAAGCCATTAAGCAGCGTCAACTCTACCCAATAGCTTAATAGACCTTCACCATGATCATTACTGAAAGAGAACTTTATTTTCGGCTCTTTGGTAATTGAAAGCTTAGCAGGCGTTCCAGGATCGGAAACTAGATCCTGCTGCAACTTAAATACCGAATTGCTTCCCTTGGCATTTTTTACATTTACGCTATGTGTGGTGTAGAATGGCATTAATTGAACGGAATAGTTTGCTTAGTTTCGAATTCGCGTGCATTATCAGAGGCTACATTAAGCTCTCTACCTTCTGCAACTAGCCTAAGATTCGCTTTAAAATTGCTTAACCCATTCTCAATCGCCTCGGCTATGGCATCGGTGATGGTGTTAGTTTCCAATGTTGGCACATCAAAATTAGCACCTGATAAGGCATTAATGGAAGGTTGAACAGGCGCTAAGCCTCCAACCTCATTAAATCGATCTAGAGTGCCGCTTAATATCTGCTCATTCAGAGTCGTACTCTCGCTATAATTACTGATTTCGGAGCGATTCAATAGCTCCATCAATTCACGCTCGATACGTAAATAATCTGCTACGGTTTTTGCTTTGGTTTCTGAATTTGATGATTCTGAAATCAATCCACCGCTTAAAAATGGCTGCACTCCTAATTCGGCAATAAGCTGCTCTGCTTGCCCCGGATTGTAGTTCATTAGGTCTAAGATAGGCTGGAATTTTTTGGTACTCTCAGCATTCACAACGTATTCAGGAGATCCATTTTCGTTGATAGAAATCATCTTTATTCCTGGGGCGCTTAACCCATTCGGCATTCGCTCTTCAATCAATCCACCTTCTAAATAGGGATTGGGCTGGGAGGCAACCACCGCCGTTTGAAGTGCGCCTAAAGCTCCAACTGCTATACTTAATGGAATATTTGGCAAAGCTTTAATTATCGCAAGTGCGGTTTGGGCAATTGCCATTACCGTATTGGCACGTTTTTCTTTGTCAAACGTTTCGCGTTTTATGGTCGCCTTTTTTTCTTCTGCAGATGCTTCAATTTGTTGCCGCTCTTGAATAAGCTTCGCACGTTCTGTTTCGCTTAAATTTTCTTTTTTGAGCTCCACATCAATGGCTTTAACTCTTTTTTGAGTCTCCTTATCTATGCGCGTAATTTGCCGTTCTGCTTCTTGTTGCCGAATTTGACTGAACACATTCACATAATCGGAAGCGGTGTTATACAAATTGCTAAACGTCTCTTTTTGCTCTTCAAGGTATTCTTCGGCGATAATACGATCAACATCAACGCCTTCTGTTTTGGCTTGAATTTGAAGCTGAATACTTTCCTCAACCACTGCTAACCGCTGTCTTTCGGCATCACTTTGCGAGTTCACGTACAGATCTTGCACTACACTTAGTTGATCCTGCAAGTTCTGTAGCGTGCTATCAGGCATCAAATCGATCTTAGCCAAATTCTTATTCAGCGTATCAATCGTGCCGTCTGGAATAAAGAGGATTTCATCCCAATGGGGCATAGCAAAGTCACCAAATACTATTTCACCTGCAGGTATAAATACATCTACTGGTTCAGGAGTGGGAATTTCGGGAAGTTCTGGAGCATCAGGAATGGTGATCTCAACAACGCCTTCTACCTTAATGGCTTCAGATCCTGATTTTACCAGGCTATCTTCAATCACTTTTCGAAATTCGGACGCTTCAACTACCTGATTTTGAGCCTTGGTTACCTTATTATACGCAACTACTAAATCATTCTGTACGCCTAATAAATTTTCCGCCGCCATAGCTTCTTCGTTGGTAGCAATTCTGCCTAATGTTGCACTATTTGCCCATTCACCGCGGGCAGTTAGCGCCTCGCGAGTAGCTATTAAGTTCTCTTGCAGCGTTCCTGTCGTCAAATCTATGCCAAACCCATATTGTTCATTAAGGCGAGTTAACGTCTGATAGGCTTGCCCTTCTTTGGTTTTTTGAGCTACCAACGCCTGTCCAGCTTCGACAATGGCCTCCTCTTGCGAGGCGGTCGCAATTTGTATAGCTGCGCGATCTATGTATAATTGATTGACTTCTTCTAATGCCGTTCTAAGCTCTTCATTGGTGGTTTTTTCTAGGTTGATTTTGCCTAAAAACTCAGGATAGGTCTTCACTAACTCATTAATTAGTGCCTGTCGATCTTCATTTTCTTCATTAAGACTGGTGATGCTCAACACCAAACCATTCATCTTAATGCGTTCATCATTCAATTGCGAAGCAAGATCCAAACCTAACCATTCTTCCAATTTGCCAACAAATGCGCCTGAAATGGAAAGCAAACGTTCAAAAACTGGGATTAATCCTACTTTTAGACTCAGTATCAATCCCCCTAAATCTTCTTGAGAATCCCCAATACGGTTCATGAACTGCTCCCACTTCCCGGTATCGGTTAGGGCAAGTTCCCTGGCAACACCGCCTAATTGACCACGCAAATTATCAAGAATTACGCCTTGTGCAGCTGCTAAGTTATTTTGTGCGAGAAAGTCTTTCACCTGTTCTTTTTGAAGCTCGTTGAACGTTACCCCAACACGTCGCAAAGCGGTCATTCCCTCAATAGGATCTTCCAATGCCTTACCAATCTGCAACGTAGCCGATTCCAAGCTGCCGAAAATCATAGAGGTATCCAATGCCAATTCCGTAGCTTGCTTGAAGGTATCGCCCGATACTTGGCGAAAAGTGAGCAAGGTAGACATGCTCTCTAAGATGGATTCATCCCCAACGGTAGTGTAGGATTGTAGCTCAGAGGCGTACACTTTCAGCTGTTCAATCTCGAAGCCAGCGGCGCCTCCGGTTGCCTTAATTACGGCAGCTGCTTTTTGTTCCGCTTGCTCTTGGCGAGAGAATAATTCTTGGGATTGGGAAACGACATTGGCAAGGCTATTCGCCATCATGGATGCGGCATTTGCCATAATATTGCCAAGGGCAATAGTGGCAACGCCTGTACGGTCGGCGGCATTATCAACATCTAGGAATCCTTTTTGAGCTTCTCCAGCACTTTTTACGGCGCCAGAGGCATCCACTTCCATATAATACTTAACAGTCTTAGCCATGGTGTGCGAACATTAATTTTTCACAAAAAGCCTGTACTACTTGCGTATGCGTATAATCGCATTCTAAGCGGTGCTGCAGGTCGGGATTGCCTGGGGCCAATTGTCGTACTATTTTTCCCATCGTATCGAAATTTTTAAGATAATCTTGTTTCCAAGCTCGAATTGCCCACCGATAATCGTCTAACTTATGATCGGGCTTATCGGGCGTTGGCGGTGTAGGCCACTGAGCAATTAGCTCAAGTAATTCAGCCGCGTGCTCAGTGTCTTTCCGCGCTGCTGTTGAAAAGCCAAAAAACCCGCCATCACCATTCCCTCGTCTAGGCTGTTGAATAGCTCTTCGTCTACTATTTCTATCGTTGCGCCCGACACAGAAAGTAATTTCGGGCATCCTTTGAATAAGGCTTCGGCAAGTGCAGCAGGCGCGGTGTAGCTGTCGTACACATCAGGAACTTCCGCATCCTCATCCCCCAAGAAAAAACCAGCATCACGAGCATACACGGCGCGACTTGCATCGCTGAGACTCACATTTTGAGCCTGTACCGCACATACGGCACGAATGTGTTGCTTGGTGGTTTTGTGGATTACAAAATTTGTAATAAAATTTTGGCGATCAATATCAAAAAGTTCGTATCGTTTTGGTTCTTCTGTGCTCATTAGGTTGCCCGGTTAAGTTAGCGGTTAATCCAAGTAGGGTAAGTCGCTACTGGTGTTATGGTTTGAAAAGTAATGGGTAAGTACATCGGAAATCGCCCGTTTTTTTTGGCGTCCATTATCGAAAAGCTCTTCTGATCGCACACTACAGGGTAGTAGGTAGTATCTACCGCATCGAACTGATCGACTAATCGCGGATAAAACCATATGTCTTCGCCTGGTACTCCAAAAAAGGTAAGTAATGCACTAAGGCTTAGCTCTGTGGTTTCTAGAGCTTCTAAAGTATCCCCGAATTGTTGCGTAAGCGTCGTTGGTAGCCCTGCTACTGTTGTATTTTGTTGCCCCAAATACTGCAGTAATATCTTGAATTTGATATGTCTATAGCGCTTATCAACCACGTAGGTTCCATCAATTAGGTTCCACTTGTTAAGGGTCTCTACAAACTCATACTTAAGCTCGCCCGCCTTAAAAATAGTCATTTCGCCCTCGTTAAACTGGAACCCAACATATTTGATACGGTCTATCGGCATGGCATTACCCTGCTACATAACTGCTACTTCCATCGGTTCGTAGGCAGGGTTTGGTGACTTCAAAAGACGTGTCTGTGCCACCAGAGCTTCTACATTGTATACTTAGACTTAAAATAAAATTCGTAGATGATAGGCTTAAACTTCCACTTGCAATTCCAACAAAAACTGTTTCTAAAATAACCTCAGTTGTCCCTAGTGATGAATCAGTAAAATTTTTAGAAACTAGGACTAGTGAAGCTTTATTTGCGCGACCAGTTATTTGCTCTACCGAAAATTTCATTTTCCCTATTCCAATTGGAAATGAAATATTACTATTAATACCCATTCCTCCAGTTGCACCAGTAATAGTTTGTACCCCCGCAGCAAAAGATAGCGTTGCTGATGCTTGATTGGTAAACCCATTAGCAATACCATTAGTGTCACTATCCACAAATCCAGTAACCGTCACCGCATTCACATTTGCTTGGTGCAATAGGTTCACGTTGGTGAAGATCGCTGCATTTTCGCCACCTTCAAAAATAAGGCTAACTATAAAATGGCTATCGCCTTCGCTTCGGTTGGATTTCGGTACTACGCGCAATTCAGCAATTTGTACCGTCTCGTACCATTGTAGGTTTTTGGTACCCACGCCAGCTCCAGCGGCTACAGCTCGTACACCGGTGTAGGCATTCTTGAAGGTTCTTAATTGCGCATAGGCATCCCAATCGGAGCTTGCTAGATCTACCCTAAACTTCCACCCGCTTTGATATTCTCCGTTGGTTATGGCTTGCGGAATGATCTCAGGCTCGTAGAATTTGGTATCTGGAGCTATCATTACATTCATTTGCGCTTTGTCACCCGTGGCTGGATCATAGATGGCGGCGGCTTTGTACGAATCTTTTTTATACGTTCCCATATTGGTAGATTTTTTTGAGTTAGAAAAAGGTAGCGATACACTCAAGCATCGCTACCAAAAGGGCTTTTAATAGAATTAAGCAGTCAAGGAATCGAGTTCGGCAATCGGTGCATCATCATCCAATTTAAGCATCAGCTTCCACCCAGAATCGCCTTCTGACCGCTGGAATTTAGGCGCTTCGGTAACGTGTGGAAAGATGGCAAGACTTGTTTTCATCAGTCTGCCGTTGAGATATTCGAACGCAAAGAATTTCGCAGCTCTTGAGTTGCCAACTGCAAATCCCTTCATCGTTGCCTTAGTGGCGTGATCCATGAAGGTGATGGTTGGATTGATACTGCCACCAGATTGGTAGCTAGAATTTGTAATTAATTGTTCGATGGTAGTCTCTTCAAGGCCTTCTGCTGCTGCAATAGGTCCTGCAATTGCTGTCCACGAATCGTCGGTGCCGTCGGTGCTGTAATGAACAGCCTTTAGGCCGGCTGGGTTATATGTTGCCATAATAGGTTCCTTTTTTGGGGGTTAATGAAATTATTCGGGTTGGGATTCAGGTTCAGGTTCAGGTTCAGGTTCAGCTACAATCAACTCGAACCGATCTGGATTCTCATCAATCCATTGCAGATTGCGGTAATCGTTAATCGTGCCTCGTGGGTATGCGACATTGGCAGATGCCTTAATTACATCGCCCACTAAATCGGTAACAACTAATTGCTTGCCTGTTGCATCCGTGAAGGTGCTTGTGTATTGATCGATAGAGATCTGCACACCGTTAACATACGGTAAGCGACCGCCTTCGGGTGCCCGTGGTGCAATAATTCGATATTCTTCGCCTTGTTGTGCTGGCATGGTTATAATCCTATAAATTTGAATATTGGGAGTAGTGGCCAATCAAACCACATCGCTAAAAGTTGGTAGGCAACACCACTAATTATGGCAATGCTCGTACCAATTCGAATCTTAAATTTAGTGTCTGCAGTTAAGCCGTCGGCGCTGTCATTCAGGCGACCATCATCCAGTAAATCTTTAGCCTGGTAAAGTTTTTCTGCAATAAGATCCGGAGATTCATTCAGCATCTTTTTAATCTGCTCAGTGTCTTTTGGAATGTCTCCCAAAATCTGCTTGGCTTTAGCAGCATCGCGTATAATACTGGCATCTTTGGCCTGGGCTTTAGGCACTAAATCACCAACTCCTTGTATTACAGACCCAACCGCTTCACGGGTTTTTCGAGCTGGCAGGAATTCGTTGGCTTTCTTGCCAAAATTGTTTTTGCCGATAATGGCATCGGCGATAAAACTCAGTATGGGAATTCGTGGCTTACTCATAATATTATCCTTTAAATTTTAAAAATGTATCTACCGCCCAGGCACCAAATCCAGCTAAAACCACAATAACGGCAACTGCGCCTAATACATACCAACGTGCATTTTCAAGTGATTTCGCTGTTTTTTCCAGCGTACCCACACGGTTAACTAAACCGGCTTGCCCCATCGCATCGTCACCCGTAAGAGCGGTTTCAATGCGCTGCAAGCTCTGGTTGGCCGCCGTTAATTGCGACTCAAGAATTTCTATACGGGCATTATCTGAATCACTCATTGTTGCCCCCCAAATACGCTTTGAAAATTGTCTACTTTTTTGATGGTTAGTTTACACCCAGCTGCAGGTACAAACGCTAATATCTTATCTAAGGCAACTTTGCTCTCAATTGCATCGATCTGTGCATCCTTATTGGCATAACCGAAATACACGCCTGGAAGAATGCACGCCTTGGTATTTTCAAAGAAATTCCCAGTATGAAATAACACATGACTTCGACCTTCTACATCCTTCACCAATAGGCACTTGCCAAAAGTTGGACTTACATGATGCTCCACCGAATATTCGCCTTCCTTAATGCAACTAATTTCGGGCAGATTGAACAGCTCGGTTGGCTCAATACTTACTAAGCTATGCACAGTTTTGGTTCCTTCAAGCAAATGCAAATAACCCAAATTGCTTACACCTGTCTCGCGAATGCGCCATAGATCTATATGTCTGTTTGAATCACTCATCAAAATCTATCCATTTGGTGCTTGGCAAGGGTAAATGCTACGCCTAACAATTCTCTTCCATTTATAGCATAGGGTGCAAAATCAACCAGCCCTTCAATTTTCCATGCACCATCTCCTAAAAAAGCGGTGCAGAAACTTGTAAAATATCCCTCAATAGCGGTGTAATCGGTTCCTTCATACGTGGCGCTATCGGCTTCGTCTTTGTCCATTTCGTCCGCAATTAGGCACTGGTATTCCCAAGCGCCATTGTATTGCGTATTGCCGGTATCAAAGCTCTCAAAATCTTTAGAGCGACCTAAAATCACGAAGGCAGGTACATCATCTTTACCTACTACTGGGCGATCTAATACTTTTTCGAACACATCCAAAGCAGCTGCAGCTGTCAATATTTCTTTTACATTAACTTGCAATTCGAATACCTCTCGCAATAGCGGCTTCAATTTTCATTGGAGCCGTGCGTTGCAATAATCGCATAGTAACGGCGGCGTAAGGTTTCGCTTTCGTGCCTTTTTTCGCAATTTTCAACTGAATTTTGCGGGCTACTTGCCCAGCTTCAGGAAAACTCATTCCCAACTTTCGCACTACCCATTTTTCGAGCGCTTTGATGGGCGCCCAATGTGGCTTTGTGCCATCATGCACAAAAATGCCATGCTTGGCATTAGTCCCAAATTGGAGCTGAATCCGTTTAAGCGTGGTTTTCACTTCGCTATACACACTTTTTGCAAGATCACCACGATCATCAATATTGTGTTTTTGAAAGTAGTCGAGTATCGTTCTTTCAGCATGTAAACCCATGCGTTGCATTTCTTTTTCGACTTCGCGACGGATTTTCTTTTCATCCTTAATTGGATCAATATGTCCTTCTTTGCGAATGCTCATAGTATCCCCAATCCAGTTCTATAATTGATATCATCCGAATCAGGATCTCCAACCGCCGTAAATCCAAAGCCATTGCCCTGGTACTGCGCATCAAGATCCGCTTGATCCTTAAAAATAGCGCCGTCAATTTCACTGGCTGGAATCAGATGCCGAATGGCTTCCAACGCCTGAGCATGAATATTCTTCTTCAAGCTGCCAATTTGGAACGGCGAGAGCAGTTCACCTGCATAATCACCTAATCCAAAATGCTTGGCCAAGCCTCCATCATCAACCACTCGAAAACCCAAAATGGTAATCGAATGATGCAGAGCCAGGAGGCACTCAGCGCGAGCGGCACTCAAGGCATCCACACCATTTCCGGGCAGATCGGTGACAAGGGCATCGTACAAGGTGTCGGTAAGTAACGCACGAAGATCCCGCTCAGCAATGGGCTGATACAAAAACACCTTGGTACTGGCTTTCTTGCCAATGCCAATGTAGGTATTCATAAGATCTGATGTGGTTACTAGCGACGACATGTACTATTATTTAGGGTTTTTAGCCGGTGATTTTGGCGCAAGCTCTTCGCCTGCTTCTTTCGCTACGGGTTCTGCTAATACTTGCTCTAGAGCTTCTACTCGTTCAATCAGTTCAGCAATTACTTGGTCCTGGGCTTTTGTCTTAGGATCTTTAGATTTGTTCAAATCCTTAGCGCCAAGCTCAAACTGATCTTTGTGGCGAGCAATCAGCTCTTTGTGCTGCTCTTCGCTAATTACATCACCACGATCGTAGTGGTAGCTAGGCTTTTTCGTCTTCTCGTCAATAGGACCTGTAATTGATCCTCGGCGAGTTAGGGTATATTCTGTTTTTGGCATAATGGTGTCCGGTATTAATTTGAATTGAAAATTCTAGGTTCGTCTATTAACAGCGTTTGCTGCGCCTTTTAGGGGTGCGCCTGCATTCTTGGGCAAAATCACATTCCAGGACGCGGTGTTGGTGGGATTACCAGTCTGACCATCAAAAACAAGCCTGAACCATACCGATCCTTTCCAATACGTGAATTCTGTACCTGCAACGGAATTAAGAGTATCATACCTAGCTGTAGTGGTAAGTTGATCAATCACGGTAGTTCCACCTGCCGTCCAGTTCAATAGATCATTGCTGAATTCTACGAGAACATTCACGTCCTCGGTGCCTGTAACATCAGGCAAACTTGCAGCGATAAACGCATAATTTGCACTTGCATCCGCAAGAAACATGGCTTGGGTGTACGTGCTTTCGGTTGTGGTGACCTCTGCTGAGCCTGTATATCTGATGAAGGTACTGCCTTCTACTACCGTAACGGCGCTGTCATAGGTTTGTGCCTGCAACGGAATCGCAAAAGCGGCAATTACCGCGAAAATCATTAAAAAGTTGTGAAGTAATTTTTTCATGGGTCTAAAATTTGGTTAAAGTGTAGTTCATTAAATCGAAATGATTGTAAAGGTCGGCACCCACACAAGAGCACCGACCTTTTCTATCAGGGGTTTAGTTTCTAAGCCTGCTCGCCGAATGCAATCGCGCGGTCAAACACAAATCCGCAATCGATATCACCTACAATAGTAAGCTCTACTTGCTGCTTTCTGTGCTGTTCTTGGCGGTACATCTTCATGTTGCGACCGAATCCCACCACAAAGTTGGAAGCCACACTGGATAAGATTTTGTTATCCGGGAAGCCAAACGGAGCTGCAATCTTAACACGCTTGTGCATGCTGATTTTGTTAGTGCCAAATAGCACATTATCAGCAGCTGCAGTTGGGCGATCTGCGATTTCATCCTCATAATCGTCCATCGTATCCACCGAACAGAAGTGAATCAATGCGTCACGATTGTCGCGGTATTGCTTCGGAATGGTTGATAGAGCCTTGCCGAATTCTGAGTTTGCACCTACATAAGTAGGTGAAGCTCCCACAACAAAATCGTTCACTTGCGCATCCGCTTTCACTTGTTTTATCAAGCCATCAATAATACGAAGTGCTTTATTTTGTGCGGTATCGTTTGCGAGAGAAGTATCACCGTTGAACACGAGGTTCACGATATCCATACCGATTCGCTTAGCAATAGCGGCGTTGATTTCTTGCTCGGCATTTTCCTTGCTCACATTCTTGCGAATGAAGTCATACGACAGGTTAACATCGGCTTGGAATTTCACGGGTGTTAATCGTAGGCGAGGCATATCAGGGTCGCGAGGATCGCCACCGTCTGAAGTAAGCGTTTCACCAGGAGCGCGAATCACAGGATCGCCGAATTCTAAGCCATCTACATCGTAGCTAGTCTCAATATCGGAGATTACCCGCATTTGTTGCAGAACGGTTGTTTGATCGGTCATCAGATTTACAAAATCGGATGCTTGTTTGGGGGACAATTGCCCACCGGTAGTTGTAAGAATCGCCGCTTTTTGTACAAGCGCTTGAATTTCTTCGTTGGTTAATAGATTAGGCATAATCGTAGTTTTTGAAATTGGGGGTTGGGTTGGTCGCTTATCCGAAAATATTAAGAGGAGCGTCTGCGCTGTAGCTCTTCTCTACATGCTCGCCATCATCTTGTCCGGAATTAGCCTTACTGATACCGGCAGTCTTCTCGACCTTCTCAATGCGATTGCCAAGCTCCGTTACGGTTGACGTTAATTTTTCGATAGCCTGGAGTTCCGGGCTCTTTTCATCACCACCTTCGGATTTCTCCACATCGGTTGCTTCTTTTGTTACTTCAGACATGGATGTGTCCTCATTTTTTGGGGTTTTTGATTTTGAAATGGTTAGCCCGGATACATAGTCTGCGAATTCACCAGCGTTGGTAACTAATGCCGCCTTTTTGTCTGATATAGAATCGGATCTCATAATCTCATAGCTGGAAGATTCTAGCGCGAACACCGCTTGGCGAAGTTGATTGTCTACCAGGGAATCGGCGAAGCTCTTCTGAATGGCAATAAACTCCTCTTCTGTTTTGCCGGCTAGACTTTTTAATATTTCTGCAAAATCGGTCACTGACTGTTTGGTAGTATTCATTTCTTCGCCTTTTTTAAATAGTTTTTTGATGGACGGGAATTTCTCGTCGATGTATTTCTTCACTTCAGAAATAATGAATTCCGCTTTTTCTACAGGGGTTTCGTCTTCTAGATTTTCGACTTCAGCAAAACCTTCCATACTTATACCTTTGATCTCGCCATCTTTAAGTTCTTTTTTGGTGGCTTCGTCGGTTACTTTAATCACTACCGCCCAGGAGCCAATTGGATCAGAGGGGAAATTGGCGTCCGCTTTGCCAATAATGTAGCTTTCTACAACATAGCCTTTATCGGGATTTTGATCGTGCTGCTTATCTACGCGATTGGTTTTGCCGGCAGCAAGAAATTCATGCGCGGCTTTCTTAATATCGGCGGCAAGCATCGTGTCATCGTGAGCATCAGATTCATCGGGAGCATATACAATACCATACACAAGACCTTGCTCATCATCTACTTTGCGAATTTCGATGGTCTTAGCAACGTTATTTTCGAGTGAATTAGCATCAGCATTTTTGTAAATGACTTCGCGCTTATTCGCACCGGCATCTACCAGGGAGATGAACTCAACGGTTAGATTTTTGAGACGGCGTTTTGGTTTGGCCTGGGGCATCCGATCAGAATTAGATTAGTATCTGACGGCAAAATAAAAAGGGTGGGAATGGTATAAAACGTACAAGAGGTGTACGGAATGGATTTTGAATTAAAGACAAGATCCTAATTCAAAATTAAAAATTTAGAATTCATAATTTCTTCGTCAATTTTACAAAAATCTGAGCTAAAAAAGAATAGCTATAAATTCCGCCTGGCATAACACCGGTGTTAGGCACAATTAAAAAAGGGTTCGTTGCTTTCTATAAGGTTCGAGCCTTTTGTTTGCCTTATCAAAATACTGTTTATCAATTTCACAAGCGGTTAAATCAAACCCCAAGTCATCACAAGCAATCGCAATGCTTCCACTTCCTAAATGCGAATCAAATATTTTGTTGCCCTTTTCTGCATATTCATTTAACAGGTATCTATACAGCTCAACAGGTTTTTGGGTTGGGTGTATGCTTCCGCCTTTTTGTGCTATCAATCCTCTGTTAAACGTAAAAACCCTTGTTGCTTTGTTAAAGCTACTGTAAGCAAGTTCACAATCACTCATACTTAACCCGTGTTGTCCTTTATCCCAAACTATCCAGCCCATTGTTCCTTTGTTTAAATGGGCAACAAAATAATTCGCACCCCACACAATTTGATTTTTAGATATTCTTTCAAGTTCTCTAAAATATTCATCAGTTGGTATTGCATTATCCCACCCTTTATTTTCGTGATGCTTCCTTTTGTGTTTTGGGTTTTTAGTAAATGTTTCAGTTTGTCCAGCCCGTTCAATACCGTAGGGTGGGTCTACTATTGCTAAATCAAATTGCTTGTCCTCGCATTGCTTCATAAACGGCAAACAATCAAGGTTATGTATTTCTATGTTACTTCTGTGCATAATTCATTTTTTTAAAAGTGCCTAACAATGTGTAAAACGGCATTAAAACGACCGTTTACACTCAGCGTTATCTACAATAAAATAAAAAAAAGGCGACCACTCATGCGCTAAAAAAACTAATTTAAAAACATTCGTTGCATTTCAGTATTATCGCTTTCAGTTGGTATTAAATAAGGTCTTAATTCCAAAGCAACACATATTTCTAAATACACACCTAAAGGCATTTGTGTTTCTTTTTTAAAGTATCTTATTAAAGTAATTACACTTACTTGCAGTATTTCAGCAAGTTTATTTTGAGTAACTTTTTTTTCTTTCATTCTGTTTTTTAAATAGGTCAGAATTAAATCCTGACGGATTTCTGATGATTGTTTATTATCCATTATTTGATTGCTTTTGTTTTTCCTTTAGAGGTTAATTCAACAAAGTTCCCTGTTTTCCCACCTCTTGGAGAATCATTTCCTGTCACAAAATCAGTATTTAATTTTAATCCTGCATCTTCTAAAATTTTAATAGCATCATCCGAGTATATACAAGAACTTAGTTTAGTGCTATCAATTCAGATGGTGTGTCATAGAAAAATTTATAATTGTCCATCTTCCTACTCATTCTGCTATTTCCGTAAACATTACCATCTTCAATGCACTTTTTAATATCGTTCATCTCAGCATAACCAAAGTCATGAGAAGATCCACCAAGTATAAAGGCTTTCTTGTTATCATCGAATCTAAACCATCCACCGCCTTTTACTTTTTCTTTGTCAGTTGCTAGTTGTTTATGAAAAGTGCATTTAGCCATTATCAAGTTTTCGCCTTCAATTATAAATTTAGAATGTACCATTTTATTAATTTTTAGTTGTTAAAGTCGTGCCAGTATATAACACAACCTATAAATCGTTTCGTTCCTCAACGCTGCATAGCCAAACCGTACATAACGCTCGCTAAAATCAACTGAACATAGCCCGGCACGTTATGCTACTCATCCCAGCTACCACCGAGCTTCAAGCCATTACTGAGACTCCCGGCGAAGCTCTTGGCGGAATCTTCTAATCCTTTAATGGAGTGGAAGAGCAGATCATCACCCACTACGGCAACGCCGGCAGCCGAAAAGAAATGAAAGTTGAACTGTCGTTTGCCGTCTGCAGTATTGTTCACCTTGGCAATTACGCCCGTAGCATTTCGAACGATACCTTGCCCGGCTTTGAGGTAGGCGTCTTTGTCGGCGGTTTTCAAGCCCAAGCTGCTGGCATATTCTTTCAGCTGCTCTTCAATCTGATCGGGCGCAAAGCCGAACTTGCGCTTGCCACGAATGGTCTGCATCCAATTGCTGTATTCCTCATCGGTAAGACTATTCAGCTTTTTCTTATCATCGGCTCCAACACCTTTGCCCATTGAAGTGCCAGAAACTTGATTGCGTTCGCTTACTTCTCGCGCCATTACCGTTCGTGTTCTGCAGTTGAAATGGTACGGTGGTTTTAGGGCTCCATCAGGGAGTTTGGTAGTTTTGCTCTCACTTACCGATTTGGCGCTCGCCCATGGCATAATGTCTTTTATTTTTGAGGGATCTGGATTGGCCAACTTGATATCTTCAACTCTTCTAAGTTCAGACACCAAAATTCTGCGTCCGTGCATGTGTCGGCAGATCTCCGTAGTTCGGTGATCTAGAATGGCTCGCACTTCTGCATACTCCACTTCGGCTTGCTCGTAGGCACTAATTCTACCCGATTCCCTGGTATCAGTGACAACATGATTCGCATAGCCTTGCCAGTATCGGAAGGATTGAAGGTCGTATTTTTTTGCAAATTCATCCTCAAAGAGCTTTCCGGCTTCCTCACGGTTTAAGCCTTCGCTTATAATTTTGGAGCCAAATTCGCGAATCTTGCCTTCGAGCTGAGCATCGAAGTGATGCATTACGGGATAGTTGGCGTAACGTGCAAGAGCTTCCAGTGCCTTATTGTCTACCAAGTTCAACGACGGCGAGATTCCTAGAATGTCTTTCATTCCTAGGGAGTACGTACTCGCTTGAATCTCGAGCATGGTATTTGCCACATTCCCAGCAAAGGCAGCGCCGAGCTTGGGCTTAAGTGCGGCAATCATCTCGTCCAGCATCTCGTTGGTGAACGCCAATCTATTGTTGGTTGCCCGAATTACATCGCGAATCGCTTCGGTTGTCGCCTCATTCCAACTGCGAACCAAGAGATCCTGTAGCTCCGCCGCAATCTTATCATATTCATCCTTTCGGATTATCGCATATATCTTCCGCGCTTCAATAAGCCCTTTGGTGACGAGATAGTATTTGTTTTTTGGGAAATTCAAAATTTAAAATTCATAATTCATAATTCCACGACGACTAGGCCGTGGCACTTCGTTCATTTCCCGTTCATTTCGATTTCTAACAAGTCCAACGTATTCGAGTGCCTATTTTATTCATCTAGACCTTCTAAACGTTTTCTGAGGCTCACCAGCTCATTCACGTTTTGCTCCAATCCCGAGCTTGCGCCCAGGCGTTGCATACCTTCCTCATCCAATGATGGCAGCCCAAGATCTTGCCGACTCTCTTCAGGGAGCTTAATGCCAGCTTGCTTCAAGATGTTCTCAATCTCGGCATCCATCTTGCGGTTCGTCGTATCAATAGCATTGAACTCCAGGTTCCATTTGTGTTCACCGAATCGTGCATCTTGAATAATCGTGCGATTGTAGAACTCTTCAATACGATTACGTTCGGGAGCGCGATCAATTTCTTCGAAGATCCTCAACTGAGAATCAGCCTCACCGCCACCGCCTAGCTGACCTGCAGTAACAATGCCGACAATGCGAGGTGGTACGCCATGCGCACTCACAATCATATCTCGTGATGTTTCCCGAGTCTTGCCCATGAAGCCGTTTTTGTCGCCGAAATCCATTTCCAGCTTCTCAATCTTCACCTTCACATTAGGATCATCCGTATCAAATATCAGTGTTCGCCCTGCATTTTTGGTGCCGGTAGCTTGCGAGGCTAGGAACTCCCGAAGGCTTTGCTTTGCGCCAGCACTTAATTTCCCACCCTCCACAATCACGGCGAACTTCGCCACTAATTGATTCCGAAATAGATTGATGTTGAATTCCACCGCCGAACGATCTAGAACCATATCAGCCAGTGCGGGCACCCAAATTGGGCTACCGTAATAATCACTGCTTGGATCGTACTGGTAATAATGGAGGATCTGATTCTTGCCAGGCTCAACCACTCCCCAGCGCGTAAAATGCACCTGTCGCAATGTATACCCCTTAATGGGAACTTGGTAATAGCCGTCATTCCGTTTCTTAGCCACACGAAAATTCGCCATTCGTTGGTGATACAATCTGCCAAGCTCGCCACCCATTGCGCTACTTAATTCATTCACGAAGTTCCCTGTCGCTTCATAATCTACCAAGCTTTTGAAGGCGATTAAGGAAAAACTATCTAGCTTGTTTTCGTTCGGCTGACTCAAGAACTCCATCAATTTCGCATGAGCTTCGTCGGGCGCCTTGTCTTCCTCTTTAGTAACCAAGCGCCAACCAAGGCCAACCGTAACGGCGGCTTTTGCAAATACGCATCGCTTGTGCCAAATACTCATTTCCAACCAACTGAGCAGATCGTTGAACGCGAGTTTCGGCTCAATCCAATCCCGAGTGCCGACAGGCTCATCTATAATGGCATAGGAATTCTTTTTGATGGATGTCTTCGAGCTTTTCGCAATCCCACTCTTTTCTAGCAATGGCAACATCCAGCTTTCACTTTCATCGCCGGTGATTACTTCGGCGTAGGCATATTTTTGTCGGTCTTCGGGGTCGGTGCTCATCAGTAATATACCTCTGCATTTACAGTTTCAATTTCGCCGTTTAATTTTCGTAGGGCACGGTTGCCCATCTCCATCGCATCAGGTCCATCATCGGTGTTGGATGTGGTGGAACTGTCAAAATCTAAGAATTGATTGATTAAGCGCCTCATATCCGAGCCTTTCACAAAACGATAGAATCCATTTTCAATACCACTCTGCAATCTCATTATCCGCGTATTCTTTACGGTGTTATTTTGAATGAGTTGCAACGAACTCATTAATCCAAAACCGTGGCCATTCTCCTGGGCAATCGTTTCGAGCTTGTCTTTCAAGAGCACCTGGAAGCCGTTACTTTCGAAGGCAACCTTGTGTGGATTCCAAACCTTATGCAAATCAAACGCCGTTTTACACATGCTGTTGATGGTGGTATGCCGAATCCAAGCGTGCATTACATCCACATGCTTGCCGTCTTCAGTCAATCCCATAATTAACCAAGCCTTGGTATCATGACCTTCGGTAGAGCCTACTGATGGATCATTCGCTTGCACTATGTATTTGTAGTTTAGTGCGGGCTTATCCAGCATCACAAACCATTCTTCTTGAAAATCATCTTGCTCACTGCTTATAATTTTCAGCAGATATTCACGGGCGTACTTAACCGATCCAATAGTGTCTTTAATATGATTTAAGACCTTCTTTGGAAAACTCTTTGGGTGAGTAGCACGCTCATTTTCTTGCTCGGCAACAACAGAAACCGTATGCACTGATTTATTCTTTGACAATCGATCATCAACATCATCACGGCTTAATTTGTTGGTAACCACAAACAGCTGCCATTCGGCTTTCAAATCGAGGGCATTCAGGATATCACCAAGGAGAGCATCTTCACGCTTATCTACATTCTTTTTGGTTTTAGCAGATTCCAAACTCTCCAGATCATCGCACACAATAATCTTGGCACGATATTGCATGTACTTTCTGCCACGTTTAAAACTACGCCAGGAACTTGCTTCAACCTTCACACCGTCTTTAGTAACAAAGGCGTTTTCGCTCCATTCCAAACCACGCTGTTCACCAAAATCGGCAATAATTCGTGGATTCTTTTCCAGTTCCATCTTAATGGTAAGGATCTGCATTTCTGCTTGATCGTCCGTATCGGATATGAATGGAAGGTATCGGGTGCGCTTGAACAGAATGGCTTGCAAAGCATATCCCACGCCAATGATGGTAGTTTTACCCAAACCGCGAAATCCACGAGCTTGGATTACTTTATTCCAAACCGTGGTTGCTTGAATAATTTTTTTGTGTCCGCTTTCAAATACTCCACTAAAATGATGCGGTAAATACGTTTGGCAGAGATATTCTAGATCGGTTTCTGCTCGGTGCCTACGCTCAGCTATACCAGCAACACTCACATCCATAAACGGCTTCACATCCTGTTGGATGAGTTGAAGTAGTTCCTCTGAACGCTTGAGATAGTCTTTTTTGGATATCAGTCGCTTAGCCATACTTCTTGCTTTGGGCATTTAAAAATTCAGGTAACAATTCGTGGAAATGCCCAGCAAGTTCAGGATGATGGTACGTAAGAAACTCGTTGTAATCCTTCATAATTTCGAGGGTAAAGGCAAGGCGATCAAAATTCACATCCATCTTTTCTGCCATCAATTGCAACTTAAACAGCCCATCTTCGAAGCCTTTGGGCAATTCCTTCACGGGCGTATTCTTAACTTCGTCTAGCTTGTCTTTTATAATCCGCTTGATAATCTCTACACTGGAACGGCTCGAGGTCTCATACTTCTCAATCTTCTGATCCCAATTGTACTTTACCTTCCAGCCCTTTTTACCCGATATGGTTTGTAAAGAAACGCCTACGGTTTTGGCAATCTCGGTCAAAGTCATACCTGTTCTGTACAGCTCAAAGGCTTGCGGTTCTAATAAGTACGCTTTGTTTCCTGTTTTCGGCATGATGGTAGAGCTTATCGAGATTCGGTTATCGAGCTTGTCGAGATACACCAATCCTAATATACAGTGCCGCGCTTAGACCTATTACGTACAACAGGTGTACGAAGGTGGCGTTTACGTCCCCGCTTGAGAGGGGATGTAGGGGTGTGTCAATTCCCGATTCTTGGGTAGATGATCTTATCAAACAGATCGTATTCTAGCTCGTAGGTATCCATGATGTGCCGTTGTGCTTCTTTTGCCGAGCCAAGCGATTCGCGAAGGGTGAAGTATTCGGTTCTAATCTCGTCTTTGCGTTGCTGTTCGCGCATTAGATACTCCACATGCTTGCCGAGATTCTTAATAGCTGCGAACCCAGCCGGACTCAATTCTTCTCTCAAGATAGAAGTAATAGGTCCGAGTTGGAACTCACTAGGGAATAGATCAGATTGTTCGGAGGATGCACTTGCTGAAGATTTCACCTTGTTAAGTTAGGTGATACGGTGGATTATGTCAATATGTTGATACTGCAATGATCGAACCTAGTATTGCTACGCCACTAAGTATGGCGTAAAAAACCTGAATATTTTTATTGAATTATTCGATAATTCTTTTGGCATTATGACAAATTGTGATTATATTATGACAGAGTTCAGACACACAACCAACATAATACAGACAATTGATGCGAAAACAAATTTCCATAAGCACCATCAATAGAGTGGCATTGAACACCCTTTTGCCACTGGGTGCGCACAAACAAATACAATCAAGACTCGATAAAAAGGATATAAAAGTTACGGTCCGTACTATTGGTCGTGCTTTTAAAGAAGATTACCCAATCACTCCTAAAATCTCAGCGATTATAAAAGAGGCTGTCTCATATCGTGACGAAATCTTAAATAGGCAGAAAATAGAAGTGAGCGATCAACTTGCTCAAGAATTAACAGCCACTGGGAGTTGATGATGGGTGCAGAAAAAAATGAGGCTACCGTTAAGGTATTACATGCAATGAAGAGGTCGCCTAATGCCGACTAATCTCCACAACCGCATAGTAATGGCGAAATCGGTAGGCATGGGTAATGCACTTATTGCCAAGCGCCTAGAATGCAGCGAACGCACCGTTCGCAGAGCCTTAGAAATTGAGCCTGTTGGCTACACCGAAAACCCCTTTATGGGCACAGATATGGAATGGACCGCATGGCGATTTCACCAAGTTTCGTTTGAGTGGAGCTTGCGAAAAATCGCCTTCTACTTCTGCTTATCGCACGAGTACATCCGAAAAATACTAAACGAAAAATCAAACAAGGAAGCAGTGTAATGGCTGAAGAAATTCAAAATTCAGAATTCAGAATTCAAAATTCCGATCAAGAAAATGAGGTCACAACATCATCTACGGATGATTCTTGCGAAAGCACACAAAATGGCGGCGCAGTGGCGGTTCCGGGCAACCAGACCACGGCCGCACCCTCATTCCAAGTACGCGAAGTGTACGACGCCGAACGTGGCGAAATAGTGCAACGTACACCACAACAGCAAGCCAGTGCGCATTCGCTGTACAGCCTCATGAAAATGGCAGACCTTGCCCAAGCTATTCTCCTTAAGAAGTTCTTAGATGGTGAGCATCATCTAGATCTAGGCTACAGTACTCGTGAAGAGTTCTATCAAGTGGAGCTAGGTATTTCTAGGCAAGCAGCTCACAAAAAGTTAAAAGTGGCTGATAGGTTTGAGGATTTAATTCCGAATGTAAACCTGGGTTTACATAGCAATGTAACACCGGTGTTACATGGTGAGACACCAGCGTCCCACTTAAATGAAGAACAACAAGCAAATTTAACCGCCTTAAACAGTATTGGCTTATCTAAGTGGTACGAAGTAGCCCGAATCGAAGACGCCGATTTCGCTGAGGTGCTTAATACAGGCGTGGTGAAATTCGGCGATGGACGTGAAGTAGCCCTGGAAGATATTCAGATGCGAACTCGAAACGAGATCAGTAAGTTGTTAAAGGGTGAAATTGACGGCTACAAAGATCGCAATGCCAAGCTGCTGGATGCTAAGAGTGAACTAGAAGCTGAACTTAAGCAGCAGAAAAAGCTAGTAAGTGATTTACAAGAAAAAGCCGAGTACGCTGAACGCATGGATATGATGCACGGCAATAAGGCGGCAACCGTAGAAGGTTTAGAGAATATGCTTGGCTACGCTTTCGAGGCGCAACATGTGGCAAACAAGTTCATCACCAAGATTAAGATGATGGACGATTGCCCCGAAGATCTACGCCACCACATTGTGAATCTACATCGCACTATTGATGGAGGCCGCCAAAGCTTGTACAACAACAATTACGAAGCCTTTGCAGGCGCCACCGAAACCCGCCCCGTCAAAGACATGCACGGCGAAACCGTAGACGAAGCAACAGGTGAAATCCTCAATTAATTCAAAATTTAGAATTCAACATTATCTTAGATGAAAATCCCACAACAACATATTGATCAAGCCGAGTCGGACAAACATGCCGTCATGCAGACCTACTTGCCCGAAGTATGCACCTTTAAGTTCCAACCGCCTTACAGTCGCGAAGCACTCCTAATCATCGACCATCTCAAAACGATGAACGCCAGCGATAGAATTAAGAAGTCTACCAATAAAAAGGCAGTGTAATGAGACCCGAGCCATTTAAGCTAGACAAGTTACCAACCCACGTAGGGCGAGCGCGACAAAAATCGAAGTTTGACGAAGTGCTTACCGAAATGGATGAACTAGACCTTAACGAAGTAATGGGCTTTGTAGGCAATAACCGCTTTGATACCCAGCAGATTAAACGCCTGGCTAAAAACAGATTGCCTAATAAATGGTTTGATATTTTCGGGCGAACCGAAGAGAACCGAGAGTATCAAGTGTACATCACCTTAATCAGAATTGAAGAATCTAATCCAAAAAAGGAAGCAATATGATTATCAAATCCATTGAACCGATTGCAGAATTAGACCTGGAGCAAGTGCTTTTCTTTACCACGCAAAAACTGGTACTAACCAACAAATCGCTAGATAAAAGCACGCATCAAAACATAGTGATTGCCAAGTACAGTGATGGTAAGGCGTATGTAATTCACAACTTTGGCAATAAGGTAAACTTAGCGGAGAAAGCCAATAAAGCACTCAACAGCTTGGTATTCCATGTTTCTGAGCACACAAACAGAAGCACTGTAGATGTTTCACCACAATTGGAGAACTAACATGCCAAGCGCCAAAGTAGATACCTATCCGAGCCGTAATGTGTTGGACATCATGTATCCAAATCCTGAGTGTATTCATATCGAAGACATTGCCCACGCCTTAAGCATGATTCCACGTTGGACCGGGCACACCCGATTCCCATACACCGTTGGGCAACATTCTATATGGTGCTACCGCAATGTGTACGGCAAAGAGTTGGGTTTGCAAGCCTTACTGCACGATGCTACGGAAGCATATATGCAAGATTTGGCATCACCAATTAAGAAGCAGTGCCTGAACTATCAATTGATTGAAGGTCGCTTGTGGAGCGAAATCGCAAAGAAGTTCGGCGTGCCGGAAATCTTAGATCCACGAGTGAAGGAAGTAGATGCTGCTGCACTCATTCGCGAACGCATGGTATTGAAGGGACAGGAGCCGATAGTTTCTGCCGACATCAGATACCAGCATTGGCGCAAAACCAAGCGCCAGTTCTTAGACCTCTTTTACCGGCTAACGTACAAAGCTAAGATTCAGCAGAGTTGATTTTAACGAGTGTTATGTGTTGAAAGGCGAAATTTGAATATAAACTAAAACAAAGGGTTGAAATGGCAAAAAAAAGAGTAGAAGGATTTGAATATGATGAAATCATTGATTGTGATGAGTGTGAAGGAGAAGGTAAAATTAACGGAGAAACTTGCCTTGTTTGTAATGGAACAGGGAAAATTTATGATAATAAAGATTGGGAACACGCATGGAAACATCCATAACTAAGCATTCTTGCACATAACGGATCCTAATTACGACACGACGAAATGAGCCTTAATACTATGCAACAATTAACCACCAATCCTATGCAACCTATCGACTATCTCGCACTTTTAGCCATTTTTCTAATGATAGCCGTATTAATTACCGCTGTCTATCAATCATATGTTGAAGCACTTACTTACCGCGAAGCTTACGAATTAGTAGATACTACCTTTGCCAAGGTGTGGGATGGCGACCGTAGCCTAGAATTGTACGCTTGGACAGTAACCAAGGCAAAGCTACACGGCAATGCAAATCCATACATCAACGAAGTGATCAGTCACCGACTTCGCGAATTTCACGCAAAAAGAAGCGTAAGGATGAATAGATATTCATCCACAAGGCATCAAAGCCCTCAACTTATTATCAAAAAACCAAATCTATAAACCAGTACGGGCGAATCGCATTCGCCCTCAAAAGGAAAAACCATGAAAAAACAAAGCATCGCACAGCAAGCAGGCATCATTCGAAGACGAGGCAAGAAACAAGGTATTACATCGATCACCGATTATAAGGGCAATGAAGTACCTCTCGAATATGTGCCCAACATAGATCTAATCGAGCACCAAAGTGTAACCGATTTACATGCCGAAGCGGCAGAACTCCTTGAGCGCCTACAAGCTTTTAAAGCCAAGGTCCAAAGCCAGGGCGATTCTATTTACGAGCAACGAATGCAAGAGGCTGGATTGGATCCAAAATCACAAAAGGGATTCACCCGAACAACCTTCGATAAGCTCTTGAGCATCAAATTCACTCGACCTCCAAAATACACTCGTGATGATGTGGAATTGGCAATCGCACAAGAATACAAGCGCAAATGGTTGCGGGATGAGGCGAACGCTGTTCCAGATTATTACATGGAATTGGTTGCCAACTTGATGGAAAGCCGAGACGGCAATGTAGACCAGGCACAACTTTCGGAATTGAATAAAATGCGTGAGAAAATCCCAAATAAGAACTTCCGCAAAATGGTAGATCACTTCAATCAGTGCTTGAAACCCTATTACGCTAAGCGTTATGAGCAGTTCATCGCTCGCGATACGCAAGGCAAAGAGCAAACCGTAATTTTGAGCTACAGCGATGTAGAGCCTGTGCTACCAGCCGAATAACAATTTCGTGTTTCATCCTTCCGTGGCTGATTGGTGAGACGATCAGCTTCTTTCAACCAAAAATTAACCCCCAAACCTATGTATAGCCTTTTTTTGTATCTCGATTTTTTAGCCACTTGCGGCGCAATCGCACTTCTGCTGGTTCTATTCTTTGCAATAGTTGCAGTGTGGGCCATGCTTTCTGTAGCTAGCCAAGTAGATGATGAGCATGAAGCTTATATGAGGCAATTAAATTGGGAAAAAGAACATCAAATACAATAATCATCTTAGATACGGTATGGCACCATTTGCACAATGAAACGCCAATTAATAAACCCGAGACCATGAAAAACATCCTTGAAAAAATCCAACAAATGAAAATAATCGATTCAACCATAAACAGCTTCGAACAAATACTAGAAGTCTTTAGCGATATACATATCGGCGATGAACTTCTTATCCAGTGCAAAAGCGTAAGCGAATGGCACGATTTGGGAGACCGAATTAAGCTCGCCTATCCTTGGACAAACTTCCGCGTTACCAAGTCTATGGATGATTTAAGACCCATCTTAAAAATCAGAGTTACATCATGAGAAAATCAGACACAACCGGACACATTTTTTATCAGTTCATGATTTTCTTTTTCATTCTATATACCATTTTGATGTTGGTAGGATGCGATGTTGCAGATCACTATGAGCAAGATATTGAGCGCAACGAAGTTCTTATTACTGCTACCATCGGGCAAAGCCTAAAAATCGGCAACACAAACTACTCGGAAGGCAGAATATACAGCACCGAGCTGATTGCCAAAGGCTCTGAGGCGCTTCCTGATCTAGCCCCTGAGTCGGAATTTGGGAAGCTCACTATTATTGTATTCGACCAAGATTTTGAGGAGTTCAACGCCCAGTATCTGAACCGAACTACCATGGTTATACGCTACCAACCAACCGATTCTACATCTACACCGTGGATTTGGAACCCATTTCAGGACCAAGAATGAGCGGCGTACCGAACATGTCTGAATGGGAAAAGCAATTTTCACCGCTGCGCGATCATGTAGATGATCAGCTGCTACAAGATGAACCCGATGCCCACTCCTGGCATTGGGGAATTCTTCCTCAAGACGAAGAATCGGGCAAAAACCCGATAAAACCCAATACAGGCACAAAAGCCGATAATTAACACCCGCCCGAAGTCCCCTGAGCTTGTCGAAGGGGAAGAAGGGATTGAACATTGAACATTGAATATTGAATATTGAAATGAACCAACCAACCACCACCTACCCCGTCCGCAAAATCACTCCAGGCAGAATAAAAACCCTATTCACTTGTGCCAACAACGTGATTAAGGCAACAGGCCAATGGGATGATATTGAGCAATTCAAGACCGATTGGCTGTACATCGAATTCAATGTGCGCAGCACCAAAGCCTTAACCGTTAAGCAAGCCGATGCAGCCATTGCAACCATGCAGCGCATGTTAGGCGATGGAACTGAACGAGCAAGTTTTGGACAGCAAGAAAAGATCAAAGCCCTTGCCGAATTGCTTGGCATGAGCACAGAAAGTAAATACCAATTCATGCAACGGCAAGTTGGCTACAAAAAAAGCGAACGCATGTGTACGCCCAAAGAAGCCAGCAAGATCATCGTAGGCTTACAGCGCATTTTCAGCAATGGAAATACTGATCTATACAACAAACTAAACCAAGCCAGCGCCCGCTACCTACGAAGTAAAAAAGGGAAAGACCTAAGAAAACTTTACTCCGACTAACAATTAACCAATAACGAATTCCGGGCGCAACCAAAAAAACTATGCCAAACGCATCCAACTCATCATCTTCAAAAAAATCCATCCAAAAAAGATGGAAAGAAGTTCCCGTTAACTGGCGAGAGATCGACGAAGAAATCGAGAACGCTGGACACGGAATGAAGACCGCCCAAAAAAAGATCATAGCCAAACGCCTGGGATTAAGCCTCGACCAAATCCACTCTGCACTACGTTCCCTTAATGGTCCCGCAAAGGTTATAGCCAAACGTAAAGTACAAGATACAGAAGCCCACGAACGCAATCGCCGAATCGCCTATTTAGTAGCCGAACACAAAGAGAAATTGAAAAAAGCAGGCGAAGGCGAGCGCGAAATGGCGACCTGGAGAGTGCTTAAGCAGTTCAAGAATTGGGGAGTGGAAGATGCAGAATTATGCAACCAAAGTACCATCAACCGCATCATTCGCGAAGAACTCGGCTACCGCCAAGCTACGCCACGCACCCGCCACGAACCCGCGTATGCCCTGCAAGAAGTACAAGTCGATTTTTCTTTTTCAAAATATTTCACCGTAGTAAACTTCGATTCCGAAATTGGCGACTACATTCTCAAAGCATCCAAAAAAGTACTCCGCTACAAAGAAGGCGACAAACGCATGCGTCCAATGCTCGGGGTTATTATAGATTCCTATTCACGCCTTAGATTCCACAAAGTCATTATGGCTTCCGGAGAAAGTGGCAGCAACACCACCGCTTTTATGATCGATTTCTTCAATCGTGAGGAAGATGAACTCGTATTTAAGCACGTACCTTGGATGTTCAAGATGGATAATGGTCCGTTGGCAAAGTCTCAGGAAGGAAAAAACTTCTTTCAAAGCATAAATCGACCTGTAGAAACCTCAATGCCATACGAAAAAACAGGAATTGGGAAGGCAGAACGTGGCTGGCCACTGATTTGGCAATGGGAAATGGAGCTGGTTTCAGCCATTGGAGCCAATGGATTGATGACGTTATCCGATTATAACAGCCAATTATTAGCAGAATGTGTACGTCAACAAAGCGAAAATCACCCGTTTTACCTTGATAAACGCCGTGTTGACATGTATCAACAGAGCATTTTGGCGCAAAATCCACGTCCAGAAGTAGTAGGAACCGATCTGCGCGACAGTGTGTACACCGTTCTGGAACGAACCGTGGGAACCGATCAAATAGTACGCATTGGCAAAGTAGCCCACGAAGTTCCGGTGCAAGCAGGCGACCACACCACTACAGATCGCCGCATTCGTGTGCTTATCCATCGTGATGGCAGAATGATGGGAGAACTCATAGATCGCCACGCGCCTATGTTCGAGATCACCGAATTTGTACCGAATGTCCACGGCACGTACAGCACCCACGCCCAAACCTTTCCGCAACAGCTCAGCAAACACATCAAAGAAGGCAATGCCATCACCGATCAGCTCCGCAAATTAGCTAAGAATCAACCGTCCTCGGTCATTCGTCCATCGTCTTCACCCAAACGCCTAATGCCAGCCAGCGAAGAGCTAGAGGTGATTACACCTTTTTCGAGCGAAGCGGGGCAATCTCAAGCCCTGGTAACATGCAGTAGTAAATTTGCAGCACTCACCCTTGTTGCAGATCTACTGAAACAACAAGGCATGGAATTAAACGATGAAATGGTCGACTACTTCGGCGACTTCGCCCTTCAAGTAGAGCTCAACACTATTTCAATAAAAAACGAAGCCCTACGCTTTATCCAAATTATGAACGAATCAAATACAGGAACGCATGGGACCAACTAAAGAATCTGTTCTGGCAGAAGCAAATGAAGAGTTGAATGCTGAATTCGAAAAAGAATCTCATCGTAGAGAATTTGAAAATCGAAGAGAGAACATCAACAATCTGGTAGGCATCAAATACGACACCGACCGCCCAGGATCGTATCAAGAATTTAAGCAAGCGATGCAGAACATATACAAATCTAAGTTTGAAAGGAAGTATTTGCGCCAGCTCTACCGCACATACCAGGCGAAATGGAAACAAGCCCAGGGGAAGTGATGCCAAGAGGTCAGTTTACTCCTTTTACAGAAGAACAGGAACTTCAAATTAAAACAGAATACCTGGATAAACCCGTAAAAAGACTTGCTCGTGAATTAGGTACTGGTAATGGCAGAATTATGCGTTTTCTGAAAAAAAATGATCTTGAAATTCCCAAAGAACTTATCGAACAAAGAAAAAAAGACAGCCAGCTAAAAAAAGGGAGAGTTCCATACACCAAGGGATTGAAACAATGTGAATTTATGACTGCAGAAGCCATTGAGCGCACGAAAAAAACGAGATTTAAAAAAGGAAATATTCCTCACAATACAAAAAAAGACGGCGCTATCGCTATACGTAAAGATAAAAATGGCTATTCCTATAAACGGATTCGGATTTCGCTTAATAATTGGAAAACGCTGCATCGGGTGATCTGGGAAGAGGCGAACGGCCCAATACCTGATGATCATATAATCATCTTTATAGATCAGAACTCTATGAATGTGCAGTTGTCCAACTTATGCATTCGTAGTAAGGTCGAACACGTTCTACGTAATAGCCCAATAGATTTTCCTGAAGAAGTAATTCCATCAATGGTACTAATGAATCAATTAAAAAGTAAACTAAAGGAGATAGAAGATGCCGCGTAATACATTATCAGACTTAAACAATCATTTATTTGAGCAACTAGAACGACTTAATGATGAGGAGCTAAGCTTAGATGATTTAAGAAAAGAAATGAACCGTTCAAAATCGATAAATATTATAGCAAAAAATATTATCGAAAATGCTAGAACAGTTCTAAGTAGTATAACGGTAATGAATGAATATTTAGATCAAAACAAAACGGTTCCCGATCTATTCAGGATCAAAAAGTAATTAAAAATTCAACATTCAAAACTTAGAATTATGAAAAAAACAGGCATAATCAGACAAAGTACGCTCAACCATTTTGGCTTGAGAGAACCGGGTACCTACCAAAGCAAATTGCACGGTCAATTAATTACAGATATCAAAGACGGCATCAAAAACCAATACATGATGGCAATAGTCGCACAATTTGGTGCTGGTAAAAGCCAACTGCAGCACATGCTTGAGGCTGGCTATCTCGGCAAATCAGATCGGCCACTATTCATCCATATCGTATCACCAGACAAGAAAAAATTGAATATCGGCGCAGTCGTAGACGAATTTATAAGAAAATTAGAAGTGAAAGATCCGGGCAGATCCGTAAATGCCAAAACCGTGAACCTAATACCAGCATTAGGCGAATTCGTAACTAAAGGCAATCGTAATGTGTGCCTGGTAATAGACAACGCCCACCGCTGTGATCAAGATCTATTCAGCGAAATCCGTGATCTTCGCGAACAACACTATGATGGCATATTTCCACTATTCAGTGTTCTGCTAATTGGTCAACCAGGCGCCAAAGGCTTAGATGGCAAGCTAATGAAGCGAAAAGAAGTAGGCTGGAGAACTCAAATATTCCAACTCAATGAAAAAAACGGCTGGTGGACCTTCGACGAGCGCATAAACTATATAAAAGCAGTGTACAATGGTGTCATTTCGCCCGAAGCCCAAATCAACATTGCATCCAAAACCAGCGTACCCCTCGAAATAGACAACTTAGTAGGCGAAAGTATGGAAGTAGCTCGGCGCGTAAAAAAATCCATCATCGATCACGAAGTCGTTCCTGCCACCGAAAAAGAAGTACTCGCTGGGCTTGGACTATCATATGCAGATGTTGCAGAAGCAGCAGGCGTTGGAAAAACAAGTGTTGCCAAGTTCATGAACGGCGAATCCGTCGGCGAAGAAACCCAAGACAAGATCAGTGATGCCCTAAGCCAACTCCGTAACGAAAAAATCAGCTACAAAGCCGCCGTTTGAGCCTCACGGTACACATACAACAATTAATTCAACACTTCAAAAGCGTGTCACTCAACGAGATAATAAAAGAGGCTCACATTACAGCCAAGCAAAAGAAAACCCAAGGCGAAGACTACCAACGCGCCTTCATGGCTGCGCTGTGGCCAGATGTGCAGTCTCTATATAATGTCAAAATCAGCCAACGAGAGATGCATCACTTCGAGAAGACCCTATGGATCACTATTGATTTGTGGCGGTCAACTCAGGGAAAGAAAGCCAACGGAACTATCAAGGCTCTCAAAACCACTGGAGAACTCCTAGAGATGATCTCAAGAGTGACACATAAGTATATGACCGAGAAGAGCACCAATACCTTCATTTCTCCTACCTAAACAAAACGGCGTTTTTGAATCCGTTGTTA
>Ga0222676_1000147_pt1 | contig 29885 bp, 70 predicted proteins | sample AntAcemetagen870_FD_179815 | JGI IMG/M metagenome (GOLD analysis project Ga0222676, IMG submission 179815) | Saline water microbial communities from Ace Lake, Antarctica - #870 | ecosystem: Environmental > Aquatic > Non-marine Saline and Alkaline > Saline | place: Antarctica: Ace Lake...
ATATCAATATGAACTTTGTAGAGTTCATAAGTTTTCGTATTTCTCCACACTTCATAAGAAACACCATCTCCTGACTCATAGAACTCCAAATCATTGGATCCACTATCTTCCTTTAGTAATTGGAAGATTTCACACCCTACACCTGTGTGTAAGCACCCCTCTTCAGCCGCTATTGTTGATTTAATTTCATCTTTAATATCGTGAGCTTCTCCGCAAGAAATAGTTAGAGCGTCTTTGTAGCTTTTTCGTGTTCCAAATACTTGGGAACTATTTGTGTCAGGAAATAAAACTACTCCAAACTGATTATCAAAAGGAATAATTTTTAAAGCTCCTGAATCATTGCCGATTGAATAAATAACTTTATCCTTATTGATAATCCTAACAGAATTTGGATTGGCATCATCTGAAGCTTCTGAAACAATTTCTATAGCTTTTTCCGTAGCCACCTCTACAGCTTCATTGAAATTTTCAGCATCAATGATTTCTGCCTTTGAATCTGAATAACCTTCTCCGTTCCAAGTTTGTATTAAAATATATTTTGACATGTTGGGTGTTTTAAGGGATGAATCCCGATTTACGATATATAACGCATACTGTTTGAAAAAAACAAAAAAAGTCTCTGATTAATTTCAGAGACTTTTGTTTTATAATTTTATAATTTTACTTAACTACTCCAAGCACAACTCTTAGAGTACTTTGAGGTTGTTCTCGATCCCGGAAATCTCATAGAATTTGATCTTCTGTTTCTAGTTCTTCTAGCTTTATTTCTATTTCTCTTGCTTCTTTTGTTCTGTTTTTCAAACAAAGGTTTACCATAGGTTAAAGCAGTCGTATTTAAGTAGGGTTCATTCAACAAAGGTTTACCATAGGTTAAAGCAGTCGTATTTAAGTAGGGTTCATCTGACGGAGTTACTGACGGAACATCTGACGGAGCAATTTCATTTCTATTGAAATCGAAGTCGCACTCGAAGTCGCACTCGAAGTCGCACTCGAAGTCCATCGCATATTCCATAGCGAAGTTATTTTCTAATGTTTCTGTCGCTGAAAGCGTTGCTGAAAAGCAAACGAACATTACTGATAGTAGGATAAATTTTTTCATACTCTTATTGGGTTTTTAATTGATTTATAATATATAACGCACTTGATTTAATAAAAACAAAAATTAATTGATCTTTTTTTCGGATTTAATACTAGTCAATTAAATTGACTTCTATCCATCCTTTTTCTCCAAACTCAATCTCTGAGTTCTTTCCTTCCAACTTCAATGCTTCTTGTAGTTTTTCAGCAGCAATTTGCAAACTAGGTTCGGGTACTTGGTCGTGTTCATCATCGAAATACCTTTCACCACGACACTCAAAACAGTCCTCGCTTAGTGTGAATGTATGCCCATTAAATTTTCTTGAGTTAGCCATAATCTTATTGGGTTTTTAATTGATTTGTAAATATTGTTGGATTTACTCCAAGAGAGATATAATAGTCTTGCATTAAAATCTCACCCCCTTCATTCTGTATAGAGGTAATTTCTTTTTCTAGTATGGAAATTACTCTCGGTAACGTGGTGTTCTTAATTAGAGTAGCAATTGAAACCCTACCCCATTGCATAATACTCGTAGAACCCAATTTATCTTTAAACACAAGTCCTTTCTTGGCATCTTTCAACAATGCTTTGTTGTTGATAAACTCATCCATTGCATAATCAATGCAATCGTCAAGGTCTGAGCTTAAATCTCCGTAACTACACTTGACTTTTGGAAGGTTTTTAAACTCTGCTTCCAACTGCAAAAGTAGTTCCCTATTGTTTTTCAGTGTTTTAGAAGCCTTGTAATTTCCATCTACATTATCAAATCTGCCGATAGCATTAATATCAACCTCTCCACCATTTCCATCATCTCTGAAAGTAGCTATCTTTTTTCCGTTGTACTTAATGTCAGCTTGAATAATAAGCCCATCGTTACCTTGTAAGGTTTTTAATCCTATGAACTGAATATTGATTCCTTTATACATTTTTTGATGTTTTTTGATTTAATTAAAATAACGCACTCTGTTTGAAAAAAACAAAAATTAATTCTCTATTATTTCTTTTAATCTATAACTAAGTTGATACTCAAAAGTAAGACTATCCATTTCTTTAAACAAAGTAGGAAAGTAGTTCTGAAAAACTCCTTCACAATGTTTTTTTATAGCTTCAAACCCTTGTGAATTAGATATTTTTAAATAATGTGACTCTACTGCTTCTCCTGAAAAATAATCCCATTTTGGTTTTGGAGAATGATATTTAAGTTCAGTAGCTTTTAGGTTAACTCCGTTGCAAAATTGTTCTAATCGAAAATTAATACGTAAAGAAGTTTTAGTGTTTGAGTTGATCTCAACAATTATTTTCTTTTGATTAAGAACGTTTCTCATGAATATCTTTGGGTCTTCAAACATTGTATGCTCTGAAACCATTGGAGAAGGAACTGTTGTATGTGTGTAATTCATTTTGCTTGATTTAATTAAAATAACGCACTCTGTTTGAAAAAAACAAAATAAATAGGGAGAGAAAACAAAAAAATAGATCAATTAAATTTTTGTTTTCTCTGGATCCAGAGCGTTATATTAGGGGTTTACCCCAAAAATGATACACCCTAACTTTTCTAGGGAGCGATCAAAAAAAGAGGGAGTTTTGACTTCCCTCTTTTTTATTTTAATGTTCTAGGATTACTACGTTTTTCTTCCCTTTGCCTTTATTTCCGCTACACAATCCGCAAGCCGAACAGTCAGCACTAAATTTACTTTCTTTACTAGCAGGGCAAATAACAGCTTTAATGCCCTCATTGTCCTCTACAGCTAGAAAGGAACGGTAGTTAAATTTTGCTTTGGCAGTATCAGCTTGTCTTTGGTTATGAGTAGAAGCCATAAAGAAGTCAGCATATTCTGGTTTTCTGAAATATTGGTGAGTATATCCCGTCCAATTCTTAGAAGCCTCAGCGATTCTTTTAACAAGCCTTAAGGGGTGTAAACTAGGTTCGCCATATGATCCAAAACGAACATACTTATCTTTGCTCATCTTAACAATAGCTCTAAGCATCTCTTCTGAATATTCAGGAATATCTTCGAAAGTAGGAAACTTTCTCACTTGCGCCTTAAGGCTAGAAATGAATCCAAAGTACTGAGTTATCTTATGAGTATAACACCCACCGCTTCCGCTATTCTTGCTAAAAGGACAGTCTAAACATACCTCAGCATCTAACTCAAAGAATTTATGAAATCCACCCTCTTTGCCGTTCATGCGTTCAACTACTTCGTTGTACTGAGCTTTGGCAAAAGAAAAAGATTGAACTATTTTTTCATTCTTTTTTGCAATTTTCTTATTAGAAGTTATTCCACTTCTGAAAATTTGAACTGTATTTCCTAATCTAAATGTAAGAGTCATATCGTGTGGTTTTTAATTGATTTAATATATAACGCACTCGATCCAAAAAAAACAAAAAAAAGAGAAGATTAATTTCCTCTCTTTTTACTTATCTTTAATTAGGAAAACTTTAAGTCTTCACTAGCTAACACTAAACCGCTATGACTAACCTCCACAGCTTCGGTGTGACCGTAAGACTCTAAAGGAGCAACCCCTATGTTTTGAGAATGACGGACTACGCCTGCTAAAACGTTCTCAGCTATCTCTTTGATTTGATCTTCACTTATTTCATCTGAAAAAGTGAGTCCTACTAAAAGTTGTAATTTTTTCATTTTGATTTGTATTAAGGGATACCTCGATTTGGTGTTCACTATATAACGCACTCTATCCAAAAAAAACAAAAACTATTTTGATATTCTTTCACAGTTTACAAAATCTTTTACATAAGATTCAACTTTATAAACTCCAAACTCATGCTTAAATGTAGAACCAATAGCCATTACAAAAGGGATATCCCAAACTGTAGAAACTCCTCCATCATCGCATAAATTGTATGCAAAAGAATTTTCTTTGTCTGTGAAGGAATTGTCTTCTGCCACTTCGTAAGAATAACCGTCTATGTTGTGTGTTTTGTTCATGGTTTTTATTTACGGGATTTACAATATATAACGCACTAGATCCAAAAAAAACAAAAAAAGAGAAGATTAATTTCCTCTCTTTTTACTTATCCTTAATTAGGAAAACTTTAAATCTTCACTTATTTCATCTGAAACAGTAAGTCCTACTAAAAATTGTAAATTTTTCTATGTACTTTATAAGCAATTAAACAATTCACAAGCATCGTCAATAGTTAATTCACTAATGTCTTTTGATATAAACTCTCCAAAATCATCACCTAATCCACCACATTTTAAAGAACCACCCTCTTGTAGTTCAAGAATAACATATTCCACATAAAAACCATGTTTTGTTACGGTAAATATTCTAGGCATTTCATATATTAAATCATCTCCGTTATCGTAATCTTCGCTTGTTACTAAAATTTTACTTTTAGTTTTCAATTCCTCAAATAGTTTTGCACTTTGTTCTTGTATTTTTTCTGCAATATTCATAACCCTATTTTTTTAATTTGTTAATAAAAACTAATACGCACAGTCTATCACCTCTACAAAATTAAGGTCACCTTCCCAATCAGTTTTATATTTTGAAACAAATTCATCATAAGATGATTCGGGATAGTCTTGTTCTGAGAAATAACTTTGGTTTTCTTGCATTGCATTGAACGCAATTTCCATATCTTCTTTATGTGATGACTGATGTATTATTCCATTGTCATCTATTATTGCAAATGATTCCATTATAAGTTTATTTGATTTTTAACAATCTTAATGAGTTGAAAGGGAGAGTCAAGATGAGTTATGCTATAAAGAATTAATAATATCTATCACATCTCCAAAGTTAGTTTCGCCTGTGTCGTCATCTCTCTCAAATTTAATATTTAATTCTACATTAAACTCCTTTTCAATCCAGACTAACAGCTCATTAGCCGCCCAAAACACTTCATTTTGTGGGTCACCACCCCACGACCAAAACATTGTATGTAACGCTTTAATTAGCAATTCTTTATCTTTCATAATCTTACAAGTTATGGTTTAGAAATATTCTGAGTAATCTTCAAACAAAGAATAATTATGCAGTCATTCGTTCCTCACGCCTCATATACAAGCGTTAGCTACTCTCAGTAACTCCACTACCTCCATCACCTTCATTCCAATCATCATCGTGCCACACTCCAAACACTTCCCAAGCTTGTGGTCTCTGTCTTTGCGGCTCTCTTATTGGCTTACTCGCTAAGTAAGAAGCAGAGGCTGGTGAAATACGAGTTTTGTTATTTCTTTTCTCTGGTATAACGGTATTCCAATACTTGTCCTTACATTTTGTTTTACCTCTAGTTTTACAAAAAGCTTGTTGGTAATTTGTTTTTTTAAATTCAGTTCCACAAGAAGGACAAATGCAATTTTCACCAACCTTTGCTGCTTTCGCTAATTGATATTTTGCTTTTATTTGTTTCATACTTCTTATGAGTTTAAAGGGAGAGTTGGAATGAGTTTTTCAACTAGCTTTATTCGTTTAGAAATAGATTTGTTGTATATCTCCAGCCCTTTCGTTATGTTCATATCGAAATAACATTGGTGAAGGTTAGCGAATATCTTTGCTACATCCTCAGAAATACCTCTTGACTTTAAGTAGAATACCTTTTCTTTATTGTTGGAGGTAAACAGGGAACGTACAGTTAAAACGCCATTAAGCGTCTTGTCTTGTACGTAATCAATGTATTCGTTTATATCTATCATCTCATACTCTGAGGGAGAGACATACGCTTTCTGTGTCTTTGTTCTCCAGTACCATAACTCATAAGGCTGCCGTCCAATCAATCTAAACACTTGTCTCCTTATAGATGCTTCTTCTTTTAGTTTCAATGCTGCTTTTCCTTTCTCAGAAGAATCACTTTTTTTTACTCCTCTTAAGATTGATTTAAAAGAAGACATTACCTCTTCATTAAAGTTGTGCTTTCTTGTTGCTTTTCTAGCCAAGTGTATCTGATACCCGTTTTCTGTCTTAATCTTAACCCAAGCACCTCCATTATTTACCTGCTTTTCCACTGGTGGAAAGAAAGTGTCATAATCAAACAAATCTATGTTGTCCAACCAATAATCTTCCAACTCATAACAAGAAGAGCCGTCTTCTTTGGTTCTAACCCATTTTAATGCATTCATTGACTCCTCAAATAAATCTCTCGGAGTTATCAAGCCAGAGCTTATTGCATCTACAACCTGTTCGAGGGTTTCAAGTTTTTTGCCTGTCCTATCTTTGAATATGAGTTTGAAAACTTCAAAGTTGTCAGAGCTTACGAACTCCTTTATAAAATCTGCATGTGATTGTTCCATACTTCTTATGAGTCCAAAGGGTGAGTTGGGATGAGAAACATTACTACAATTTATATGTTTTAGCACAACAACTGGGTGTACTTGTTATCCTAACTGTTTTAGCACCATCATTTTTGTAGGTCTTAGCATAATTCAATAGCTCTTTTATAGTGGGCTTAATATCATACGTAGTACTTTTTTGTCCTACCATAGTATTGTTTTCACTAAACATTGTTAGTGTTACATCACACTTACCACTCTTTGTTGTTGTAATTTTAAATCTGCTCATAATATTTTAGTTTTTAAGTCATCAATCCGTACTTCTTATGAGTTGAAAGGGAGAGTTGGGATGAGAAACATAACTATAATTAATTGTAAATGCAAAACTTCATTTCGCTCAGCACATAGTCAAACGTTATAAGCAATTAAACAATTCACAAGCATCGTCAATAGTTAATTCACTAATGTCTTTTGATATAAACTCTCCAAAATCATCACCTAATCCACCACATTTTAAAGAACCACCCTCTTGTAGTTCAAGAATAACATATTCCACATAAAAACCATGTTTTGTTACGGTAAATATTCTAGGCATTTCATATATTAAATCATCTCCGTTATCGTAATCTTCGCTTGTTACTAAAATTTTACTTTTAGTTTTCAATTCCTCAAATAGTTTTGCACTTTGTTCTTGTATTTTTTCTGCAATATTCATAACCCTATTTTTTTAATTTGTTAATAAAAACTAATACGCACAGTCTATCACCTCTACAAAATTAAGGTCACCTTCCCAATCAGTTTTATATTTTGAAACAAATTCATCATAAGATGATTCGGGATAGTCTTGTTCTGAGAAATAACTTTGGTTTTCTTGCATTGCATTGAACGCAATTTCCATATCTTCTTTATGTGATGACTGATGTATTATTCCATTGTCATCTATTATTGCAAATGATTCCATTATAAGTTTATTTGATTTACTATATATAACGCACTGGATCCATAAAAAACAAAAACTAATTACTTTTAATTTTTGAATCGATCTCTTGAAAGAAATTATAGACTTGGTATCCTGTTATTGCCATAATAACAAAAACATGGATCATAAACAACACAGAAACTATCACAGAGCTTGTTATAAGCCCTAATGCTATGTAGATAGATAGACTAGCCCAAAGCCAAGAAAGGGCGTTAGATTCGATGTTTAAAAGGTAGTTTAAATAGTTTTTCATTATGATTTGTATTGAAATTCTTGATTATCTAAAATTTGACATAAACACTCAAGAGAAATTACGTCATAGTAATACTCGTAGCCTTTATTGTCAAAAAGCGCTTCTCTTTCAGCATCAATCTCTGTTAGGTATCTTGATCCATCTAAGTTCACTTGATTTTCGTCACCAATGATTTTTAAAACCGTACAGTTACTGTGGTCACTTTGCTGCCCATAACTAGACTGAAGCGCTGAAGCTTTCTCTGTAGCAAAGTCTTGTATTTTTTCGATTTCAGATGATAAATTTTTCATTTGGTGTTTATTTGAAGGGATGATTCCCTATTTACGATGTTTACATCCAATAACGCACTGGATCCAGAAAAAACAAAAACTATTTTGATCTATTTTTATTGAAACACTGCTACACCTCTACTTTCAGTTCCAAACACCATAGGCTTTTTCCACAATAAAGAAGGAGTGAAAACAGAAACAGACTGAGCAGCATATTTAGCTTCTGCTAAAAACCCTTGATAGAAATGCGCAACAAATCTTGAAACATGAGCATTAACTGAGTTGCAGTTACGGTAGAACAAAGTTTGCTTGTTATAATTTAATAAAGCAACTTTTACAACCTTATGAAGATTTTTTCCTAAATTCTTACTAGCTGTTTCCTGAAATGTATCTCTGTTCATGTCGTTTGATTTTAACTTACATTCTTATTTACTATATATAACGCACTCTGTTAGAAAAAAACAAAATTTAATCCAACTTTTTATTATTTCCAATAAATTGATCTGTAACGAATTGGAATTCCAGAGTTTCCACGCTGAACTAATGGTGCTTCTGAATACTGACGGTCAAGACCCTCTGTATGTCCATCTATGATGTTAGTGTAGTTTATGTAGGCAGAGTTAAGCGAAGATGCTTTTGTATCTCTAAACGTAGGATAAAAGCCATACATAATTGTTTTTGGATTCATATAAAAGAAAAATACGTGAAGTTTTTCACGTCCACTTCCATAAGAATTTATTGATGCCAATTCTTTAAATGCAGCCTTTGATATTTTTTTTCCATTCTTTATCAATCCTAGAGCTTCCCACTCTTCTTTTACTGTATCTAAAAAGAAAGTAAATTTGTTTTTAAACTCCTTAGCAGAGAAAGTTTCAGCCATTACCATAAACTCCTTATCATTAGGCAGACAACGGTAGACCTTGCCAAGATCAAAGGCGTTAAAGTCTGTGTTAAAGGCTTGCTTCGCAAGTACTAAATTATCTCTGTTCATATCGTGTAATTTATCTGATTTAAATTATATAACGCAAGGGAGAGTTAAAAAACAAAAAAAAAGAGAAGAAATTAATCTCCTCTTTTTTTAACCATAAAACACACCACACATTCTAATTTCTTATCTTGAACGAACCGCTTCTATTTTCGAAGTTCCACTGTTAATCATTTCAAATACAGTTTTCCAATTAGCAGAATCAGCTTCCCATTCAACAACATCTTTTTGAAATTTTATCTGAAAATTAGAATAAGCTGACCCATGAGTTCCTAATTTAAAATCACCGTCAGAATTTTTTTTCATAGTAAGTCTGTGCTTATTATCACACATACACGAAACTACGTTTATTACAACTTCTCTAGCATCTTTAACCACAGTTAGCTTCGGTGGGTTCTGAAATAATTGTATATATTTTGACATATTTTTATATTTGATTTACCATATATAACGCAAGGGAGAGTTAAAAAACAAAAAAAATTCAATTATAATATAGACATAAAGAAATCTCTTTTTTCTCTTTGCTCTTTTGTAAAACATTCTAGTTCAACTTCATCTAAACTAATTGTAGGGAGATTGCTTATAGACATAAAATCCCTTATCTCTTCGTGTACTTCATCTTCTTCAACTTCTCTTATTGGATAGTACACATCACTTGTAGGGATAGATTTACCCCAATAGAAATTCTGAGGGTTCTCAACTCCACTCGCATCGTGTACTTTGTTCTTTACGTCTATAAATAATTTCATTGTGGATCTTTTTGATTTACCATATATAACGCAAGGGAGAGTTAAAAAACAAAAAAAAAGAGAAGAAATTGATCCCCTCTTTTTTTAGTCATAAAACACACCACACATTCTAATTTTTTTTGTGTAATTCTAATCAAGATAGCCTTTAGCTTCTGAACTGTAAATTTCACCCAATGTGAGAATAATCCCTTCTTCTGGAATGTATTCATCATCACCGCTTTCTACTATTGTATCAATAAACTTTTGCCTTTCGACCTCTGTAAGATCCCTATTAGATTCAATGGTAATTGAACTATAATGGATTACTTGTTTAATACCCTGATAATTTCCAGACATTTCTTTAATATATTTGATTTACCATATATAACGCAAGGGAGAGTTAAAAAACAAAAACTTTTCTATTTTTCTTTGTAACCTTTTTTGTTAAGGTCTTTAACAAAAGTGTTAAACTCTTTTTTATTGTTGGTTAGCTTCACATCGTAGAAGTCACTACCGTCTTTGTGCTGCTTAACTCCATCGTGGAAACTAATACAATACTTTGATCCTCCTATGTTATTCAATATCTTATATACTTTGTCCATAGTTCTTTTTTTAATGAGGGAGAGTTTTAATTTATACACATAAATATTTGGATTGATCTTCTACGTCAAACACTAACGCCACACCTTCTCTTTCTTTACACATAAACGTTCTAAGGTCATCTTCATCCAAAGGGAGACTTATCTCTAGCACATGAAGCTCTTTGCTCCCTCCGAAATCACCCATATCATAGAAGTGATCAATAGAGAACTCGTCTTTGGTTATCTCAGTTTTTTTGCTTAACTCCAAAACAAGAGCGTTTTCTATAGCCACATAATCATCGTGAGCTATGTTTTCTTTGGATAAATCTATTACAAAATCTTTCATCTTTAGCGTCTTTGGGTTTGTTCCTTAATCGGATGCCTATAATAACGCATCCGATTTAAGAAAAACAAAATCTTTTGATTAATAATTCTGAGTTTGTACTAATCTGAACTCCTCTTGAAATCCTTTCATACCTCTTTCTGTTCCACAAGCTCCGCAACTCCCTCCTCTTTTCTTTCGTTTATGGCTTGGCATTGTGTGTCCATTTGGGCAAGTTAGAGTGTACTTGCTTTGAGTTGCTAGTTGTTCAAAAGCCTCTCTATTGTCGTGACTTTTAGTTCTTGTAGGGTCAGCACCTACTTTTATAGCCCAAGCTTTCCATTTCCAACTATGGTCAGAAGCTCCTCTATCCATAATATCTAAAGCGTGTGCTAATTCGTGTCTTATCGTGTCCTCCGCACTTGCATTGTCTATTGTAGGCAATAAGTACAAAGATAATGCTATTGTCTTTTTACGTGGGCTACACAATCCAAACGAACGCTTTCTAGTGTTCCACTCAAATTTCCATCCGATAGCGTTCCATTCTTTTAATAGACTGTTGGCTAGTGCTTCTAAATGATTTACTCTTTCTCTTTGTGTCATGGTGTAGTTATTTGATTTACCATATATAACGCAAGGGAGAGTTAAAAAACAAAATTTAAATTAATAAATCTGCATCTAAATCAACACAAAATGTATCAAATATAGTTTGGTGTTTGATCTCAAATATCCCGTTCACCTCTAATAGAGCGCATAGGTCAGTTCCGTTGCTATCATCTAACAGAACCAAGTCACCAAAATTAATAATGCTTCCTACGTGCTTTAAATGAGAAGCAGCTTCTTTAGATGAATGTACCCATTGTCTAAGAGCAGTCGATATAGCACCCTGAACATCTTGTAATGTTTTCAGTGAAGATGAAACCCTTATGTTGAATACGATTAGAGTTGTTTCGTCTTCGTTTATTCTATTCGCTGTAAATGTGATATTTTTTGCCATGATTTTATTTTTGGTGTTTACACCTAATAACGCACTTGATTTAAGAAAAACAAAAATTATTCTCTTTAATTATTTTATAATGATTCTTTCACTTTCTTCGTGAGATTCTTTAGTTCTAGAACTGACTTTCTTTTTATTTTCTGGATTCCATAGAACCATGATGATCCATTTTTAAAGAATAAACTTTTACCGATTATCTTCTGTAGCTTTTGTCTACCACCTTTTACACCTCTATCTAACTCGCCACAAATAATCATGAACTCACCTATAGCTTCGTATTTTTCTTTTGAATATCCCATTTCTTATTTTTAACTGATTATTCGATTTACAATATATAACGCACTAGGTTTAAGAAAAACAAAATTTAATTTAAATGAATCCGATACATAGATATTATGTTTTTTGGATCAACCTCTATGGTTGTTCTTTTCATCTCGATTTTTGCAGTTAGGTTTTCGCCTTCTTCGTTCCATCCAATACACCTACGAAGGCCTTTGATCCCTTTTATCTTGCATATAATCTCTGTCAATGATTTCTTTGTCATGGTGTCTTTATTTGGTGTTCACTACATATAACGCACTAGATCCAGAAAAAACAAAAATTATTTATTAAAATATTGAAGTTATTTCTTCCAATGTTAAAATCTTTAAATCTTCATCCCCATCAATATGGATTTCATCGTCAAAAACTCCAGCACTACACGAATGTTGCTCGTTTAGATCAAAAAGGTTGCCCTCTGAGAAGATAGAAATGTTGATCCACTCACAGACCTCTGAGAGAGTTTTGTCTGAGCTTACAAATAAATTTGTTGCGTTTCCGTTTGAGAATATTTGATTCATAATAGTGGGTGTTTTAGGGGTAAATCCCGATTTACAATATATAACGCACTTGATCCTGAAAAAACAAAATAAAAAGATAAAGAAACAAAGTTATTTTTAAACAACCTTGTTTCTTTATCTCGGTTAGAATAGGTTTGATCCCCACACTCCAACTACAAAAGTTGATTCATCTATCCCCGTTCCTTTTTTTCCTCCTAACACCTTATGTAACAAAGAAGACGATGGCATAAAGTCCATTTGAATTGATAGTTGGTTTTCGTCTAGTAACTGCACTTGTTCTTTAGTCAAAGAAGGAACACAGTCCATAATAAAACTATGATCAACGAAGTCAGCGTTCTCTACGTGGTCTAAGATTTGCTTAAATTCATCTACGGAAAACTTGCTGTTTTTAAAATTTTCACTTGCTGTATCTACTGATTTGCTGAAATTCATGGTATGTGTTTTTTTGATTTACTTAAAATAACGCACTGGATCCATAAAAAACAAAAATTATTTTTTGTAGAATGTACAAATTTTCAAAGAGAACTCTTTTATCTTGTCAAAATCATCTTTGTCTGTATGATCAAAGTACCATAAAGCATCTTCTAAGTGTGAAGAAAAAGTGGTTTTGAAACCATTTTCTCGTCTTGGCTCAGGTTCTCTAATAATTGAAACTAGTGCCTTTAAGTCTGTTGTTTCAGATATTGCTTTATAAACGGTCATTGTGCGGTCATTTTAAGGGATGAATCCCGATTTACAATATATAACGCACTGGATCCATAAAAAACAAAAACTATTTGCTTTTAATTTAAAGGATAATCTGCAATAGGAGCAAATCTACTTAATCTTATGTGACGTACTCCTAATTTCTCATTTGGAATTATTAGATTTCCTTCCATATCTTCCCATAGAAAGCTAGCTTCGCCTGAAATTAGGTCGTTTGTAGCGTCTTTAGTGGTACATCTGTAGGCTTCGCCTTGATTGATCCACATATTGACTTCAAAGCTTGGCTTTTCATCGTCTGTGCATTGAAAGATGAACTCTCTTTTAAACTCTAAATTTGCGTAGCTCATATCTTATGAAAATATTTGGGTTAGTACTGAGAATACTTGTAAAGATAAATACACTAAAGGAAATAAAAGAATAGCTTTTAATAAAATAAAAGTCTTTTGTCCGTTCCTTAATGAACTAAGATTTTCTGACGGGTCGGGCAATAAGTTGAAAACCGTTGCACCCGTACTAAATAATAATCTCTTCATTGTGTGGTATTTATTGGATTTACAATATATAACGCACTCGATCCAAGAAAAACAAAAATTAATTTACTTTATTTTAGTTTTGAAAATTGTTTATTTCAATGTCTATAAACCATTTTATTTCATTTCCAGAAAACTCTAAAAGTCTGTTAACTTCTTCTACACAATCATCTGAATGAAGATTTACTTCTGATATATCTTCTCCTAAAAAATGTTCAGCTAAATAGTTGAACGTTGCTTGTGCAGCTGTGTCTTCTTTAATCAAAAATGGTGTTTCTAAAACCCCTTTTCTTATTGCTATTATAACATTCATAGTGATTTACTTTTTAATCGGTAATATTATGTTTATTAATTTTTCTAAACTCTTTTAATTCTCTTGTTACTTCCGCTTTAAAATCTTTTTTTCCAAAACCAGTATTTCCCATTATTGTAATTGAAAACTTTTCGTTTAATTCTTCTTCTATAAAGTCAGCAGTAAATTTTGTGAACGTTTCAAAAGCATTAACTTCTTGCTCAGTTCCAATAACTACTAATTCGTAAGTGCTATCTGCTTTGCTATTTGCTATGTTTGAAATTTTCATTGTGTGGTATGTATTTGGTGCTTACCCCTAAAATAACGCACTCGATCCAAGAAAAACAAAAATTAATTTAAAAAAAATGATCAACCCCTAAGGGCTAATCGTAATCAGTGTTATCCTCCATCCATTCTAAATCAACAGATTCTATATAATGCTCAAGTGAGTTAAAAAACAATTCACCAAATATGTGACTTACACAAACCCCATCTCCTAAAGAATATACGGTTTTAACAATTATCTGAAAACAGTTAGGTTGCCAAGATTCTTTCATCGTTACTATGTTGCCCTCCCTTGTTAACGTAGTGATAATAAGTTCTCCTTTTTTTAATGTTTTAGTAGCCATTTTTGTGTGGTGTTTATTGGATTTACAATATATAACGCACTCGATCCAAGAAAAACAAAAATTAATAAGCATAACTGTAAACTAGATCGTTTTAGTTATGCAAAGGTGTTTATATACGAGTGCTATAAAACATTAGACACTATTTGCCTAACATCTTTTATCCAATCTTCTAAACTTTGTTGTTTTAAGTGGCATACATAAATTGAAGTACTATATAATGAAGCAAGTTTTAAGCCTATTTCAGCATCTTCACTTGACACATAAAAGTAACCGTCACCTTTTTGAAGTATCACATTACCTATTTGTTTCTGTATTGATTTATTTACTTGGTTTAATGTTCTTGCTTTCATAATAAACGTTTTATTTAGTTGTTAATAAAAGCATATAACCGAAACGTTAGGTTGCATTAACTCATAAGAATTACCCCCTCGTTTTCATCAGTTATATAGTACCAATTTTGGTCTGAGTATTCTTGGTTATTTATGCCACTTACAAGAAGTCTTAATAGCGATTCCAAATCGTCAGATTCCGCATAGTCTATTGCGCAATTTTTTACTTCATCATAACCAGCTACACTTTTGTCAAAATCTTCTTCATTTGAATCAACGACATACATACAATAATTTTTCATAATATTTAAATTTTTTTAATAAAAAGCACACAACACTAACAAGTGGCGTATGTATTTGGTGTTTACACCCAATAACGCACTCAATCCAAGAAAAACAAAAATTAATAAGCATAACTGTAAACTAGATCGTTTTAGTTATGCAAAGGTGTCTATATACGATTGTTATGTGTAATATAGCGCTGTTGGTCGCCTACCATCCAACATCGTGTTTGTTCGCAAGTTCACTCTCGTTTATAAGGTCTGTGATTTGCGCTATACTACAAGCCTAAAAAGGCACATAACAATGTGTATATCAAAGTTTTATATTAAAATATTGTCGCATATTTATACTATATTTGCGACAAAACCTTGCCATACACAAATAAGTTATGTGTAAGTCTTACATTAATCATTTTCATAGCAAAATATAACACTTTCTTCATTAGTTAATTTATATCCAAAGTATTTTTTGAATTTAATATTTGTTGTTTCTTTTAAATAGTTAAACTCAGTAAGCACCCAACTATGTTGAACCCAATTGTTATTATATAACGCATAACCACTCATTATTACACTAGTAGCACTTCCGAATCCTTTAGTATCATTTTTATATCTGTATGCACTATTTCTATGACACTGGTTTGGTTCACCCTCTACATTAATTACTCTTGAATTATCAAGTAAAAAACCATCCTTTAACATACGACCAATCTCCTCATCTGTATCTAATCCGAGTTTTACGCTCTTACCACCAAATGATAATAATTTATTAGTTAAGTTGTCATTATTCACATCTTCATTAAAAAACTTACCAAAGTTCTTAATATTATCTATTTGTTCTCTCATCTCTTTACTCATAGTATTTTCTTTTATATATAAATACCTTCAAATTAAGTTCAGTAATAAACCAACCACACTTACACATAACACCATTTATATTCCAGTTTTATGAAAAATAAAACCGATAACCGATAACATACATTTAACGTTAGCAAACATTAAGGATGTAGTGTTACATAAACACCAACTTCTTTAATGTAAACCTTATCTAAATCAAGTTGGTCAGCTATTTCTTTTTCATTATTAATTGCTTCAACAACATCATCTTTACACATTGAAATATGAAAATAGTTGTTGTTAGCCGAATCTATATTGTCAACTACTTCTGCAAAAGTCATATTTGCTGTTAATGTAGTATCGCAATATGAGTTAAATTCTTGTATTGTTTCTTTTCTAAAATTCATAATTAAAACGATTTACTAACACAACCTATACACTATAAAGCAATATAGTATTGTGCTAAGATCAAACATTGCGCTATGCTTTACGGTGCATAGCTAAACCGTTATATGCAATTACTCACCGTTTTTCCAAATGTTGTTACCGTCATCTCCTAAAACTTCAATAGTAGAAGAACCTCCGTTTTCTTCAACAGACATTTGTTCTTCAACTTCTTGTATTATTGAATATTCTGTGTCAACATTATGACCATTCTCCGACAGAAAATCATGTAAACTATTAGAAGAATCTATTTTGTCATCTTTAATTGCGCCACACACCAATTCTTCCAAATCAGTTGGAACTTCAACTCTTTCCCATGTTGTAATTTTAAAATCAAATTTCATATTATTATTTTTAGTTATTAATAAAAAGCATATAACACTAGCTATATGCCATACTCGTTCCTCGTTCAGCACATAGCCAAACGTTATAAAACATTAATAGCTTGGTGTAACTTATTTAATTCGTAACTAGTCAAGTCGCACATTCTACGTTCACCGTACATATCTATAAATTCTTGCATATTAGCGTCTTTCCATTCAAGTAAGAAGTAATATTTTTCTGATGGTATTCCGTTTTTCATTCTATTATATTTGGTGATTACACCTTGGGGTTTACCCCTAAAATAACGAACTCGATCCAAGAAAAACAAAAATTAATTCAAAAAATAATTCAATAAGAGTGGCTTTTTAACTGACCTTTTTTGTATAAATAAAGCTCGCTAATGTTTCGATGCACCTCTGCAAAAGCTGTCAGACACTCCTATTGAATTGTTTTACTCTATCCCATATATAAGCTTAACTCGATTCCTTACGTCTTTAATAGTAGGGAGAGAAACCTTAACACTGTTTTCATCTGTTAACTTTCTATCCCATTTATTATCAGGACTTAGAAACTTAGCTTCCACAGAGCCTTCACGCTTAATCGCTACTCCTACTGGAACCCAAGACCCACCTTGTGAGCCAACTTCTTTTCCCGCTATTACTATTTGACCTCTATTGTTGATGACAACCCTCTTTTTTCCGTACATAATATTATGTTTGTGGTTTAAAATATATAACGCACTAGATCCAGAAAAAACAAAAATTAATCTTCGTTTTTAATATTAAACTTTTTACATAAAGACTCTAGGATCGAATCTTGGAAATCAAACTCTGTTTCATCGTCCGTATCAGTACAGTCCTCAACTAGTCCTTGTAAAACTAAATCGCCTACGATAATTACGGATAAGTCTTTTAAATCTTCTAAAGTCATTTCTATGTTGGATAAAATTATATTCAGCACGTTGTATAGTTAATTTTCACTCTTAGTTTTTCCGTACCTTACATTCTTCCATAATATTATGTCTGTGGTTTAAAATATATAACGCACTAGATCCAGAAAAAACAAAATATAAGGGAGAGGAAATGAAACAAAAAAAGGGAGAGGATCAAATCCACCTCCCCTTCTAACCATCAAAATACACCACACACTTTAATCTCTTTGTTTTTCGTTGTAACTTCTAACTGCATCACCCCACTTCCCCAACAAGTCTTCGTACATTGCTTCATTGATCGGTTTAAGCCTGTTTAAAGCCATTGGAGCTTTAGTTGTACTTGGTGTCTTAGTGCCTTGCTTTAACCCTCTTATTCCAGCTTCTATTAAGCCTATGTATGTGTGTTCCATCTTATGTGGTTTTTAGGGATAAATCCCGATTTACGATTGGTATTTATCCCTAATATAACGCACTCCTTATTAAAAAAACAAAAGTTATTACTTAAATTTTAGAATTATTTCTGCCTTATAACTTTTTCCTATTTCAGTTAAAGTGAAATCAGAATTCCAGTTGGATGATCTGTCGTAAAAAATTTGTACTTTATTCCAAAACTCTGTACTATAAAATCTGTATTTTAAGCCGCTTAATTTGTAGTCACCCAAAAGCTTACAAGCACTTTTTGTTGAGTGCTTTCTAAACTCATTCAACACAGCCTTTCTATGATCGCAAGACACACTAAGTTGATCCTTGATGTGGTTTTCTACATCTACTAATATTTGCTCTGAGGCTCTTTGTTTCATTGTGTGTTTTTTGAATACACTTTATATAACGCTTCCTAGTTAGGAAAAACAAAACTTTCAACTGTTAAATTTCGTTTCTTTGCTGCCATAATAATAGCTCTTTTAAGCCCTCCTATTGTCTTGTATCTGCTATCTTCACTTAGACTACCTTTCTCTGTTCTAAAGAACTTATTAGCACTCCAACTTCCTATTTTACAGTCTTGGATAGGTTTTTCCGCATACTTGCTAGGAGCAAATATCATCTCTACGCTGAAGTTTGAAGCGTGTTCTTTGAATTTAACTTCAATCTTTCTTGCTTCTGAATATAGGTCTTGAATAGTTGGTGTGTTCATAGCTTGTGGTATTTAATTGATTTACCATATATAACGCAATCGATCCTGAAAAAACAAAAAAAAAGGGAGAGAAAACTAATCCTCTACCCTCTCAAAATACACCACACATTTATTTCTTTTGGTGAACTAAAATTTATTCCACCTAATATTGTTCGTTCTTATGTTTTTTCTTTCTACTATAATCTTTTAATGACGTATGCACTATTGATGCTCTTAACGTCTGCGCTCCTTGTGAGATCATTTGATCCCTCTGTGCGCTCTTTAACCCTTTGAAAGTCTGCTCTGCTGTGATTGTGAAATTCTTCTTTCTGCTCTTTGACATGGTGTAGTGTTTATTTTAAGGGATGAATCCCGATTTACCATATATAACGCACACCTTATGAAAAAAACAAAATCTAGGGAGAGAATAAATATTTAACTTCCCTACGATTGAGGGAAATCAAGTGATTTGATCCTCTCAGTAATCACATCATCTTCACTAAGAAAACAATAACCACCCGCTTTATTCACCACTATAGCACGTCCATATTCTTCTGATAAAGCCATATAATCCAAAGCTGGTAAAGAACATAATAAATCTAACCCTACGCTTGCAGTCATAGCTTGAAGACCTCCATATCCCCCATTCTCTTGTGTAAAGTCTGCCGATTCGATCCCTTCGTTTATTCTATCAAGAAAAATGCCTTTCGTGTTCTCGTTGATAGATTCATTTGTTGAATCTGTCGTTGGGTTCTCACTGTCTACTAATAGATTCCAAAATTCGTTTTCGTTAAGTCTTATGTAAGTATTCATGGTGCTTTAATTTTATATAATATAACGCAATTGATCTGATAAAAACAAAATTTATTTTAGGTCTGTATATGGTATTTCGAACATTTCTGGAAACATAGATGTTGATCTCATTTGTGCGAACATTCCATTTGTTAAAAATTTTAGGTAATGCTCACAATCTCCATTTAGGAAATCAATCTTAACAAAAGTTTCTTTTATCTGTGCTTGGTATGACTTTGCTGAATCTAAAAATTCGATCAATGTTTCAGCAGTTAAATTAAAATGATTCTCTGCTCCTTTAGCATCCGAAAGCAAAAGTTTACTTTCGATTGAACTGTAAATTCCTTTCTCTAATAAAAAAGTAGTTATCCAAATTCTAAATGCTGAGTGCTTAACGTCTTTCATGGTGTGGTGTTTATCTGATTTACAATATATAACGCACTCGATCCTGAAAAAACAAAATACAAGGGAGAGAAAATGAAACAAAAAAAAAGGGAGAGGATCAACTCCTCAGCCCTTTTCTGACCATCAAAATACACCACATATTTATTTCTTCTTTCTCTTCAGCTTTGCCTTTTGGCATGACTGACGATGCTTAAAATCGTTTCTAATGTTAGCTTCTTGTTCTCTAGTAACAAAAGGGGGTTCAGGAGCTTCTACATAATTATTTGTTATGTAAAAAGGTTCTGAAAATGTATCTTTCTGTGTCATGGTGTAGTTGTTTTAAGGGATGAATCCCGATTTACAATATATAACGCACATCTTATGGAAAAAACAAAATTATAGGGAGAGAAAAGGATCCACTTTATTTTAAACTTTATTTTGTTTTTCCCGGATCTTATGCGTTATATAAAATGATACCCCAAACTTTCTAGGGAGAGTTTAAGACGAAAAAAAAAGATAAACTTTATTTTGTTTTTCCCGGATCTTATGCGTTATATAAAATGATACCCCAAACTTTCTAGGGAGAGTTTAAGACGAAAAAAAAAGATAGACCTAAGCCTATCTTTTTTTGTATCTTCTAGCTACTTAGTCCTCGACTAAGTAACTTTGCTTGTCTAATCTGAATGATAAGATAGATGCAAATTTAAAGTTATTTATTATAACTATCTTCTCTTGCCCTCCTTGTGTTCCGTAGGTGTTAATTTTTAGCCCTTCTACATCATCCTTTGCAATATCTTTGCCCTCTAATTGATAGCTAACTTTCCCCGCTTTAATTCCTAGCGTTTCTAGGTATTCAGTATAAACTCCCGCCTTATTCGTATGCTCTATTATTGGAGTATTAGGCACTCTTTCTCCCCAAACTCTCGGCTTAACTTGAAAATCATCGGGGTTTTTTCCCTCTTTAGCCATATTTCGCTTAACTTTAGAAGCGTAGCTAGATGTCTTTTGGTTTTGGAAAATTTGCGAGGTACTAGCAAGAGTTATCTTTCTTACTAAGTCCTTCATCGGGTTCTTTTTTCCTCCCGTAAGCGTAGGAGTTGTACAAGTATCCATTGATATAATGGTGTTCCCGTTTACAATTTTCGGGTTAGAAAATAAAGCTCTTAATTCGTTTCTAGGTATTCTGATAATGTTTTGCATTTGGTGTATTTTTTATGTTGGTTAGTTACTTGATTTACTATATATAACGCACTCTATTAGAAAAAAACAAAATAAACTTTTAAATTATAATCCTACTGTATCCTTTTCCTAATTTATCATAGAATACGATAAATCCGTGATTTTGTAAAATAGGAAGAACTTTTTCTTTCTTAAAAGCTCCGACAATAGAATACTCTTTCACTTCTTCATTATCCCCTAATCCCCTTATAACTTCTACATCATCTATGTTGATGTTCCCGTTCTTATCTGCCGCGCTTATTGAGTGTTGAAAATTTCTTAATGTCATAATGTGGTGTTTAATTGATTTACCATATATAACGCACTCTATTAGAAAAAAACAAAATAAACTTTTAAATAAAAAAAGAATTTAATTTGATCCATTGGATCAATTAGATCAATTCTAAAGCATCACCTAATATAACGCTTTCTGTTTGAAAAAAACAAAATAAACTTTTAAACAAAAAAGGAAGATTGATCCTCCTTTTTTGTTTAGTTAAAATTATTTAGAAGTGCATTTCCTCATTGCACCAAGCATCAATAACTTGTTGAAAATCTGTAATCATCGTAATATCTTCTGTTGGCTTATCATAATCATCGAATGATAAATAATTCCTACTCCCTAAAGTGTACTTTCTTTCCATCTGACAACTGTTGTCAATCACAAATATTGAGTTAGGCGAATGTTCAAAAGTGACAAACTCTAATTCACTCCCTTCTGAAGTCGTATGCTTTTTTAAAATATTCATAGTGCGGTATTTATTGGATTTAAAATATATAACGCACTCCCTATGAAAAAAACAAAATAAACTTTTATTCTGTCTTAATAAAAGTTACATCGATCCCAACCTCACCTTGGGTTCTACCTTTTTCGTTACCAATGAAATCCCCACTGTAAGGGGTTGGTATATCTACATTATGCTCAAAACTCCATCCCTTATCTAAGGCAGTTTTAGGAATAATACACCCCACAGCATCAGATTCTTTTAGCATTGCAATAAGACCCATTATATCGAAGTCCTCGTTCCTTAGAGCTTCTAGTCTATCGTCTATATTTCTATACAAAGGTTTCTTTTCTTTTTGGTTCTCGAAAGGTTCTTCCACATAAACATTTGCTAATGGTTCTAATAAGCACCATTCTTTTTGCGCTTCTTTACGCCTAGCTTCTAAGCTTTTTATTAGCAATTCCACACACGATTTTTCGAGGTTAAACTGCTTGTGCATTTTCTGGTTTTCGCACTCCTTTTTCTTTTGCTCAATATCGTATCTTTGCTCAATATCGTACTCATTAGCTTGGTATTTTATTTCGTCCTCAGACAGTCTAAAATTACGCCCATTACTAACCTCAAGTGATATACTACCATTATCTGAAGATAATACCTTAATATCTCCATCAGACTCTAATAGAGTTTGTTCGATTCTTATTTTTGCTTTCTCTAAATCTTCCATAGTCTTAAAATTGATGACACTAATAATAACGCACTAGATCCAAAAAAAACAAAATAAACTTTTAAACAAAAAAGAGGACTGATCCCCTTTTTTGTTTTGATAAATTTAGTTTGAGGAAAAGAATGCTTTCTTTAAAGCAGATTTAACTGTTTTAGGCGTTTCAATAAGTCCCTCCAACTCATTTGCCGTATCTTGAAATTCTTGTGCGTGTTCTGGAAATTCGCCTTTAGAACTATTTGCTTCGCTCCTTAGATTTGAAATCCATGCACTCATAGCCTGTGATTGTTTTAGAAATTTAGCTAAAACTTCATCTTGTAAAGCTGTTGGTGCTTTATCTAAGTATATCTTAAGGTCGGGGTGATACATATTAGATAAAATTACGTTCTTTGATGCTGCTGATAAACTCATGGATTTATGTGGTTTTTAATTGATTTACTATATATAACGCAATCACTATGGAAAAAACAAAAATTATTTTCCTCTTAAATAATTGTTGATTTGTTTCTTTAATTTTGAAAGGTTCGTATTAGTAAAAGTTGGGTTCGCATAGGCAGCAGCTACGTACTCACTAGCATAGAAATTTATGCCAAATCCCTTGTAATAAATTACTGATCTGTTTATTTTTTCAACTCTTGTCATGGTGTAGTGTTTATTGGATTTACCATATATAACGCACTAGATCCAGAAAAAACAAAATAAACTTTTAAATTAAACCTAACTAACTGAACACTAGGGAGAGAACTTGATCTATAAGATCAACCCCAAACCCACTAGGGAGAGAGCCTAGCCCAAACCCACTAGGGAGAGGATTTGATCTATAAGGTTAACGCCTTCCGTTTCTACTTCTCGTTTTAGTTTTTGTCCATTTAGACCTTTTCTTTTTTGCGCACTTCATTTTGGTTAAGTCACCTCCCGATGCTTTGTACCTTTTTGCGTTCACTTTTGCGTTCTTTTGGTTTCTCTGAGAATGGGCTTTGTAATCATACCCTTTCTTTCTGTTACGCTGCGCTGAGGCATCCGTTGAGAACGTAAGTGCTAGTGCTAGTACTGCTAAAATAATAAGTATTCTTTTCATGGTGTTTTTATTTGATTTACTATATATAACGCACTCGATCCTGAAAAAACAAAATAAACTTTCAAATTAGGCAAAATAATTCCTAACTGCCTGATCCAATGGATCATGGAGGGTAATTTTAGTAACCTTCTATGATCCATTGAGATTACCCTAGTGAAACAATGACATTAAATTTGCTGTATCTTTGGTAGTCGCTATCCTTAAAGAAGTCTCTAGTACTACGGTAGGAGCTACTTTTTGCACTTTAGTCTCTAGCTCCCCTAAGTCGTTTATCACTTCATAATCGAACTCCCTAGAAGGTTCGTTGTACTCCTTCGAAGCTAAAGAAAACGCTTCTTCGCGGTCAGCTGCGGTGATTGAATTCCATCCTCCCGAAGCGAAGTTAAAATTCCAAGTCTTATTAGACTTGAGAAATATTAAGTCTTTTAACTTTTCATCCATTACATCTATAATATTTTTTGCGTCCTCTTTAGAGACTGAGTTTGCAGCCACATTCAATGAAGCTATTACTGCTTCGAGACGGTTCTCTTCCGTCATTCTTGATAAGGTCGATGATAATACGGTATCTAAATTCTTCATGGTGTTTTTATTTGATTTACTTAATATAACGCATCCCTTACTGAAAAAACAAAAATTGTTTAAAACTTTCTAGACAATAACCAAAGGGCTGACTAGCAGCCCTTTGTAGTTAGTGAGCAAATATTACTAGCCCATTCCCGAAGTCAGCCCTTGTTAGCCCTCCGTGTACTGTTTTAGCCAATGGCTCACTCATCTGCTCTAGACGAGATTTGTAATAAGCCGCTTTAGAGGTAAGGCCATTCTCAACTGCATCTGCGTATCTACTTCTGAAGTAATCCGCCTTAGGTAGTCTTGCTTTTTTCATTGTGTGGTTTTTATTGGATTTACAATATATAACGCACACCTTATGAAAAAAACAAAATAAACTTTCAAATTAGCCCTACGTGTTTTATTAAAATTAGCCTTGCTTGATCCACACTATATAAACACCCTATGTGTGGATCAAGTAAAGCTAATTAGACCCCTAAATTAGACCCCTCAGAGCATCTAAAGTAACAGTCTATAGTAGACCCCCTAAATGGAGCAAAGGGCTTAAATAGGGGGTCTATTTAAGCGTATCAATAATAAGCCCCTAATAGAAGATTGCTGCTTAGGGGTGGTGCAGGGTCACGAACAAATTTTTTACCAACTTTTGAGTTTCGTTTTCAACCTATGAGTATAACTTTAAACCCTTTGTTTTGTTCTAATGTCTATAAAATTTTTTCCTAGAATTTTTGATTTTCTTTTCAACCTATGAGTGGGGAAAATTTTTTCCTAGAATTTTTGATTTTCTTTTTTAGGCTTTAAAATCTTTTATAATATATTGGTCTTTATTTTTCTTTTTGTATCCGAGTTTAAATCTAAGGTCTTCTGGATTTTTAAGGTTATTTTTTTTAATTAATTTTTTAAATTTTTTCTGAACTTTTTTTGTTATTCTTTGATATTCTTCTTTATCCGAGAATGAGTTCATTCTATTTTCCCAAGAGTTAGCCGCAGTTGAGGTTGTTGATTCGCTTTGTCCAATAAAATCACCAACATCAATTCTTCTAAATTTATTAACTTTCGAGAGGTATTGGAAGAGGTGTCTAGTTTTGACTAGGTCTTCTGTTTTAAGGGGTTTTTTTTCGGTTGTTTTTCTAACCTCGTTCATATTAGCTCCTGTTTCTTTACAGCAGCACGTCAGGAGTAGTGTAAGCAGTTTATGTTTAACTGGTTTTTGTGCTTCTAGTGTAACATGAAACTGTTCGATTTCTCGTAGTCCTACGAATGAGAAGTGGTTCATTTTATATTTAATTGGGTTCATTTTTTTTTTTTTATAATATTTTATTGCCATATCTCTAGCTGCATGCCATTTAGCTTTTTCCACGCTTCTTAAAAGGAATTTCCACCAAGGAGTTTCTTGATATATTTTTTTAGGATATATCTCCAGTTTCGACAAATTTATTTAGGTAAGGAAGTAGTTCTTTGACTTGATCTCTATCCAAGTGCATTCTTGTGGTTAACAGAACATCTTCATGCAAGGGAAAATCCATCCAACCATTTCCTTCCACAAGCGGTAGTCCATGCTTTGCTGCTTGAGATTTCATAATTTGGGGGTTTGCGTCATTTACGCCAAGCCAAATTTTATCTTCAATTGAGCTACTTTTCTGTAGAGAGCATTCAGCACCATAGGTATCTGTAAATTTCGTTATATTGAATCCTCTTATTGTTTTATTCTGTTTCATACTGGGTTGTTTGAGATAAGTAATTTATTGCTTTTTTAGAATCTTCTACAGCTTTCCAAATATAAGGAGATTCTTTAGAGGGCAGGTCATTTTCTTCTATTGACTCTAAAACCGATATCAGCTGAGTCATAGGAGATAGTTTATTTCTTATATCAGCTACTTTAAGGGATGGGTCAAAGACCGTTCTTTTAAAGTAGTGTTTATGTCTTCCTATAGAGCAAAGTTCCCATCCTTCTTTTCCTAAGAGGACTATGTCTTCAAAGGTTGGGTTTGATACTTGGTGATAATCAAAGGTTGGATTCATTTCGCTTTATTTTAGATCTGAATTTATCAATTACGGGTTTCATATCGAACAGCAGCCAATCAGAAACTGCTTCGCCAGAATGGTCTCCTTCTGGGAGTGCTTCCCAAGCCAGAACTAATTCTTCAGCATCTTTAATTGAGAATTTATTTTTCATTTTTTGTTATCATTTTCATTTTAGATTCAAAAAACTCATAATCTTTTACGTACAGTGAATTCTTTGACATTGTGCCATCTTTTTTTGCGGAATTAATATGGTATTCGAACTCAATTTCTCCATTTGCTCTAATTCTGCATAGAACTCTAGTGACGAATCCTTCGGAATCTATCCAAGGCGAGAGTAATTCTCCATTTTGTTTTTTCGCTTTAGTAACAAGGACTTTATCTCCTATGTTAAACTTGCTTAATAGAGGAGCGAGGAGTTCTTCTTTTAGTGCGACTACTTTAAAGGATGAGTCATACCAAGCTTGTCTTGCTTTCGATGCTGTTTCTTTTGCTAGAGAATGTATATCTTGTAGATATCTACGTTCTTTTTCTGCTGCTTTAATTAGAACAAGTGCTTTTTCTACTTCTGGAGAATATTTCATGTTTTAGTTTTAGTTTTAGTTTTAGTTAAATTTTAATTTCCCTTGGAATTCGTCACTTGATTTAATGCTAATTTCAGATAGTTCTTCGAACAGTTTCACTTTATTTTGTTTCAATTCCACGACAATATCTACAACATTTCCAGCATTTTGTTTTCTGGAGTATTGTTCTAGGCTTAGGTGGTTTGAATTGACTAATTTTCCTTTTGAGATAATCAGAGCATACATAACTTTCGCCATTATTTTTTCTGATATTGAAATCTTAAGGTATCCAAATACGCTTGTGTCGTCCTCAAGTGGTTTAGTGGTTTTATTTTCAGTTTTCATAAGGAAGACAGCATTTTTTAAATTTTTTCCCACTACCACAACTACAAGAATCGTTTCTTCCAATATCTTTTAATTTCAAGGCAGCAGGAATAGAAAAATTTGACCAATCTCCTTCATAGATTTCTTCTTTTATTCCATTGATATGATTTATTTCATGTTGCCACACTTGGGCTTGGAAGCCTGATGCTGATATGGTTTGTTTATTTCCATCTAGGTCATGGTATTCCACTTCTATTTGGGGGTGTCTTTGCGCAAGGATTGTTTTACCTTTCCAAGTCAGGCATCCTTCTGATTTATAAGAGGGTCTACCAAATGAATTTATTATTTTGGGATTGACTGCGATAAGAGAAGTTTTATAGCTTTCGCTTTCTGAGTCTTTGACCGCGATTAGTCTCAAGTTATACCTTTCATCGTTTAGAGAGCATTGGTTGGCAGCTAAGCCTATTCCATCTACGCGAGAGTCTGCGTATGCTTTAAACTCTTGTATGGTATCTCTATTGTCCTCTAAGAAGGAGTTTAGATCCTTAATCTGTGGAGTTAAGGGGGTTTGTTGGTTTGGTATGACTTTAAATTCCATATTGTTTATCTAGTGTTGTTGCTAATTCCATGAGTGAGTTATATTGTTTTTCCCCTTCTTGGCTTAAAGTGGAATCTTTTGTCCAATTCGATACAGAGTCGTGTAATGATTGTAGTTGACAGAAAAAGTTCAAAGAAGTAATTTTTTTGTCTGGATAAAGAGCATTTATTTCAAAATCAGTTAGGTTTTTTAGTGGCTCAACAACACTTGTATACTTCGGGTTATGGTTATTGATTAGAAACTTTATGTTTTCTTTGTGAACAAATCCTTTACCTTCTTTGAAGCCTATATTGCTGCATAATCTACCGATGGCACACTTCGTTTTGTTTTCTACAGAATTATACACACATATTCCCCTTAAGGAGGCTGATCTTGGGTTTACTTGGTAGAATTCTTTTGTTTCTTGAAGTAATATTTTATAGTTCATAGTTATTAAACGTAAATTTATTGTTTTTGTTTCAAGATGTCGAGTTTATTTCTTTAAGATAGTCTGACCAATCCTTTAGATCTTCTCTACACAGAGAGACATAGTAGACATTAGAGAGGCTGTCTATGGTATATGTATTGACAAGGATATTATATTTAAGAAACTCTCGAACGACAAGAAATCTACTTGGTTCGTTGTCTAGGAAATAAAGTGTATTGTCGTCAAAAAACATTTTTGGGGTGAAAGATGTATTTTCATCAGATGAGAATTCATCAGATTTAAGTTTTCCTATGTATGTGGTTATTTCATCGAGATTCTCTTCGGTTAGTTTTATTTTCATTTCTTTTTTTTGTAAAGGTACATTAACGGTTGGGTTAAAAAAAAAATTTTCGGGAGTTTTAGTTTTTTTATTCTTAAAATTTCCTTATTTTTGAGTTAAAAAATGGCTTATAAGATATCGGTATTAAAATATTTAGAAAAGTATAATGATGGTTTGGATGCGTTAGCTAAAGAGATTATTGCTGAAGGTACCCGGAAGGGTAATTTTAATTCTATGGAGGAAGATCTTCTTTTAGATTTAGGTTTAATTGAACTCTCTGATAGGGATGAGGATAAGGGCAGCAATAAGAGTGAAGGCATGATTTCGGGAGTTAAAGAGAAAGATGAGGAGTTTGAAGAAAGCAAGAGTGATGTGTTGGGGGTTTTTGATTTTCAGGAGAACGGGAAGGAGGTTTCTGGGAGGAGGCGTGAATTTTGGTCATTAATAAATGAGGTTCAGAAAGAGATTAAGTCCACTTACAAGGGGAGTGTTGGAAAGATGAATTTAATATTGCCGAGTCGGTTTATTAAATTGGTTTCTCTTTCTGTATCTTATATTAGTGGGGAGGATGAAAATTTCTCAAATTCGGAGGAGTTCAGATCGTTTACGATTAACTATGAGGGCAGAATTAACGGTTCTGAATTATCTATTTATTCTATGGAGAAGAATGACTTCATTTACATTGAGTTGGTTGGCACTAAAAAGTACGCTGTTATAAAAATAAAATGAGATTAAAGCAAGCTCACCATAAAAAGATCTATCACAAAAAAAAGAATACAACCACAGCGTGATTTTAGGCATTCTAAGCTATCGCTTAATGTTAAGTACGTATTAGAAAGACAAGAGAGATCTATTTTAGGTACTTGTGGAAGGAAGACGAAAAATATTTCGGGAGTCTATAAGTGGCCAGAACAGGTGTAAATCGAGTAGTTTTGGCTAGATATAAGAAACAATAGAAATGAAATTAGTTACATTAAAGCGACCAAAACATTATTTTCGACACAATGATTTTGTACATAAAATAACAGATAAAAAAGACATGTTTGATATTAAAGATATTTACTGTCCTTATAGGGTAATGTTAGATAAACTGACAAAAGAATAATGAAAAGAATAAAAAACAAAGAGTTAGTGAATATTATAAAAAAGGGCGGATGTTTTATGTCGAGTTCTATATATCATCAGAAAAGAAGAGGAAAATTAATCTACAAAAGAAACACATTTAGTTTAGCTTTAAGTGACTCTGCTCCCATGAATTATTATCTCAAATCTCAAATTTCATAATTCATGAGAAAAAAACCAAAAGCTCCTTTGAAAGAAGTAATGCGTTTTAAGAGACCTACTAGAGGAGGGATTAGATTGATCTGTCACAAAAATGGGACTACGGGAGTGAGGGAGTCCAAACAACCTACGAAGCATTTACATTTCAAAAATTCCCAGTATGGAAATATTACGTATGAGACAGA
>Ga0222676_1000161_pt1 | contig 28048 bp, 28 predicted proteins | sample AntAcemetagen870_FD_179815 | JGI IMG/M metagenome (GOLD analysis project Ga0222676, IMG submission 179815) | Saline water microbial communities from Ace Lake, Antarctica - #870 | ecosystem: Environmental > Aquatic > Non-marine Saline and Alkaline > Saline | place: Antarctica: Ace Lake...
GGGCTGGAAGAAGAACTGAACGCTCGCACGGGTGACGTGTACCGGCAGACTTCTTACAACACTCACGGCGGGGTTCACTACACCGATGGGGAGCCAAGCACAGACCAGAGCCAAGCACTCCGCTTCAACTATGCCGGAATCGGTTTCATTTATGATGCTGACCGTGACGCTTTCATTTCCCCAACGCCTTACCCTTCATGGGTACTCGATGAGGACACTTGCCTATGGGTTGCACCTATCGCCTACCCTGCTGAGGGTGTTCATGTCTGGGATGAGCAAGCTGGTGACTGGGTGGAGGTGCAGGATGAAACTCCGTAACCCTTGGCCTGCCGGGTACACAATCAACAAGAGAAGCCCCTACGGGAACCGTGTAGATCCGTTCACCGGCCAAACCCGTTTTCATGGAGGTGTTGATGTAGGGGGCAGATTCCGGGTGGGGGCAGCAGCTGATGGTGTTGTCAAACTTGTGGGCAGAAATTATGCTGACCTTACTGATGGGCAAAAACGTGTGCAAGGCGGTGGTAATACTGTCCTGATAGACCACGGCGGGATTGTTACCGTTTATTATCACGGCGAGCATCAAAGCGCGTTAGTGGTGGGTAACACAATCCGCGAAGGACAGTTCATTTTTATGTCAGGAAATACGGGCAGGTCTACAGCCAACCATTTGCACTTCGAGGTCAGGGGGGCGGATGGAAAGATGGGAAATACGCGAAATCCAGAATTATATTTGAACGGAAGGAACACAGAAGCTGTGCTAGAAATTACGGGAAAGTTCGACATTTTTACGTGGAAAGCTTGGCAGACTGCTCTCAAAGATTTTGGTCTTTACAAAGGGGAAATAGATGGTCTTCCAGGACCCCAGACTTACACAGCCATTCAGATTTGGGCAGGCTCTAACCCCACAGGGAAGCTCAACGATGCAACCAAAAGAGCTGTGCAAAGAAGGCTAGGTGTCGAAGACGACGCTATTTGGGGGGTTGATACAGTCAGCGAACTACAGAAAGAACTGTTACAAGGACTCGCGGGGCTTATTGTCGAAGAGATTGTCCCTGTCATTGTCCCTGTCATTGTCCCAAAACCCGTAGCCCCAGAACCAGTGATTGTGGGGCCAGAACCGATTGTGCCCCCTGTTATTGTCCCTCCCGTTGTCCCTCCCGTTGTCCCACTCACTGTCCCTAAAGAAAAGGAACCCGAAATGAGCGAATTTACGTACACCCTTAAGAACCTTCAGGTCTATGCCAAAGCAATCGTGGCAGGGGTTGGAGGCATCCTCGTAGCTATTAGTAGCTTGGGGGCAGAAACAGGAATAGATATTGTTCCTGCTGAAGCTCAGCCTTGGCTTACTTTCTTCCTAGCCGCCCTCACAGCTTTTGCTACATGGGCTATCCCGAACAAGGTTTCCGACAAGGAATAGCAAGAAAGGGAAAAGGCCCCCAATTACGGGGGCTTTTTTCTATTCGCAACTATCGCAGTTGAGGGCATCCTGTGGATTGATGCTACACACGTACCCGTCAATAATTTCTGTCTCATTCATAAAAACTCCGTTCCACGCTAAGCTACCTTTGAGAGATTCCAGACTACAACAAAAACGCTTAGGAGGTTTCTATGTCTATGTTGTCGGATGACCCAGAAACGAGAAGTTTTGGGCAAGACGAGAACCCGAAACCGTCTGCCCAGGCGGTAGAGGATTTTCACGAGAACAGCGATCTGGATTCTCGCCCCGAAGCACAGCATCACACGTTGGGGGCCGGTCCCGGACAGTCCTCCCCTGGTGACCACATTCACGATGGCGGGGACTCGGAGCTCTTGCTACTCAGCGAAACTATTTCTGGTTCGCGGGCGACTGATGCTTGGAGATTGTCGGTGAACGCCATTCTTGTGCGTCTCGGAGCTACCGATAATTCGACAGCCTAATGTCCTATAAAAAAAGACAGCCGACAGCGGCAGAGCTTTTACAGCTCGCTATTGCTGAGCTAGACCAGAGTGTGCATCAGCCGAACATTCTGAACTATGGGGAGAAAGAGTACCCGGAGCAGTTACGGTTTCACAAGTCTGATGCTTTGGGCAGGTACTTGTCCGGGGGAAACCGTGGCGGCAAAACTTCAGCAATTGTTGTGGAAGCTATCTGGTGGGCCACTAATACCCACCCCTTTTTGACGCGCCCCGCTTCTTGGGGGTCTGGACCTCTAAAACTTAGGTTTGTCGTGGTGGACGTGGCTAAAGGTATTGAACAAATTATTCTTACAGAAATGAAGCGGTGGGTTCCTCGCTCGTATCTGATCGATGGGGACTGGTCTAAAAGCTGGGACAACAGTAACTACATTCTGACGTTCGAGAATGGCTCCACCATCGACTTCGTGACCTGGGGCATGGACATGCTAAAACTGGGCGGGGTGGCACGACACGCACTTTTCTTCGATGAGGAACCGCCTCAAAACATTTTCAATGAGTCCATGATGCGCTTGCTCGACTATAAAGGATTTTGGGTTATAGCAGCTACTCCTTCTCGGGGCATGGGATGGACATTCGACCTGCTGTGGGAGCCCGCGTTAGAGGGTAAAGAAGCGCGTATTGATACTTTTACTTTGTCAGCGGAGCAGAACCCGTACAACGAAGCAAATTCAGATGATATGAACTTTTACACAATGGGTATGGATAAAGAAGAGAGGGCTATCCGTGAAAAAGGTGATTGGGTTGCTCGTAGTGGTCTTGTGTTCCCTACTTTTAGCCAAAATCTGGACCAACATCTCGTAGATTTCAATGCCTCAGATATTCCTAAAAGTTGGGCTGTGTATGCCTCTGTCGATCATGGGCTGAACAACCCGACTGCGTGGCTATGGCACGCTGTTTCTCCTGACGGAGACATTGTGACGTTTGCCGAGCATTATCAGGCAGAAATGGTGGTGTCGGAGCACGCCCAGATTGTGAAGCAACGTGAACTTAGTTGGGGGTTCAAACCTGATTCTGTGGAGCGTATGGGGGACCCTGCCATGCGGCAGCGCAACGGTATAACGGGCACTTCCATTATTCAGGAATACGCTCTGCATGGCGTGTACGTGAACGTCGAAGGTATCCCTCACGATGTAATGATTGGCATTGAGAAGATGCAAGCCTACATGAGGTTCCGTGACGACACTCGCTGGGGTAAAAACCGCCCTAAATGGGTTGTGGGGCGTAATTGTCCTAACCTTATTCGTGAGATGAAAAAACTGCGGTGGGCAACGTACAGTTCCGACAAAATGGCTTACTCCATGAACAAGCAAGAAGTTATCCACAAGAAGGACGACCATGCAGCGGATTCGGTACGCTATTTCGCCACAACCCGCCCTGATTTGACCCCTTTTGTAGAATCTGCTGGCCCCGACGACCCTCCGACTACGCTAAGGTATGAGGAGTTGTTATTGAGGATGCGTGAAGACCCCACAGTGGAGTTTGCAGAAGATAGAGCAATGCAGGACGACGAAGTTACCGTTATAGGAGGGTATTACTAATGACAAGTAGATTTACTGTAGTCACAGCTCCCGCGCAGAGCCCTGGGGTGTGTTACATCACTCGAACTGCTGTCGGACCATTTATTGACACAGGTATTGACATGAGCACGACAGTAATTGATCGTGGGCGGCTATACCTCGCAGTAGACGTTATCCGTGAGATGGCTCAGATTGCAGGGCTTTTTGACGAAGGAAAGCCTGTTTCCGTAGAATTACAAGAAAAACAGTGGTATGACCGTGGCTACAACGAAGCAATTAAGGAGCTAAAAAGCGATGCTATCAATAATTATGTTCAGCGTGTTTTCATTGATTCTTCTAGCGATGCTGGTGATGCAGAATCTGTGGCACCAGAAAGTAGTGGAGAGCATGATGGCCCGGCAAGCAGTGATTTTGAACGCTCAGACGAAGGAGAGCACGAAAGCTCTGAAATTGATGACGGACTTGAACGAGAAAGCGCAAGCGTTGATAGCCTCGGGGGACCCGTTAGTGTATCAACAAATCCAAGCGATGAGTCAAGGTTTAGATTATAGTGGTGTCCGTGACTACGATCCGTCTGACGAAGCGGAGATTGAAAAAATCACTAAAAGAAACAGCAACTTATCCGCGGGAGAAGATGTAGATGCCCAAGAATTCCGAGAGTTACAAGCAGAATTCGGCTGAGCCTAACCAAGGCTCCACGATAACTAAGCTCCCTGACGGGGAGATAAACATAGAGAAATATCGGGAAAGCCAAGATGCTAAAAAGCTTGTTTCTTGGGTAAAATCTGAGTGGTCTAAAGCTAAGACTGCTCGTAGCCAGAAACAGAACCAGTGGTTCAACAACATGTCTATGTTCTATGGGCACCACTGGTTAGAGAAAACTCAGAGCAACCTTCCTACCGGGTACGGGGATAAGTACCATACCCCTAGAAAACCTTATTACCACGAACGTAAAACAATCAACCGTATTAGGTCTTATGTGCGCTGGGAAATGTCGAAGATGTTGTCGTCTTTCCCTACAGCCCAGGCTATTCCTTCGTCTTCGGAAGATCAGGACCAAAGAGCCGCTTACGCTGCCGAGCAAGCATGGACTTCTATTAGCGAGGCGAAAAAACTTCGCCAGCATTTGTCCCGGACAATGTGGTGGGCCATTGTTACAGGCAACGGTTTTTTGAAGACGCATTGGGACCCTTACTGCAAAGACCGGCTTTCTGGCGGTATGGGAGACATCAAATACGGAACGGTCACCCCGTTTCACCTTTACGTTCCCGACCTGCGTGAACAGGACATCGAAGACCAGCCTTTCGTCATCAACGCTTACACGAAGACTGTCGAATGGGCTGAGTACTACTTTGCTAAAGAACTCAATGGCATCAAGTTAGCTCCGAGCACTTCTAGTGCCAACACCATTCTTGAAGAATCTCACCTAAACCTGGGGGCTACCAACGAGCCCGATAGTGTCATCGTCTACGAAACGTGGGTAAAGCCGGGAGCTCACAAGCTTCTCCCTGAAGGCGGGGTCATTATCAGCATTGATGACATTCTCATCAGTTGCTACAAAAACGGTTTCCCTTACGGGCATGGGATGTACCCGTTCACGAAGTTTGAGCACATCCCTACTGCTACGTTCTACGCTGACAGCCCTATCGTGGACCTCACACAGTTGCAGAGAGAATACAACGGGTTACGTTCAGAGATTTCTGAAGCAGGACGACGCATGGCTAAGCCCCAGCTTATTTCGCCTCTTGGCTCCATTGTCCCCTCTAAGCTGACAAACGAGCCTGGCCTGGTAATCGAGTACAAACCGGGTATGCCCCCTCCCCAACATCTTCCGATGTCTCCTTTGCCCCAGTATTACTTGGATCAGCAGGACCGTATTTTGAATGACTGGATCGATATTTCTGGCGAGCGCGAAGTGTCGAGAGGCACCACCCCTCCCGGCGTTACTTCTGGTACTGCTATCTCGTATCTACAGGAAGCTTCTAACCAGTATTTGACTCCTCAGTACCAGAGCATTGAGGCGGGCGTGGAAAAGATTGCCACCCAAACAATTGAACTGTTTGTACAGTATGTGGATTTGCCTCGTAAGATTCGCACTATCGGTGCTGATGGGGCTTTCGACACAATGCTCCTTCAAGGTTCAGATATTGCTTCCGGGACAGACATTCGTATCGAGCCGGGTTCTAGTTACGCAAAATCGAAAGCTGCCCAAGAAGCTCGGGTCATGGATATGTTTGCTGTCGGCATTATCGACCAGCCTGCGGCTTCTCGGATGCTTGAGATTGGTGGAGTCCAGAAAATTATGGACACTATGAAGGTTGCGGAGAGCAAAGCTCAGCGTGAGAACATCAAAATGAAGATGTTGAAGCCCGAACAACTTGAGGAAGCTAAACAGGAAGCTATACAACAAATAATGCAGCGACTTGAGCTTGCTGCTCAAGAAGACCCGTCAATTATGGAAGACCCAGAACTTCAGCAGATGCTACAGCAACTACCAGACTTGCCTGCCCCGCTAATTATTCCTGTCGCTGATTTTGACGTACACGAAGTACACATCGACACTCACAACAAATTCCGTATGTCCCAAGAATACGAAATTCTGCCCGAAGAACTGAAACAGCAGTTTACTGAGCATGTACGTAAGCACGAAGCTGCTGTACAGCTAAAACAGATGCAACAGTTCCTTCAAACTATTCCTGGGGATGGTACGGAGGATGGTGGCCTGCCCGGTAGTACAGGAAACATGGAAGTCCAGATAGGTGGTCCCCAGCAGGGTCCTGGTGCTAGTATGGCACCCAACGGAGCTGTACCCGATATGGCCCCTGAACCCCCTCAAGGAGTATAAAATGGCAGATTTTGATAACATTGCCGGTCCGGTGCCTCAGTTAGTGTACCGGCCCACTCGAAACTATGGTCGTAAGACTGTCGCGCAGCTAAAAACTGAGATACAGGTTATCGACGCAACTACATACACAGACGCTGAAGTCCTTAAAATGACGTACAACGATCTAACGTATGCGATTCACGCACTCTCCTAACTAAATACAGTAGACTAAACCAAAATGCTAGGGCCTCACTGGGAGGTACGGCGACAAGGAGTACAAAATGGACGACCTTACAGGTACAGAGACAGAAGCAGACACCTCGGCAGAGGATGTGGAGTCTTCAGGGCTTGTGGACACGGCGGAAACATCTAACGAAGGTGAAACTTCAAAAGGAAACCCCGCCTGGGAACCCATACGTACAAAACTCGATCCCATTAGTTTCCATAACATCGAGGAAGACCTTAAAGGTTTTGATAAGAGCGCGGAATCTCGTATCTCTTCTCTCAACCAGCAACTCAAAGGTTATTCTGATCTTGGGACTCCTGAGCAATTGCAGAACTATTCTAATATCGCTCAGAGACTCGATACAGAACCCGAAGTTATCTATAATGCTTTAGGTGAATTCCTGAAGCAAAATGGTCGTTTACCGCAGAACGAAAAAGAAATGAAAGAAGCGGTAGACGAAGAGGAAACTTCAAACGAAGGTGAAGAAACATACTCTGACCCGCGTTATGACCAGTTGGCGCAGCAGCAACAGCAACAGCAGCAGCAACAACAGCAGATGCAGGATTTCCTCGACAATCAACAAGAGGAAAAAACTCAGAGGGAAGCAGATTTATCTCTCGAACGGGAAATTAGCGAACTCAAGCAAACGCACCCCGACTTTTCGGAGGAGGACGTGCGGGAAGTTTTAATGCGGGCGGCATTTCAGCTTCAGAGCAAAGGTAAAGCAGGCAAATTGTCTGACATTGCTCTTGAGTACGTTGATAAAACAGTTAATCGAATTCGCGCAGTACCGCGCCCAGGAGATTCCGCCCCAAAATTGCTTCCCACCTCGGGGGGCACACCTGGTAGTTCACAGGCTAAACCGCTTGGAAAACTGACGAGAAGTGAGACGCAAAATCTCATCGCTAGTCAGATTGAACAAAGCCGGTAATTTAAGGTTTGATCTCCTTTCTATCTAGAAAGGAAATAAAATGGCAGCAACGCTCACTTCTATCGAGTCTTATATGAAGGAGGTATACGTTGGTCGCATCCGCGAGCAGTTGAACGACGAAATTGTCGCTCTTAAACGTATTACTCGTTCAGGCTCGGGTGTCACCAGTGAGGTTGGTGGGAAGTATGTAACTTTCCCCATCCACACTCGTCGTAACAGTGGTATCGGTTCTCGTTTTGAGAACGAAGCACTGCCTATCCCCGGTCAGCAAGGGCACGCGGCAGCGCGTGTTGGTCTCAAGTATGCCTATGGCGGGATGCAGCTGACTGGTCAGGCCATCGCACTTTCCGACACTGATGCTAAAGCTTTTGCTAAAGCATTGGATAACGAAGTCGAAGGTTTGAAGAACGACCTCAAGAAAGACATGAACCGTCAGATTTATGGCTCGGGTAACGGTGCAATTGGCACGGCTACTGGTGCTAACACTGGCGCTGTGGTTCCTGTCACGGATGCTCGCCTGTTCCAGGTTGGCATGGTCGTGGATACTCAGACGGGTAACACGGTGGATAACACAGGGTTGATTGTAGCCTCTGTAGACCTCACCGCTGGTTCCAATACTGTTACGTTCACCACTACCCCCGGTACCGCTACTGCTAACAACGACATCATCGTCCGTAAAGGTTCTGGTGTGTCGGCGGCAGGTAACCGTGAGCTTACTGGTTTGGCAGCGATTATTGCTGCTTCTGGAACGCTTTACAACGTGGACCCCACTGCGGAGCCTGAGTGGAAAGCTACTGTGAACGCTAATGGTGGTACTCCTCGGGCACTGTCGGAAGCCTTGATGATTAGAATGGCAGACGACATTCGTGTTAAGGGTGGTACAACTTCCCTTATCTTGCAGTCGCTTGGTGTTCGTCGTGCGTATTTCAACCTTCTTTCGCAGTTGCGTCAGACGGTGAACACGCAGGAATTCACTGGTGGGTTCTCTGGACTCGCGTTCACTACAGACCGTGGAGAAATCCCTGTTGTAGCTGACCCCGATGCTCCTTTGAGCAAGCAGTGGTTCGTGAACGAAGATGCAATCACTTATTACCGCGATGAGGACTGGCACTTCCTGGACCGTGATGGTTCCATGTGGAAGCAAGTTCGTGACTCTAACGGTGACTACGATGCGTTCTACGCTCGCATGGTCGAGTACCACGAACTTGGTACTGATCGTCGTAACACTCACGGTCTCATCTCAGATATTACTGAGGCGTAGACCCCTAAAGAAATGTCCCGGTTCCCGATTTGGGGGGTCGGGACATTTCTTTGCTCTATTGGGGATTGTTTGACAGACAGGCTAAACTTACGCTATGACTATTTCTTTAGGACAATCTTCTCAAACATGGGACTCTGACCTCAACGAGTTCGTTAGTGACGACCACGTACACATGGCTGACGTGTTACAGGGGCTGAAGCCCACATATTCTTTGGTTTATATTCCTGAAAATCAACGCTCCACCCCGGAAGAAAAACTTAAGCCTTGGGCCATTGTGGATAAGCCCGACAACCTCCCCGAATATGTGGTGCGCTTCCTGTCGGACCAGGACATGAAAGACCCCTATAAAATTATTGCCTGGCTTTTCGATGGTGATGTGGTACGCCACGGACCTGAGAACATTTTGAAGCGTATCGAGTCGGAAGAGAACGCCAAGAAATTGTTGGCAAGCAAGAAAGAAATTGAGGACATGGAAGATAGAATCGACCATGTGCAGTTTTTGGCTTCTGGTGGGCGGGACAAGAAACACACTATCAACCACAACGGGAAGAAGTTTGAACGATGACATACAGTAATCCCACTAAAACGGTAGCCCAGGTGTATGCCTACGTGAAACGTGCTTTCGGGGACGAATCCGGTGTGCAGCTAACTGATGATGACATTGTTCGTTGGATCAACGATGCTCAGCATGAGATTGCGGAAGCGGCTGGCGTTATTCCTGCTGTCGCTACAATGTCTGTGACTGCTGGGACACCCACTTATTCTTTGACTTCGGTGACTCCGCTAATCAACTCGGTGGCAAGTATTTCTTTGGATGGTCGCCGGGTAGGGAACATCAATGTTGCTCAAGCGGAAGAAAGCATTTCTTTGAGGGACCCCGATGGGACAATCAATGACCACCCGATGTTTTGGTATAGCTGGGCGGGAAGCATCACTTTCTGGCCTAACCCGGTTCAAAACCACACTATGTCTATCCGATATTTTGCTAAGCCGACAGACATAACCACGACTGGTACAGACCTTTTGACGGTTCCTGACTACTGTTTTACTGACGTAGTGAACTACGTGTTGATGCGTGCTTATGAGATGGACGAGAATCCTCAGATGATGGCGGCTAAACAGTCCGAGTTTGCTAACAGTCTTGCGGAGCGTGGGCAGAGTGAAATGCTCAGCCAGTCCATGACTTATGAGACCGGAACCGTTTACGAGCTCAACTAGGAGAGGTAATGCCCGGAGAACCGATACAGATAGGCCCTTTTGTTGGGGGGCTTAACACTTTCAGTGACCCTACAGCTATTGCCGATAATGAGCTGGTTGTCTGCCAAAACTTTGAACTAGACTTGGACGGTTCACTCAAGTCGCGTCCCCCTATCGAGGATACGAGCCTTGATTTCCCTTTGCAGGCTACAGGGCAGATGCTAATTCTGGGGACATATCAACGCTCTAGTGCTGTATCTTTCCTCATTGCCAGTGATGGTTTGTCGAAAACCTATTACTTTAGTGGAACTGCCTGGGAGTTGATTACTGACACTATTGCAGCTGCTGGGTTTGTACAGTTCAACGGGTTCGCTTGGCTCACAGCACCTGTTGGTTCTACAAACCCTGGGGGCTATTGGGAGCTCGGAGGTTCTTTCACTGCTGACGCGAACATGCCTGACGGGGAAACAATTGTCACTTTCAAAGGTCGTTTATGGGTTGCCGAAGGGCGAGACAGCACGGGAAATGGGACTCGGCTATACCGATCTAAAACTATTGCTGACGCTGCCTTATGGGTGGCCAGCAACGATTTCGTAGATATTGGTACGGGGGACGGTCAAAACATTGTCCTACTCGCCGTGTATTTCAACACGCTTCTTATTTTCAGGACAGACTCTGTGTACGGGCTACAGTATGCGTCAGACCCGGCAGCAGCAACTGTTTCTCTGATTCTGCCCACTGTGGGCCTCAACTCTCGACACTCTTTCGCCCAGTTCGAGAGTTACGTCTATTTCATGTATGACGAGAAAGCTTACGAGTTTACAAACAACCGGGCTAACCAAATCAATGTGAAAACTCCTTTTACTTCTACTATGGTGACCGGATTCCATACTGAGTATGCTGTGTCGGAGTTCAACAAACGGATTGTGTTCACCTATTTTGACAGCGTGTTCGTGTACAGCCTTCGCACCCGTTCTTGGACAACGTGGAAATCAGGCACTTATGGTTCCCTGGGAAAAATGCTGCTTTTCAACAACGCTGAAGATAAGTCTATTGTTTTGACGCATAGCAACACTGATGTAGCTTCTGGGGGTTCCCGCGTAGCCCCGTTACTCAGAATCACGGATGACTACAGCGCGGTCACAGAGTCCATGCAATGCCTTATCCAGACAAAAAACTTCAATTACCAGGCGAGCTCCGTATACAAGAGGCTTTTCTGGTGGGGGTTGGATGCCTCATTCAAAGGATCGGTGACGGGAACCGTGTATGTCATCTCCCATGTGTTCTCTACGACCTGGCAACAATTATTGGATACGGTGACGTGGCAAGAGGTACTCCCCTTTACGTGGGGGAGTCCCACCAGCGGTACTCCGGCAATTCCTACCGTGGTAACCGAAACTGGCGTGCGTTTTACGCGCAACTTTGTAAAATTCTTGAAAAGCCTACGTTTTAGGCAGATTTATTTTACCATTGAGATTACGAACGATGGGACTAGCGAAGCTTCCCCTGCCCGTATATTCTCTCTTATGACTTATGTTAGTCCCAAACAAACCGTTTCAAAGGAGATTACCTAGTGAACAAAGTGAGGATGCAGTTTAGCGAACCGGCTAAAGCGGGGGGCGGTTTCAACTCGAATACTGTCGGGAAGAAACATTATGGGGCTGGACGGCCTATGCCTACTGTTGGTAAGGTTACTAACACGGCAGGATACACTATGAGAGACAATAAAGCAGCTGCCCGGAAAGATGCTTTGATGAGGAGAATCGGCTAATGTACCGAGATAAGTCTAGTATGGGCAATCGTCTCCCTCCTCAAAAACCAAAAGTTGATGACGAAGAAATGAAGCGTAAAGCTCGTGAACGCGCTTTGATGAATCGACTGTCTTCCGCCCCCGGCAAAGCGTCTTCTTAAGGAGTAATAATGGTATATTCAGGACCCCTTAGCGGGCGAGCAAGACGACGAGGACCCCTCAGTGGGCGAGCAAAGGCTGCGGAACCCCCCAACCAGACTAAAACTTCTAAGGCTGCGGAACCCCCCAACCAGACTAAAACTTCTGGAGCTTCTAGGGGTTTTACTATGCCGGGGCTAAGTACCTACGCCCCCGTTGAAAAACAAGCTGAACTTGCAACTTCCAGCCTCCCTCAAATGGCTACTGGTTTTCTTGACGCTTCTGGGGCTCGCGTAGAAGGGGGTTCGGGGGGAGGAGATCCAGCCCCCAAACCTACTCCTACCCCCGGAAACAACATAGACACTTCAGCCCCAGAGTACAGAGACGCTGAATACAACGCACAAATAGCGTCACTCAACAAAGCACTACAAGACTACGAAACAGGTGCCCAGCAGAGAGCTGACCGTTACGGACAAGACTTCCGCACAGGTGTACAACAAATGGGTTACCGTCCGACAGGTCCTTCAGGATTTGGCGATATTTTGGCAGAACAAGACCCTAACGCAGTACAAGCTGTAGGCGGTCAATGGGATTTGGAAGGGCAGTATGACCCTTACTCCGCTGCTGCTAAAGGCACCCGAGGACTTCGAGATGATTTCGCGGCTAGAGGAACTTTACGGTCTAGTGATTTTGGGCAGACTTTTGGAGAGTTCCAGGACCGTCTTGACGACCAGCTCACCTCTATGAACTTGGCGAAAGCCCGTTTTGGGGAGAACTTGCAAAGCGATCTTGCTACTGAGCGTTCGGGTACGGAAGAACGTAGGCAAGCTGTGGCGCGTACAGCACAGCAAAGGGCTATGTCTAATCAGATGGTTGCTATACAACGTGCTATGGCAGGTGGGTAACTATGACCAACCTCGGAGTAAATTTCAATCAGACTCGTAGCGGTATTGGTATTGGGGGTGGGGTAAATCCTTTCCAGCCTGTAGACGATGCTCCTCCCCCTCCCCCTCCTCCTCCTGTAAATGACGCTTCCGACCCTTCCGGTTTTATGGGGTGGGTACAGAGGGAATATGCTAATAGTGCTCTTGGAAGGGCTCAGGAGGTTGCTAACCCCGGTAGTGTCTCCAATTCCCCCGTAGGTCAGCCCCAAGAAGAACTTTATGGTATTGATGGGCTAATAGATAATTTTAGGGGCCTAGAACGGTGGCGCGGGAAACAAACATTAAATATGGTCGAGGCGATAACCAGGGCTCTTACAAGCCAAAAACAAGTTGATTACAACCAAGGCTTAGGCTCTCGGGCATACTCTACAGGCGACCCTAATGCTTCCCCCGAACTTACTACTGCTCAAAAACTTGCTCAGCAAGCAAATTTTCAGCGGTCTGGAAGAGCCGACCAGGACAACGCTTACGCAAATATCGCTATTGCTGAGGAAGCTGCTCAGGCCCCGACTGACTGGATGGCTGAAGCTATCGCCTACCAAAACCAGTTCGCCCCTGACTACAGCGGTATCCAAGACCGTTGGACCGACGAAGCCAACGCGACTAACGCCAGGATGCAAGCAATGTACGACCAGATTGCTTCTCGGGCCGGAGAAAACGTACAGCGGGTAAGCGACATTTACAGTGGTGCTTCCCAAGGTATTGGTTCCGCTTACGACACAGCATCAGCTAACACTCAAGCCGCTTACGCTTCCAGCCAGCAACAAGCCACCGATCAGATGGCTCGTCTTGGTATTGGGGCAGCAGCCCCTAATGTGTTGAACCCGGCTGCTTTGTCGCAGGCTGAGGCTATCGCTAACTTGGAGGTTGGGCGCGGTTCAGGTCAGGCAGCTAATGAGCGTTTTGGCGCTTCTGCGGGTGGTTTTGCTTCTCAAATGGCTCAGGTTGCTCAGCAGGAGGGTGCCCAGTATCAGACGGGTGTGACGGATGAGTTGCGTCGTCAGTTGATTGGTTTGGATATGAGGGCTCAGCAGGAGGCTTATCAGAGGGCTATGCAGGCTCCTGGTTTGGCTCAGAGTCTGGAACAGGCTTCTCGTATCGGCGAGCCGCAGGGATTGTCGGAAGAGCAAAGACTAGCTCAAGCAGAGTTTGACTTCCGTGTAGGAGAAGCTGGGGCTAACATTAGTATTGACAGGCAAAATGCTCGCACCGATGCGTGGTGGAGATTCTTCGATAGCAACGGCGGGGACCAAGAAAAGGCTAACCAATCAGTAGACCAACTAATAGCGACAGGTCGCATCTAGTTAGGAGTAGCTGTGCCGGAAAATTCTCTCGTATCTGCGGCTGCTGAGAAATATAAACAAGACCTTTTAGCTCAAACTAACCTCCCACAGGGGCCTATTGGCGAGTTTGAGCCAGTAGCACCCCCCGAGCCTGACATGAGTGCCCTGGGTAGTGTCATCGACTTCGTGAGTCGCCCCCTGTACGCAATAACTAACATTGCAGACAAAGCACTAGACCTGCCTGCACGATTTTCTGAAGGCGAAGCGTTCCAAGGTTTAGGCGCTTTAGCCGCCTCCCCTTTTACCGGGTTCTTCTCCAAGAGTCGAGACAACAAAAACTACACTTCAGACCTTATTGAGAAAAGCAGTGACGTGTTCAACAAGGGGCGCACCGGCTATGTCGATGTCAAAGACAACGTAGACCCTGTAACTAAAGGTGTTGTAGGTTTCGCCGGAGACGTACTCCTCGACCCTCTAACTTGGCTCCCAGCAGCTCAGGTTGTCAAAGGAATCAACTTGGGCCTTCGAGGGGTTCGTAAATTCACTGAGGTAGCCAAAAAAGTTATTCCCAAATCCAAGACAGCTAAAGAGGTCATTGAGGATACTGTCGGGAACGAGAAAGCTCCTACCAACAAGCCTGGCAGTTTCGAGGACTTGGCAGAAAACATAACAAACCCTGCTCAAGCAGAAATGAAGTTTTCTGACAGGGTGAAAGACGGTATCAAGAGGGGTCTGCTCCCCGAAGATGTTGTGTCCAGCAGTATGCGTACTACTATCAACGAGGCAAAAGTATTTAAGAGCCCCCGTAGTCGGCGTAACCAAATGGACCAGCTTCTCAAAGAATGGAGCATCGGGAAGCTCCCCACCGATTTGCCTACTGTCGGAGCTAAACTTGGCTACGAAGACTGGGTTAAGCAACTCAATAAACTGCCTGCGGCGGAAGCTGCCCTCGTCAAGGTTGCTGACGAAGTTGCCGGAGTAACAATCCCCGGAGGCACTCTCCAAGGGGTACGTGAAGTTCTTAAAGAGGCTGGCAAGAACGCTTCTGACGAAGTTTATGACCCATTCTTCCAAGCTGTGACAGATACTGTCCTCAAGCCTCTCCACATCAAGTTCTCTCAAGGATTTGACGCTGATCCTTTGGTAGACCTATTGGGCAGGTCTCAAAGGACCACAACTCCTACGGACCTCGCGGAGGGCGCTTTGAACACTGTGGCCCGTATTGCTCGACTTGCGGGTACTGAGTTGGTCAATGCGGAACAGATATTTACTAAGCCTCTTATGGCGAGTATGCGGGCTATGGACCCTGAAGGGATGGCTAAATTCCTCGACAACTCCCAGCACGTACTGAAGAATAAGGGCCTCGTGGAGGGTATGGGCAAAATTACGGGGTCTAGCGCGGAGAGAAACCTGCTCAAAGCTTTCAATGTCTCTCTGACCAAATACAGAACAGCTTTAGACGACCTGACAACTCGCGTAAACAGTATCTTGGAAGGCAACCCACCTATCCCCGTAGCTGCCGCTGTTGCTAACCTTTCTGAGGATTCTGCGTTCTTGGCGGAGCTCACGACACGTTTCAAAGATTTGGGGTTCAATGACCCTAACCTTATTCAGGATTCGGCTAAAGCTATTTCCCGCGCTTTGGTTTCTATGATGAGGAAGAATTTTGACGTAGACGAGTTGAAAGCTCTTGGGTACAAGCCTGAGATTAGGAAGAACGGCGAGATTTACATTACGGATGAGGGAATTGCCCGTATTTCTAACTCGTACAACACGTTTGCTCAAAACGATTTTTATACGGAATTGTCTAAAGAGTTCCGGTTCTTGTTTGGCGGGGTGCCTATCCGAACTAACGCAGGCAATATCAAATCTAGCCGAGTCGGTGGCCCCAAAGGTGTTCGCAACGTCTACGAATATGAGACGTTGCCTGCCTATTACCAGGGGGGCGCTGGGGATGTCGCATACAACGCTTTCAAAGGCTACGATCTAACTCAAAACATCCAGAATTCTACAATGGCTGCTTTGAAAACTGCGGAAGATTTCTTATCGTCTCTGGGGATGCCCATTGTTTTGGATGTCACTACTAAGAGTGCCGGGCGAGTTGTTACACCTCTCCGTTATAGTGACGTTATTGAGTCTCTGAGAATGGGCTTTAACGCGCTCACTAAGATTGAAAGAAATGGAATTCCTGTTATTAGGGCCTCCGATTCTGCGCGGTGGCTACAGCTTGCTTTGTTCCATGCAGGAACAGGGGTTTCTCGCACACACCTTATGGACGGCGTAATGGCCTCGATGAGTGGTGCCACTAAAGAAGAGATTGTTAAGATTCTTGTGTCGGGGAAAACTCGGTATGGCAAGGACCTGCCCAAAGGAGCCAACTGGCTGTCTGGTGCGAGTACGAACGCTGATTTTGGGTTCTACCCCATAAAGAGGGGCCGTCCTGACGACGCTAACGGGTTTACTACGACAGTCAAGGAAGATGTTGATGGGCAAATCATAGGTCACTTTGGTACTTGGAATAACAAAGTCCTTGCCGACAACCTCGCAGAGGCAATTATAGCTTCTCGCAACGCCCTGGAAAACATCTCAGAAGCCCGTAAAGCACAGTACGCGACCAGGGGAATTACCGAGTTCCAGAGCATTTCCCCTCAAATAGCTGCCCAGTTTGTTCGCATGTTCAAAGACGAGAAAAACGCTAGAGCTGCGATCATGGCTGTGAACAATTTGGGTTCTGTCGCTATTGACTATGGTGAGGCTCTCAAAGCCACCAGCTTGGCTGTTATGTACACTGCCGGAGCTTTGAGAAGCGTCATTCCTCAAACTATCCGTAACATGGCTAAAGCTACGAGCGACTTTGAGGAAGCCATCAAAATAGGGGATAACGCTCTTTTTGATGCTCGACAGAAAGCGGCTGCTGCTAACGCAGACGACTACAAGAAGATTTACGATGAGGGTATTGAGGCGGCTGACGAGGTACAGGCACGCCCAGAACTTTACGATGAGGCCACTCGGGAAACAGCAGATGTTGTCAAAGAGGTAGATATAAGTAACCCCAGCATCGCATACGATGGCTACGGCCCTGTAATGTTGGGGGCTATGAAAATAGCTGGTGCGCTCAATGCTAAGTGGGGCATGGACGTAAAGAACCATCTGTCGGCGTGGATACAGTTTCAATCTATCGGAGTCGTTACAGCTAATTACATGGGCAAGCTTAAAAAGCTTGACGAGCTTAGGCTACGGCACCCCACTCTGGCTGATGGAACCAACCCTATGCTTGCTACTGCTATGCGAGAAATTCAGAAGTCTCTGCGTAGCGGGAAAGCAATACCTGACGAGTTCGTACAGAGCAACCCCGCTATGGCAAGAGCTATCAATGAGCTTAGAGAAGAATTGGGCAAGGTCTACAACGTCTCAAGTGACCTGGTAAGGAACGCCCTAAACACAGGGTTCGGGCGAGCAGGACTCCCTCTGAGTGTTATCAACAAATACCTCGCTAAATTCGCTGTCCTAGGGAGGCTCGGGGACAACAAAGCTAGGATACCCGAATCAGGGCAGTTTATTGATGAAGGTTTGGCTCGGCAAGTTCATTCCGACACAGGGCTTGATCCTCTTTCTGCGGGACTAAACCAGTGGATTGATTGGGACATAGCAGACCCAATAGATTTCCTCCGCCAGTCTCACGGAGCGATATTCCAAATGGCGACAGAAACGTCTTTTATAGACAACTTTATTAACCAAATGCGTATCAAAAAGCTATCTGTAAGAAACGCGGGAGAAGCCGCAACTAAAGGATTTGTCCGACTTACGGGAGGTAAAGGCTCTTACTTTGGGGCGATTATCCCTAACGACTTGTACGTAGACAAGAACGTAGCTTCTATTTTTCAAAAAATGGACGAAGCAATGCGCCCGGACGAGTTCTTGCAAACCGGGTTCGGGAAGGCTGTGCGAACTTATTTTGACGTTATTCTCAACCGTTGGAAGACGACAGTTACCATCCTTCGCCCGGGCCACCACGTCAGGAACCAAATTGGGTCGCTGTCCCTGCGTTACTTTGCTCTCGGGCCAGATGGGTTTGTCTTCGCTGATACTGTCGCAGGCCGTCAATTAAAAGGTAGAAACCACTATAAAGACGTAGACATGCTAAAAGCACAGGGATCGGCTACAGAGACCATTCCCCGAGATACTGAAATTATGCTCCGTACCAAGCTGGGCACCATGACCTCTCAGCAGCTAAATGACGATTTTTACGGCATCCTGGCTATTGAGGGCCGAAAAGCTGAGGACTTGTTAGGCCAAGACATCCTAAAAACTAGGTACTCTAAGGTAGTAGACAACTTCTTCACAGCAGCTACTTTGGGGGCCGGTAAGCGCGGGGGCTTTATAGAGAAGGCAGCCCTAGATGTGTCGTGGTACATTCACCACAGAAACATTTATGCCCACTACGTTCAAGCTCTCAAACAACTAGGAGACGCAACCTCTAAAAAGCCTTGGGTACGGAGCCTCACAGAAACCGTAGTGCCTAAAACTATGGCAGAAGCCCGAGCGTTAGCTTTGGAAAGCGCCCTCAAAACCCACCCCACACCTAACCAGTTGTCCGCCTGGGAGAAAGTGTTTGGTCGTCGTTTATTCCCCTTCTACACCTGGATAAAACTGGCTTCCGTAGCACTCGCAGAAGCATCAATTCTCAACCCCGCCAGAACCATAACCCTCATACCTAAAGCCAGCTATAACTTGGCAATAGCGATGGGTACTGATCCGTACTCCATGTACAGCCCATTCCCCACCGATCAAGAATTCCCCAGCTTCTTCGAGGAAGAGGCTACAGGGCCTCAAGCCAAGTGGGGAAACAGGTATATCGGACTCAGCCCAGGGTTCGCTAACCTCGACATTTACAACACTTTCAGCGCAGGGCCTCTCCAAGCAGCTCTAGAGCTCAGCAACCCTTTATTGCGTATCCCGCTAGAACTTCTTGCAGGGTCCCGACTGAGCACACAGTCCCCCATCGGAGACATTAGCGACTACCTCGATTCTTCAATTCCAGGAGTGAACTACATTTCTAGTATCAGTGGTCGCAGTGTGACCGGGTTGGGGGAGTTGCAAGACCAGGTAGAGCGAGGCAACAAAACTTCTTTCGACCAAAAAATGGGTGCTTTCAACTGGCTGACAGGATTGAGTGTAAAGAACTATAGTAGACCTAACTACATCAACTACGCGGAAATTGAAGAGCGTAACAGGATTGCAGCCGAACAAAAGAAGAGCACTGGTTTTCTAGGGTTTTTAGGTTTTTAGGGGGGGTAAACAATGAGCATGTTGAACAACAACGCTAACCCTGCGAGGGTAGCTAAAAACTTTGCTGACAAAGAATTACAACGCGCACAGAATAAAGCTCCCGACACTATGAGTGGTGTCTTTCAGCCCCTTATTGAGCGCGAAGAACCTTCTCTTCCCAGCCCTGACAGTATTGGCGCTCAGGCACCACAGCCCGCTAGTTGGATTGAGGGCCAGAACGTCCAGATACAGCAGGAGCGTGACCGTTTCAGTCAGGCAGAGGCCAACGTTAATGCTATGAACTTGCAAGCTCAGGAAGCTCAGCAGGTTGAAGATAATTCTGCCACTAATGGCATCAAAACTGCTACGGAGGGCAACAACTCCCTCACCTCCGGGGACAGACAACAAATCCTCAATGAGGCTTCTACCTACGCCGGAGCTGACTACCAGCTTGGGGGTAGAACCGCTAAAGGAATTGACTGCTCGGGACTCGTACTGTCGGTGTACAACAAACTAGGGTACAGCCTCGACACGCACCTGGTTAGTGGTATCAGGAAAGAAATACCCGGCGTGAGAACAGCTGTGGAAAACTTGAAACCAGGCGATCTTGTCGTGTGGGGCGACGATAGCCATATTGCTATTTATGCGGGCAACGGGATGATTTGGGATTCTTCCAGAAGCAAAGGAACCACTCGCAGACCACTTTGGGGCGGAAAAGGCCAGTACGGTATCGCCGTTCAACTACCAGGAGACTAAAAGATGACCCCTCAGCAAGCAGCAACATTTTTCTACGACTACGGGCCACTTATCTGGACCGTTTTTATCCTTATCGCCATTATTGCTCTCCTAGTCAAAGCATGGCCCGCAATCTCTCGGGCAGTACACATTATTGACATCATCAACGAATTACCCGCCCGGCTGGACACAATAGAAGACCGTATAAAGCGTGTGGAGCAAGAAGTGAAAACTAACGGGGGCGCAAGCCTCAAAGATGCTCTGAAACGTGTGGAAAACCATCTCTACTCCATGAAATGAAGCACCCCCGGCTAGGACGGTAACCGAGGGTGCAATAAAATGCTATCACAGAGGTTTTGGCTGTAGTAAGCCTTTCGTTTCAAAGTAGTAGTAGCCATGATTATAGGCATCTATAGAGTGGCTCTTGCTATGATCGCTGGGACGTTTGACCCCGCTGTGCAAAGCTGCAACGGTGAGTACTGAAGCGTCTTGCCTGACCATTTTAGCTTTATGTCTTTTCGCATAAGCTTTGAGAGCTCCAATGACTTGGACAGCGGGGAACCGGCTACCTGTCTGTACGAGTTGTTTCCCCTGTCGGAGACGATAATCTTCGTACACGATGACGGAGACACCTTCTAGGAGTTCTAGCTTTTCTAGGAGCGCATCGAAGTCGAGTGCTTCTTTCTCAATGAGTTCGCCTTTGTCTGTCCAGTAGGCGATCCCTGTGGTGTCTCCTGGGTCTACTGTTATGACCATGTGTGAGACTCCGCATCAAGGCAGTGATTAGCTGCCATGTCTTCTTCACTGTCCAAATAGTCGCATTTGGGACATTCATAAATAATTATCATTAGTAGAAGACCATTACTCCTTCATCGTAGGCTTCCTGCTTGACAGTTTTAATCCAACGGTCAAACCAGGCGTAGCCTTCCTGCCTAGCATCTTCAATAGGCAATGTGCGGTCAATGGCAGTGGTCATCGAATAACCCACCATAATACGCACCCACTCGGTGTCTGGCGTGTACTCTTCATTATTCATTTTGTATCGTCCTTTTCTGGAACCCAGCGATCTACCTCAACTGCGAACCGAACATCAAAAGTAATGTCGCCTGTGACAGCGTTTACATCCTCCATTGTTGTCCGTATCTTCTCAATGTATTGGGGTACTGCGGATTCCTTAACCTCGAATGTAATCGAATCGTGTACTTGAAGCAACATCCGACAGTCAGGAGCATCCAAGTCCCTGAAACATCTGACCATGATGCGCTCCACAATATCTGCGGCTCCTCCCTGAATCACGCTATTCATTGCTTTGTAGGCATCATTCCGGTTCTCGAAATGACGTTCCCGACCAGTCCAAATTTTGATACGCCCATCCTGCATAACTTTAGCTGTGCATCGTTCATTGAACTGGCGGAAGTTAGGGTAACTGGCGAAATAGTTTTGTCGGATACGTTTCGCCTCTTCACTGCTGACATTGAACGCATCTTTCAGGCGTTGCTCCCCAGCACCGTACTGCATCGAATATACGAGCGTCTTTGTGTCGTGCCTGGACATACCCAGTTGCTTCGACATCTCCGTGAAAATGTCTCGCCCCTCATTGAAGATTGTCTCCAATTCTTTCTCCCCCGCATACGCGGTAGCGAGACGCAATTCTAACTGGCTAAAATCAGCGTTGAGGAGGACATAGCCTTCTTCTGCAATAAAACAGTCTTTGACCTTCCCATTCCACGGTTTATCGGAAGACTTAGGAATTTGCTGCAAGTTTGGCTCAGCGCAAGAAAGGCGACCCGTAGCAGTACCGTGTAGTCGATAACTACACCTCAACCGACCATCTATATCAAGTAGCTCAAGATAGGGCCTGTACGCGGCGCTGACAGCCTTCTGCCAGCCTCGGAACTCCTTTATTTGCTTCGCAACGGGGTTATCGAGCTTTTCCAGCATCGAATCATACGCTAACATGGCCTGTTTATCGAAACTGGGTGCTCCCGTCTTTGCGCTCTTCTTCACGACAGGTAACCCGAGGTCGTCAATAAGCAGTTTTTTCATCTGTTTCGGGCTTGCCGGGTTGATTCCCATGCTTTTTTCTATTCGAGCCATGTGCTCGTCCCCGAGTCTCACGTATTCCCGAGCAAGGTCCTGGTCAATGCGTACTCCGTGGCGCTTCATAGACAGTAGGACACGTACCAGGTCCTGCTTGTGAGGCCACAGATCGGCTGGTAGGGCTTTCCACTGGGGTATCTGCTGAAGCAGGTCCCAGAGTCGCCAGGGGAGCTCTGCGTCACGTATTGCGTAGTCCCACATCATCTGCCAGGTAGTGTTCTGCCAGCCCGTCTTCTTTTCTTTCTCAATAAAAGCGTCTTTTATCTTGCCCTCATTTTTGAGGTAGAAAGCTGCGAGAGAATCAAGCCCTTTGTTGTACGGTTTGTTCTCGTTAATTAAGTGGGCCACAGTGGGTACGTCTATAAAGTTCGTGTGTTCGACCCTTATACCCACGGTTTCTAAGGATAAAATGTCGAACTGGGCGTTACAAAAGATGAGCGTTATTTTATCTCGCTCCAACACGTATTTAAGCATCCCCCTGGTTTCGGGGATTATGTTCTCCCCGACAGAATGGAAGAGGGGAAAATAATGGCTGAGAGGTTCCCCATCAATCAGGGTCGCAATACTGACCCCTATACAAGTGTGCTCCCCGCTGGCTACCCTCAGCCCCGTAGCCTCAGTGTCTACAGAAATCTCCGCTTCGGGGTGGTCGTACAGTTTCTTCAGCACCTGACGACTCTCCGCATCAATATCATCAAAGTTCAAAATTGCTGTCCTTATCAAACTGGTTAAAGATATTCCCCATATCGGTGGAAAAGCTTAGGTTCTCGGGGTTACGAGTAATCTGGAAAGCATCAGGCGTTGGCCCGAGCCTATTCTTGAGGATGTCCACCTGTAGCAGGTTGCCCTCAATCGTCTTCAGCGATAATACAAAGTCCACATCTGTCGTGATATACGTGCTGCCATACACATCTGACAGTTCAACACCCTTCTTTTGTCCGTCATTAGCTTTCTTACGGTTGTGGTGAATCATGATCATGGCGCACGAATACTTGGCTCTCACGGTGGAAAGGTAGTGGATAAGGTTCTTGACCCCTTGCTCATCCGTCAGTTCTCTAGAGCTCACCTTCTGTAACGAGTCGATGACGAGAATGTCTGGCATACAATCATTCATTATCTGGTCAAAGAACACTTGACCTTCGGGTGTATCAAGGTTGATAGGTGTTCCGAACGGGGCGACCAGGAAGTTACGGTTCAAAGTATTCTTGTCCGGGTAAGCCTTACCAATAGTGCCCATAAAATGGTTTAGAGGTGCAGCTGACATTTCCAACGACAAGAATAAGACCTTCTTCTTCCCCGCAATGTTGTCCCAAGTCAGAAACTTCTTTTCCCCCAAAGCCATATGTGCCGCAAGAGCAATAGACAACTGTGTCTTACCTGTCCCCGGATACCCAGTAATAAGCCCAAAGCCCCCCTGAGCCAGTAGTCCATCCAGGACCCACTCAATCTTGAACTCAGCATCCACAAAATCTTGGTACCCCCACACCAGCTTCGACTCACCCATGACAGGGGCACTCTGGTTAGCGGAACTAATCAACTTGCTAAGGTCCACGTTGTCCAGCGAATTGTAGCCATGCTTCTGTCGGGCGCGATTCACGAAGTCAGTGAGCCTACGGTCCCGGTCACGGCGGGTTTTGTACTTCCCCCACCTATCATCAGCATCATAAAGAATCCGAGCTATCTGTTCGTCCCCCCAGCCGAGCTCTGCCCCAAGGTGAGCCAACTCCGACATAGCAGCCGAACGATCCCTTTTAGGAGGCCCTGCAAAGTATGAGGCATCCCTATTGAACTTGTCTGCCATTTCAGAAGTCCATTTAGCTAAAGTACGTACATCCTCAAGCGAAGGTAGCTCCCCAAAAACTAAATCAGTGCTGACAATCTTTCGCGCTGACGGTACATGAGCAAAGTCCTCAAGACTATAATGGCTCTTCACGTTCCCACTCCTTCACTATCACCGGCATGTTGCGCTTGTGATTAGTGGTACGGATTGGTCGAAGTATTTGATCCGCGTCCCAGCCAGACGTATCCGCGTGCATCACATAGGCGAGTGCCCTGTTTTTATCTTCTAGCTCTTCAATGTCTAACAGGAAGTGGTCAAGCTTCCAGTAGCAGTGCTCGTGCCCTTCAATGGAGGATTGGATAATCAGAGTGGGGGGAGGGATAAATATCTTCCCCTCCTCTGCTTCCTGCGCCCACTCTTTAGGCGCGTTCCCATCGAAGTCCACCCACAGCATCCAACTGCCCAGTACATTCTCTTTGGCGGGGTTAGCTGCTTTGAACAAAGCAGGTGAATAGAACACGTTAGCTTTTATTGCCGACCATTTCAGCGTGTGTCGGATGACCCCTTCTCGTTGCCGAGGCCATTCAAACATGTAGGGAGTCCATTTGGATTCGTGCTCAATAGGTAGGTAAACAAACGTGGGTTTGTTCGTAGGCGACTCTTCGCCCCAGACATAGTTGTAAAATTCTTTCAGCTCTTTCGTTGCGTCAATCATTAGGCAACCAGTTTCAAAACAACCAGGACAGATCGCAAGCTTTAAAATACTCAGTTGTTGCTCTAAGTTGTGAACTCATTATTAGTCCTTTCTTTTATCAGTTTGATTGCATCTTGGAGTGTGCAGAACTTTTCATGCTCATCCATCATCTGCAAATTCATCCCCGCGTAATTGCACCTGTCGTATGCCCTCAGAGCCAAGTCGCTCAACTCCGCAAGGAGCGCCAACACTCTTGCCACCTTTTCCTCGCTCATATCAACCCTTCTATCGTCTCTTTTAGTCCACAATCACATTTTGCCCAGTAAACATTTGCTTGCTCATCGGTCAGAGGAGTCCACACCTCCGATGTCTTGTCGTAGGTTCCTCGCCCATCACCCATGTCCAGCGCAGGGCAATCCTCACCCTCGGAATAATAATGAGTCCGATAGTGAAAATTCTGCACAGCTTGTATTACTCGACTTCTAACTACCCTTCCGTCAATCATCATCAGTCCCTTCATACCCCTCTTAAGATGAGGGTGGCCCCGGAGGAAAGAGAGGGAAAACTCCGGGACCACCAGCCCGCCTAGCTACTCTTTCTTAGCGAAAGGATTACTAGCAGCTGTCTGGCGGGCTTTATTCTTCTGGGCTGGCTGAGAAGCCTCAGAAGAAGCTTCGGACACCTTGACGTTCTTGATGTTCTGGAACGTCTTACCAGCGTTCGCACCCTTACCCGTACTTGTGTACAGCACAAGAGTCCCGGTAAGGCCCACCAGATCATCTTTGTCAATGTCATTGACATTCTCACGCGCTACGCCGAGGCTCAAAAGACGAGCTACATAGTAGCCCAACCTTGTGTGCTCTTTGTCTGTAAGGAATCCGGGGTCCACAGGCAGCTCGAAAAGCTCACTGGCTTTCTTGCCTTCCTCACCAACGAGATACTCGAAGATGACCCACGAACGATCAGGGAAGTTCTTGCTGCCCTGCTTGATGTAGACATCTCCAACAACCATTTCGTACATGCCATCTTCAATGTCATACGATGGTGCTTCAATCTCAGTGGTATCAATACCATAATCATCTAACAGTCCCATTATTTTTATCCTTTTCTTATTGTTATTAGTTAGTGTCGCCCACGAAAGCAGGCTCGTCATCATACTCTTCAGAGACGGGCACACCTTCGTCAGGCAACTCATCCGAGGCCAAGGTTTTGGTCTCGGTTACAACGCCCACAGAATCATTGGACAGCCAATCAGTAACTATCTCAACAAACTCGGTAGGCGAAGTCATTAGGGGCAGCCCGCCGATACGAGATTTCGCATCAACAAGCGCCGAAGGGTGCGATTGCACCTTACGCTCATAAGTCGTATTCTTCCCAAGACCTTTGATTTCTGTCGTGAGATGAGCAGTGACGTGCATAGCTTTCTGTAGTCCGTCACCATTCTTAGGCGAGAAGCCCGGCTTGATAACTTTCATCTTCCTGTGATCCACAACCTCACGCTCGTGAGCAATCACAATTACGTGGACTCCCGACAAGTTCTGGAACATCTCTAATGCTTTCCGACACGCGTCGCCCATCGGCATGTACAGCCTGGGGTCAAGGACTCCGGTAGGAATTTCGTCAGCGTTAGCACCTATGTCATCGCGGTACAGCGCATCAAGCAACATTTCTGCTGCGGTGGAATACTCGTCAATGACGACAGCTCCCACCACGTCCATACCGTTCTCGCCTTTAGCGATTGCGTTAGCGAGGACGGCGAAGTCAGCGAAAGCTGAATACTGCACACGCACGACATCTTCCATCAGACCTTTGTGGTTTTGCAAAGATACCCAGCCTTCTTTGGTGTCGATGTACAACACCTTCTGGCCTTCAGCGATGATGCTCTTTGCTAGGCCCACAGAGAGGACAGTTTTACCTGTCCCTGGTTTTCCGTACAGCATTGCCATAAGGTTTTTAGCAACTTTCTCGTTCCCGAGATCGTTCATTCTTGTCATTAGTTCGTCAAGGCGATTAGCCATTATTTCTTCTCCTTTTCATTTCACCGTGACACCGATTTGACGGCGCTCACGAATCTTATAGTCAGTCTTCAACATCAGTTCAGTGTTTCCCCCACTAAGTTCAGTAGAGCAAATATCTTTGAACGAACACGATTGGCACACCATCTTATTAGCTGTCCGGTAAGCCTTCATGCTCCGTTCTTCGATAGTGAGTTCGTTCAATGCTTGAATCTCTGCTGCCACACCCGTCTGCTCCAAGAAAGTATTGAGCACACGTTCTGCGGTGGGCCTCAGAATCATAAAGAACTGCATTGAACTCGGTTCAGGAGTTTTCAGCTTCCTTGTCCTCAGCATGTTGTAGGCACCGTACGCTACCGGGTAGTTCATTGCTCGCAACGCGCCAATGTACTTAGGAATCTGGGGCTGCAAGTCAGTCTGGCTCGGAGTGTAGAAGTCGTAGACGAACTTGTGATCGACCACGACAATGTTCCCGTCAAGGTCCCGCATAATCATGTCAATGACCATCGGGTATCTACTGTCGTTTTCCTCATCGTAGACAAGGCTGAACTCTTCTTCGACAGCTAGGATTGTCCAACCGCTTGAAACCATGAACTCGTTAGCGAAATAGCCCCATTCGGTATCAAAGAGCACTTCCCACAAGTTAGCCCTATTGGTTTGGTTCTCGTAGCCTTCTGAGACAATCAGCTCGTACTCAAGCAGAGCTTTGTCGTAAGCAGGTCCCCAAGCCAAAAGTTGCTCCCGAGGAGTTTCTCCCGCTTTCAGAAGGGTCCTGTAGAACACCTCCAAAACCCGGTGACCAGCAGTGCCGGTGTACAACGCCTGACTCGTCACAATGCGCTGGATACTCAGCCCGTAACCGTAGTAATGCTTCCTGCGGCACATCAAGTAGCTCTCAGCTTCTGAGTGGCTCACACTAGGCATTAGTGCACCCCGATAGTTAGTTCACTTAGAACAGTCGCGTAACGGTTGTACAGATAGAAACTGTCCTTAATATCTGAGATAGCTCTGTGGGCAGTGTCGTGTTCTTTCTCTCCGACACTCTCGTAACCCTGGGAGGCGAAGAACATTTTGAGCACACTCACATCAAAATGTCTGTGACTGAGCTTTTTATCTAACCGAGGCATCCAGGTACGAATAAAATCTCTGTCAAAATGGACGCTCGAACCGGCGAGTATCGGCTTATCGACTTCCAATAACTCTAGGTCGAAGAGTATTAGGTCTTCTATATCCTCAATCATAAGCGTGTCTTTAGTGCTCAAACCCCCGAGTAGCCCATTATCCGTGTGCATCGTAGTGATAAACGGGTCGTTGTTGATAAGGTCCCAAGTAGCTCTGGTAGGCGTAACTAGCCTTGACTGAGGGCTAGTCTGCATCTCAAGCCCATCAGCAATAAACCAGCCAACCTCAAGTATCTGGTCCCCCTCAA
>Ga0222676_1000168_pt1 | contig 27087 bp, 33 predicted proteins | sample AntAcemetagen870_FD_179815 | JGI IMG/M metagenome (GOLD analysis project Ga0222676, IMG submission 179815) | Saline water microbial communities from Ace Lake, Antarctica - #870 | ecosystem: Environmental > Aquatic > Non-marine Saline and Alkaline > Saline | place: Antarctica: Ace Lake...
AGCGATTATTATAAGATTTATGCTGTTAAGTCTCATTTAGAAAACGAGAACCTGTAATTATAAAAAAATGATTCTAAATATACAACTGGAGTGTATAGTATATTACAACACTACCTCATAGTAAAATGACGACAGCATATAATACCGGAATCCACTTTATGAAGTTGTGCGACTGGATTCCTATTGATAAACTGGATTGGACTAGTTTGTCTCAAAATAAAAATCCAAATGCTATTCCTATTTTGGAAAAAAACTTGGATAAAGTGGATTGGGAGTATTTGTCTCGCAATCCAAATACGATTCATATTTTAGAAAAAAACTTGGATAAATTGGACTGGGGATGGTTATTATGTATGAATCCAAATGCGATTAAACTATTGGAACAAAATTTGGATAAAGTGGATTGGGGGCGTTTGTCTATGAATCCAAATGCGATTCCTCTTTTAGAACAAAACTTGGATAAAGTGGATTGGATTAGGTTGTCTTTAAATCCAAATGCGATTCCTATGTTGGAAAAAAACTTTGATAAAGTGAATTGGTTGTGGTTGTCTTTAAATCCAAATGCGAGTCCTATACTGGAAAAAAACTTGGATAAAGTGGATTGGGTGTATTTGTCTGAAAATCCAAATGCGATTCCTATTTTGGAACAAAATCTGGATAAAGTGGATTGGGGTTGGTTGTCTGAAAATCCAAATGCGATTCATATATTGGAACAAAACTTGGATAAAGTGAATTGGGAGTATTTGTCTTGTAATCCAAATGCGATTCATATATTAGAAAAAAATCTGGATAAAGTGGATTGGATGTGGTTGTCTTCCAATCCAAATGCGATTCCTATTTTGGAAAAAAACTTGGATAAAGTTGATTGGGTTAGATTGTCTATGAATCCAAATGCGATTCCTATTTTGGAAAAAAACTTGGATAAAGTGGATTGGGCTTATTTGTCTGAAAATCCAAATATATTTGGATACGATTACAAGGCTATAAAAGATAAAATGTTTAGTAATGGCGGGATTAAGGAAGACTTGGTGAAAAACCGATTTCATCCAAGAAATATTCGCAAATGGAAAGGGTGGGGACAATGTGATGTTTGCGATGACTTGGTTGAGGATGATGATGTTTGGGATGATGAAGAATGGTTGAAACATTAAGTAATACAATAAAAATATAAAGACGAGAAAAACGGCATTTTAAATTACCAAGGGTTTAAAGAGCGTGCAAAAAAAATCGTCCAAAAGTTTTTTGGGGAATTGAAAAAAGGACATTTTTATGTCCCAAGAAATGTCCAAAACCGGATTCCTGAAAAACTTTTTGAAAAAAGTAAATTTGTGACTGAAGTGAATTTTTATGGTCTGGTGATGAAAAATAACTCAACATTTTTGTGACGATAAAATTTTCTTAAAAAGTTTCGTTCATATTTAGGGGATTTTTTGGATTGCTAATATATAGCAATGTCCAGCAATAATCAGCAATCTAAAATGTCCCAAATTTTTGAATGTAAAACATGTGACTATTACACATGTAATAAAAAAGATTTTAACAAACATAACGAGACCATTAAACATAAACAGGGGATTTTAGCAATATCAGCAATGGGGTCGTCGTCAGAAAATCGCAAAAAATCGCAAGAAATCCCCAAATCATTTACATGTGAATTCTGCCAAAAGGAATATAAGGATAATACAGGGTTATGGAGACATAAAAAGAAATGTGGTCTAAAACAAGACCCCAATGCTGTCCAAAATGACACGTTAGTTGGTGCTCTTATGAATACTATAAAAGAACAACGGGGTATGATAGATAAGTTAGTAGATGTAGTAAAGAGTTCTTCATTTGGTACAACGAATAATAATAATAATAATATTAATCATAGCAATAATCATAACACCACAAATAGTCACAATAAGACATTCAATCTTCAGTTTTTCCTGAACGATACATGTAAGGATGCCATGAACATTACTGATTTTGTGAATTCTATCAAGCTAAGTCTGTATGATTTTGAGAACATGGGTGAATTGGGATATGCTGAAAACATTTCACAGATATTCCTGAAAGGTCTCAATGAACTAGACGTGACTAAGCGACCCATTCACTGCAGCGACGCAAAGAGGGAAATTCTACACATTAAGGACCAAGACAGATGGGAAAAGGATACCGACAAAAAATTGGTAAAGAATGCAATCAACCGGCTATCTAATAAGAATCTGATGTTGCTAGATGACTGGAAGAGAGAAAACCCTGGCTGCACACATTACGATAACCGCAAAAACGACCTTTATTTGAAGCTCATGACAGAATCACTGGGTCCCGCGGACGCTTCTACTGAAAAGAGGGATTACGGAAAAATAATCAAGAAGATAGCTACGCATACCATCATTGATAGAACCTGTCCATGAAATACTTTATTTGAGTACCAAAACTAATATAGTTAAAAGTAACAGGTATTTCAACATGCAATGTGATGCTATGGGTCGGGTTGATGAAATCAGCGAACGACGCGAGTGTAAAAAGATTATTCGCACAATTACCAAGGAAACATATATGGCATGATTATGCAGGTTCTCTCTTGATACTTAACTTAATAAATAGTGAAATATCAAGATAAAGATTTTTTATGTGTCTATTATAATGACGCCCAAATGTATTGATGACTATATGTTGAGCATTCAAAATAATATTTCCTTACCTAAAAAGGATACATATACAAAGTCCAAGAAGCTTAAAAATGAAGATATGGAGATTCCCGACACGACCAATATTGACATGATGTACAAGTACAACTACAACTGCGAGCAATTAAAGATTATTGCGAGGCATTACAAGATAAAGCATTCCGGAAATAAGAACCAGTTGTTCATGCGAATTTTAATGTATCTGCATTTCTCTCGGTATATCACGCCTATACAAGGGTTGTTTAGAGGGTTCCTCTATCGCAGACTTATCAGCTACAAGGGTCCGGGACTTAAGAATCGCGACGATTGTGTGAACCAATGTGATTTCTTGACCATGGATTCTGTCAACGAGATTCCTTATATGCAGTTTTATAGTTTCAGAGATATGGATGGGTTTATATACGGATTTGACATGACTTCTCTCTACAATCTACTTTTTAAAAACAACAATAATTCATCAAGTGTACTGAGGGCAACTCCAAAGAACCCGTATAATCGCAATCCGATTCCTGTATCAGTATTTACCGATTTGAGGCGCATAATGAAGCTTAGCAAGCTATTTGGTATCGGCGTGGATATTGATATAGAAGAAGATGTCCAGAGTATCAGAGAGAGAACGATACCGGAACGTGTACGGGACCTGTGTATGAAAATGGACCAAATGGGTCACTATACAAATGTAGAATGGTTTCTCTCTTTAAGTGCAGCTAAGTTGAGGAAATTTGTGCGAGAACTTACTGAGATATGGAATTACCGGGCGAATATTAGTCCGCATATAAAACGGGATATTTGTCCGCCCCTTGGCGATCCTATGCGCCACATCAATTACGTGGAGTTGTATGTGAGGGAGGAGTCTACTTTGGAATCTAAGCAACGGATGGTTCTGGAATGTTTAGAGAAATTGGTGACGTCTGGTATTAATGAGGATAGTAAATGTCTCGGAGCCTACTATGTGCTGGGCGCGCTAACTTTAGTAAACATCGACGTTGCGTTAGCAATGCCCTGGTTGTACGAATCATTTGAATATGTTTGAATTATTTAGCACGAATTATGGTATCATATTATGAATTAAATAATATAATGCGTTAAACCATTTAAAAAGTAAATATCAGTATACACTATAAGATGGTAAGAACCCAGAAGCCCACCAAGACCGAGACCGAGACCGAGACTCCTGCTAAGGCAGCCAAGTCCCCTGCCCCTGCCAAGAAGGCCGTTGCCCCCAAGGCAGAGAAGGCCGCCAAGAAGGCTGACGCCGAGCCTGTTGTTGCAGGTGCGGCTGTCGCTGCCGCTGCCGCTGCCGCTGCCTCTTCCGAGGCTGCTGCTGCTCCCGATGCTGACGACAGCCTTTCCACCCAATCTGCAGAGTTCCTTGTCAAGCTCCAGCAGGTTGGCGCTCTCCTTACTTCCCTCAAGACCGAGTTCCGTGGTCTAGAGAAGAAGTGGGGACGTGCCCTCAACACTGCCCAGAAGGCCAGCTCCAAGCGCAAGCGCAAGGCCGGTACTCGTTCTCCCAGCGGGTTTGTCAAGCCCACTCGCATCAGTGATGAGCTTGCCAAGTTCCTCTCCAAGCCCTCCGGCAGCGAGATGGCCCGCACCGATGTTACCCGTGACATCAACAAGTACATTCGTGAGCACAATCTTCAGGACAAGGCTAATGGTCGCCAGATCAACCCTGACTCTAAGCTTTCCACCCTCCTCAAGGTTGGCAAGGACGAGATCCTCACCTACTTCAACCTCCAACGTTACATGAGCCCTCACTTTGCTCGCGCTGGTGCCGCTGCTGCCGCTGCTGGTGCTGCTGCCGCTGCTCCTGCTGCTCCTGCTGCTTCCTCTGCTTAAACAACCAAGCAAAAACACACACCCATCCAAATAAAATGACGAGATGCAGCAATAAAAGTTAATCAACCAAAAATAAAAATAATATGATTTCCCTCATCAATCACTTTATTTCACTATATGAAACAAAGTGAAATACTTATCATGGCGTTCCACGCAAGGCGTAAAAAAGACATAGATATATATGTCTTGTTTATTATCTTACAATACAATGAATGTGGGTTCTATCTATCTAATCTAGCTGGCAAACAATCTATTCATGTTGAATACCTCGGGTTTGTTTTCTTCGTGCGTGAAGAGCTTCAAAATGGGTTCGTCGTCGCGAAACCTGATGGTGTACTTCTGCTGTAATCCGTTGCGCCCAACGCGTCCAATAGCTTGGATAATCTTTTCCTGAGTCAGTTGCATATTCTTGCTGATGTATCCGTGGCAGAACTGGTAGTTGGTTCCGTAAATGTAATCGCTGGATGCGATGATAAGGTACAGCTTCTGTTGGTCTGCCAACTGCTTCATGATTTCGGTGTAGTCAATGCTCGGATGATTTGTGAATACGCCAATACCTAGCATGAGCAATACCTTCCACATATTACTGACGTCTTTGAGCGTCATGATACGCACAATGGTTTCTTCATCAATGGAAGAGGTGAACGCCGTCCCGATATTTTTTCCATCGGCCCATTTTTCCAGATGCGCACGTTTGTTGGGGACAAACGCATCGTTGAGCTGCGACACCTTGATCATCTTCCTGTATGCATCAAGCTTCTCGCGAATTCTTGCCGCGGGCGTATTCCCCTCCATAATACGCTCAATTTTCTTGGTGTTGTCCGCGGTTTTGGTTTTTCCGTTTTTCCCCTTGTCGGAAGTGGAAGTCTTTTCCGTTTCCTTGGGCAATGCATCTTCCAAATCGTGTTCTAGTCGTTCAACGTGTTCGTTGAGAGTGTTGTTGAACTCAATGGACTTGAGCAGGTCCGTCATTACCGACTCGGGGATGTTGGCCTGTTGAATGCAGAATTTGGCAATTTTCTCGGGTTCGTTACTTAGATAGATGGTGGGTCCGTCGGTGAGTGTATGCGAGTCCTTTGTGGAAATATACGTGCCCACCACCTCGTCTGCTATCGGTGTCCCTGTGCTGACACCCTTGGGTATGACCGACACGCTTTGTGAAGGGGAATTGGTCACTACAGCGGTGCGAGTATTGTACGTGGCGAGGTAGAAGCTGTTCCAGTGTTCGTCTTTGATGTTGACTAACATGTCCAAGTAGTAGTTCTTTATTTCCTGCATGGTAATGTCTTCTGCGGACGCAAATTTGCGATTAACCAGACGGGACGTGTAATTGTTCCTATTGGCAATACTAATGGCGCTGGAAATATCAGTGAGGTCAAAATATCGCATGAGCACGGGGTTGTCTTGGCAATGCTTGACAAACCGCTTCATTGCGCTGAAGTCGCTGGATATGTTGTGTGGGGAAACGACATACCCGTGTTTATTGACAATGGGAACGGATTTGCGGCAATCGCTGCTAACAATGTTGATAATGTCGGGGTCATGTTCTGCAAACCTTGCGTTGAAATCTGAAATGGTGTTTGTCAGCTCGTGCATTTTGGGCAATGTTGCCGAGGACAATACCATGTTTGGTATTAGATTCTTCTGCCAGTTTTCTTGGATAATTTCATGACACTCGTGTGTTTCGTAATCTAGTGTGATGGTGGGTTCGTCCCAATAGGTGATAATATCATATTTTTCGTTGAAAGCTAGCATGTAGTACATGGCCGGCAAGTAAGATTTGACATCGCAAATCATGAGCTCCACTTTGTCTCCAACAGAGTTGTCTACTTTGCGGATACCGCCTGACCTCCAATCCTTTGTGTAGTCCTTTGCCGCGAAATAGTGCAATCGGATGTCGTCTGCCGTAGCGCACCCGAACGCAAACGCCACCTTTTTCTGCATATTAATTGCGGATTTAGCCAAAGCAAGACCCACGTGTCTGGCAGCACACACGAAGATGATCTTGTGGTGGTTGAGTAGTCCGATCGGCGTGAGCGTCTTTCCGGTACCTGTGGGCGCAGTGTACATGATGAGTTTTGGGGAAGGGTTTTTTGCGTGGGTAAATATCTCCTTTTGGTGGCGATACAAGCATATGTCGGCGTAGGCCAGCATGTCTGTATTTTGCTCAATGTAATCTGCGGAGTGTTCAATAATGTGGAGGAGGTCCACGTCTTCTTCTAGTACGTTTAGCATGGCCTCTACGATGTCCCGCACGTGTTTGTTGGGAGACAATGACACGCCAAGGAGTTTTTTCAACGTAACGTACTGCTCGCACCACGCAAGTGACGTAACTGGGTCCGCCAAGGCTTTCTTTTTTTTGGTGTGCACACCATACTTGTGAATAAGCATAGCTTCTGTCATGTCCAGCAAGGTGTTTTCCATGAGTGGCTGTTCGGCAATCATCTCAGGCGTATATCGTTGCAATTTGATGGACAGCGCCTTTTTGAATGCGTGTTTTGGTTTCCAGTTGCTTTTAAAGGCGCTTAGGAATGCGAATTGTTCATTGTCTGGGATGACACAGGTTTCCTTCAGCTTGATGATGCGGTGGAGAATGTAACGCGAGAATACGTAGTCGTCCAATTCAGAGGTTTGAACCATTTTTAAGTAGCTAAGTATAGTGTTTTTTTTGTTGTATTTGATGTTGACATTGTCATACCCATCAATGATGAGTTTGAGTATTTCCTTTTCGCCGCTGCTTATGGGTTTCTCAATAGAGTCCCATTCGGATTTGGTTAGTTTACGCTGTTGAAGATCCATTGTTGGAAGAGTTCAATACTTATATACTGGAAATATTTCCATGCAATTTGTTTCATTTTTATATTACACGCGAAATGACCCTACTATTTAAATAAAAATGAAACTTGAAGATATTTACACATTTAGATATATATACAACTACATGGGCGGTCCAACTATCATTAGCATTGAGGGGAATATTGGTTCGGGGAAGTCCACGCTATTAAAATACCTGACACAATGTTGTGAATGGGGGAAAGAGTTTGTGTTCTTACAGGAACCTGTTGATGTGTGGGACACTATTACGGATGAGCAAGGGGTCACTATGTTGGCAAAATTCTATAAAGACCAGCATCGGTACTCCTTTTCCTTTCAGATGATGGCGTATATCTCTAGGTTGGCCTTGTTAAAAAAAACATGCGACGAAAATCCAAATGCGATTATTGTTACGGAGCGAAGCTTATACACAGACAAACATGTGTTTGCAAAGATGTTGTATGATACGAAATACATAGAAGAGGTGGAGTATAAGATATATTTGAATTGGTTCAATACATTTGCAGATGACTATCCTATTTCCAAATTTATCTATATCAACGCAGACCCCCCGACTTGTTTTGGGCGAATCATATCGCGGTCACGCAGAGGCGAATCATCCATAGACGTTGGATATTTAGAAAAATGTGGACGTTACCACAACAATATGTTGTTGAAAGAGTATAGCGATAAGTGTGTTGTCATAAATGGAAATGACGACTTTCGTGTAATGAAGGATGAGTGGGTGAGTATAATTAAAAAATATATGGTGCGCCAATAAAATATCCCTATATAACATATGGTAAAAGGACAGAAAATGAGTAAAAATGTGCCTAGATTGATGGAAGTTGCTAGGGTGTCGTATCTCGTGATAGCGCTCATTATTGTGTGTTTCTTTGTGTCCTATGTCTTTCCTGATGTGTTTCTGACATCCGTCGGCAATGTTATCCTTCTTTTGTTTGTAGCGGCCACGTTTTCCTGCGGAAAGATGTACGGGCTGCTGGTCGCGTTCATTGTAGGTGTGTTTGTACTATACATGCGAAAAAACGTCATTGTGTACGAAGGCATGGACAATCAAGCGACACAGCTTACTGAGAAACGCGCAAACCCGCAGCAAAATCAGTTTTTGAGTATAGATAGGAGTGGAAATGTAATCGCCACGAAGATAGAAGAGGGCGGTAAGATAGGACCCGTCCCTCCGCCTATTCCAAAATCTGCCGGAACATGAATGGATAAAAATGTTCAAAGAGAGATATGCCGCGTCAGCGTCCAATGAAGACGTACAATCATGGCTGTCGTCTTCGCCCCCGCAGTGGCCGTGGACACATTCCACCGAGGTGGCGTTCACAGAGGGCGCCAAACAATGCTGAAATAGAAAAACTTCTTGAAATCACAAAATATATGATGCCCGAACGTGACGTAAATGTGTTGATTCCCAACGCATTTTTGCTTGCAAAATGGGTAAAATATGTTGTAGAAATAAAAAGCATGTAAGAGATAGATACTAATATATTTTCGGTAGATATATAAATACTATATGGACCAGAGAAAGAATCCTCCCATAATTAAAGAGCTACAAGACGAGTACTACAAGCCGGTCATGTTTTATAATACAACATTAAGAAATGTTGGTTTATTTTCCTCTATATCGTTGACAGTAATGGCCGTTGCTGCCGGCTCAAAAAATAAAAGTGTCAAGCTGTTGTTGCGTGTTATGGCTTTCCTCTTACTTATGGTGTCGGCGGATATAGTTTACGGGCTTCACACGACGTTTCAAGATATGAAAAGTAACCCAGAAGTGGAGAAATATATGCAGCACTGGGATTATATTACTTATGGAGTGGCATTTATTATTGGGATTATGATTGTATATGATGTCTACAAGCTTTACATGGAGCAAACTTACATGGTTGCCTTGGTTAAGCGTAATTTGTAAGAAGGTTGCTCTGTAGCCGTCTCGTGGGTTTGAATTTCAATATGTCTAATTCGTTGGAGGTAGTCGGGAACTCCTCTTTTCCGTAAATATCTTGCAGCATAATCCATTCAAACATTCCACCGAGATAGATGAATACGTGATGGAATCCCATGTCTGTAAGTTGCTTGTATTTTTTACGTATAGTGTCGTCATTTGTGTTTTTTCCGTAAATGACTATGCACCTATTTGTTTGTTTAGACTGAATGCACTGGTTTATTATTTCTTCCTCGTGTATAGCTCCAATGGTGGTTGGAATGAGACAGGCTTGCTCGGTCGGTGTTAGTGTGTTTATAAGCAGAGTCCCTCCGCGCCCGTTGACGAGTTGTTGCACGTCTTCAAAATTTAAAAAGTTGTTACTAGATGATGCATTTCCCATACATATACACGAAATAAGTGTTTAAATATTAGTACGCATTGGAATAATAGGTGTGTAATATATGGAATGTATAAAACAAGGGACGTTAGTGGTGACGATAGCCATAGTTACACACGGAGTTGTTATTTCTACTGCACTTACGCAAGAACAATACCAACTTTTTGATGGCGCGCGACTTTTCACCATGTCTGGAAAATTTGACAATGTTGTTTGTCACGATATGGTGCGAGATGACTATTTTAGAAAGCTGTATACTATTTTCAGAGAGAACCTAGACCAGTCTACGTATAAGAAGGTAAACGCATATAAGGAAATGTTAACACCAAAATACATGTCCTACTTGAGAATGTTTTTTGATGATTTGGAAAACAAGGAGGTCTGTCAAATCTACCCGCATATTGACTTTGATAAAGCATATTTAAGCGATTCTTCTATGACAGGAATTTATCTCGTATCCGTCCACTTAAAGCACAAGAACACCCTTGAACTCATTTATCCTGCGGTTGGAATGAATGATGATATCCGACTTGATTCATTAAGGGGGATATGCGAGTTCAACACCAAATTCAACATGAACATAGACTGCACACCTTTAGTAGAGAGAATACAAAAATTGTCATCGCCTTATCCGAAAGGAGTAGACGCAACGTCACGACAATTAGACGCTTGGAACGTCTCTGTTACTACTTCAGGAACAATCACGCACATTCGGTTGAGTTATTTGGTATATTTAGTGAAATGTATATTGACGGGGCAATGTAGTTCAAGCGGGCCTGTTGCCGCCGATTCTTTTAGCGAAGATATCAAGTTGAATCTTTTTGATTTTTCGTGCTCCTCTCTTCATAAATCTATTCAGGGCAACCCGATTACCAATTATACCGATGCGAGCGTAGAATCAGGAATTGAGAAATTTGGAGGCGCGTAATGGGTGGATGTGTTGATATGCCAGTTATTTAGAAAGTAATGAGTGAGTGAGAGAGAGAGAGAGAGAGAAAGAAAGAGAGTTTGATTAATTACAATTCTTCCATATCGCCCGCCAATAAAATCTTTGGTTATTATATAACATGCACCCAACCCACGGAGGAAGAACCAAGCGCCATGGAGGCAAAGTAGCATACGGCGGTAGAAAGCGTCGCACACGCAAAGGTGGACGTAAGGGAGGAAATGCAACCACTAAGGTTGTGGGAGGCAGACGCCGCAGGTCTCGCAAGTCTCGCAAGTCTCGCAAACATTAAGTATTAAATAGTAAGCAACAATTTCACAAAAAAATGTAGCAAAGATTTAGGCAAATACACGTTTGGCAGATATATCTTGTCAAACGTATATTATTTAGCAATTACACCAGAATGCGCGTTACATCACATCACCCAATCCTACCTTGTATCAAATGAAACGATAATATCAACGTTCTCCTTTTTGATGCTTTTGCTGGCGCATATAGAAAGCTCTTCGCGCTTCTTCCTAGTCTTGGTGTTATCGCTCTTTGTGCTATCAAAGCTGTGTGAACGTTTGCGGCTAGTACTATTTCGGTTATTCATGTCTTTTTCGATGGTCGCATAATTTTCTTCAATGTAGTCGATTACTTTATTCTCTAGTGCCCATTTGAAAAAGTTTAGTTGTCCAATGGTTGTCTCGATAAACTGGTTATTGTTGTACGGAATTGTGATTCTTTCCCATCTACAGAACGGGTCAAATCGCTTCTTGCTATATGCTTTGAGCTTTAGCTTGTAATCAATGTACACTTTAAACGGGCGATGCCCCACCATATACTGAGTCCAATTTTTTTTAGAATAATTGGTCGCAAACCAGTCTACTATGCGCAGGGAAATGGGAGACGTTCCCGTAATAATGGATAACATCTTGTCTAAGAGTCCACTTGATTGATAATAATCTATTAGCCTATCTAGCAATAATTGATTCTGCGTTACATAACTTTTTTGAGACATACTAAGTCTGGCGCGTATTTTTTAAACTATTTAGCGAAGAATTGATTTATTCATTTGCAACTGATTTGTCAACCAATATTGTTGATTTAGGCTTTAAAAACCTGTCTTGTAGGGATATATGGTCTACATAAGATGATGAATTAAAGAAGAATGGGTTGCGTCCTGTTTGAGAAATCATGTCCCTCTCGGCCATTTTGAAATACATGGTTTCGCGTGGGTCATCATACGGGTCTGTGTATTTTTCTCCGAGAAACGGAGTTGGGAGAGTATCGCTTAGAGAAACCCCCGTGTCAGTTACTAGTACCGGAGGGTTATCCTGTGCAGGCAATTCGCATATGGTCTTGGCGGGAGGTGAATGATGATTGATAACTCTTTTTGATCTCAGTGGCTTGGACCCGTCAGTCCATTGTTGCACGTACATATATAGGTAAGACATAATTGTTTTTGAATTTTAATTTATAGCATAAATGTATGAAGATTATACCATTAAAAAAAATAAACTTTCGTAACATTATCATAGGAACTATTATTGTAATTTTTCCGTTTGTATTGATTTTTTTGGTTGCATGGTATTTAGGATTTATTTTTACGGATAACGTGTTTGTAGATTTATGTATAAAAAACGTTGATGAAAATGGGTGTACCGCGATAAAAGGATGTGACTGGAAAAAAGACACCAACAAGTGTATTATGACTAGTTCATGTACCGATATTCGGTCCCAGCAAAATTGTGCAGAAGGGTGTACATGGGACCCGAACACGAGACTTTATAATAGTAATATATATGGACTATGTCGTCCAGATTTTAAACTAAGTGTTAGCGAGGTGGGAGAGGAGACTGAGTTGAAGCAGTAAGCATTATCAGTCGATGCCTTCGCGTTTGATAACTAATTGTTTCGTGTCTAGAAATTTGTTTGCGTCACGGGTCTTTCGTTGTAGGTTACACTTTAAACAAGCAACCACCACATTCCCTTTATTGTGCCCAATGTCGTTGTTTATTCTGTCCAATGTCCATTGTTGCATATCTCTTCGGTGTTCATATAAGATATACATGTCTTCATTGCAATAATGGCAATGCATACATGCGTCGGTTAAAATACCGCACACATACGCGTAATCTACAAACAAATCGGTATCATATCTCTTTTTCAAGACATCTTGATGTTTATAAGAAGACACCTTGGTTGCGACGGGCTGCTTGAGTATTGCATCATGCTCTGCAAGTTTTTTCAGTTGAAATGATGTGGTATACCATTCGGGGTCTAAATTCAATTTGGCTGTAATTTTTCTTTTTTCGGCATTGCTCTGTTGTCTAGATGTAATTTTTTTAATCATATACTTGTTATGCGTGCCTGCGATAACCATGGATTTTGTAGAATGTTGGTCTATATCATACATAGTAATAATATAGCAAGTAATGCTTATATTACTATCTACAAAAAAGAAAAGAATACCTGTAAAACGAGAGAAACCAGAGGAGGCAAACGACGAATAACAACAATGGGACGCGTCGCAGCAACTAAAGTGAAAGTGAAAGTGAAATAATAACTACAAATATGTAAATGTAATAAAAAGAAAGTTTAAACATAGTAGTTTAAGTAATGTACTATAATGAGTAGTAGTACACAAGAAGAAGAATGTATGGAGCTTAAGAATATAAAATACAAAACAATGTTGATCAGCGGTTCCGATATTCAGGAAACCAAGACATCTGCGGACATGCGGAATCTTGAAAGATTTTTAGAGGAAGAAAAGTTTACCAACCAAGCCGAGACATGGTGTAAACTGGATAAAACCATCAAAACTCAAAAGCTGATAGTATACGCAGAAACGTATGCCGTGCGTCACAAGCTGCCCGACTCTGAACTTGCAATTTTGGTACTTTTCTTGAAAGAGTGTCTCAACAAAAAAAAATTGGGCCGCGTGAAAGACGTTACCTACGACAAGGACGCTGGGATTATTAAAGATATTCCCTCGTTAATGTTTAACAAGAGTTCGCGTCAATATACATTGAAACGAACCGATCGTCGCGTGTCTACTTTAAAAAGTCTTCCCCAGAAATCAAATAAGAAGCTGATTATCAAGACCACTAAAAAAACGACTAGCGTAGATTCTGTACAAGATACCGATGATTAGAGTAGGTTCTACTCTGTTGGCGTGTAACATATAAAAATGATTACAATATAAACATTTTAGTTTATATTATAAAGTCTATATCTGCGTATGAACGAACTTTCACAATTAGAGGATATTTTGGAAAGCATTGTTCCCATCGACAATGCCTTGTTGCATTCCAACGAGTTCAAACAAGCAGTGTTTGATGTGGTGGAAGAATATATGGACGACAATGTACTAACTATGATGAACGAAGATTTTCATGAAACGCTTCTGAGCGACGTGTTTCATTTGATGATTTGTCAGTTTGAAGACGACCTGAAGTTTTATAACTATGAAGAATGTGAATGTCTCATAGACGATATAATACATGAGTATTATAGTGATGTTTGTAATCCAAGGACATGTGACGACGACGATAGACGCGGTTATACGCTTGATAATGTGGATGTAAAAAAGCATATACAAAAACTGAAGACGCAATTGTCCAACTTGAAAGCACAGCCGCAGCCGCAGCAGCGTACAAAGGAATGGTATGAATACAGATACAACTTGATAACTGCGAGCAATGCTTACAAGGCGTTTATGACGGGGAGTGAATATAACCAGCTGATATATGAGAAATGTCAACCGCTCGTGGTTCCTTCCAAGCCAACGGAAGACGAGGCGGATACATGCATGCCTGTAAACGTGGACACCACATTACATTGGGGGCAAAAGTATGAAGAAGTCTCTGTCATGATTTATGAGGACATGTACAATACCAAAATTGAAGAGTTTGGATGCATTCAACATCAGACCATCCCATTTTTGGGCGCCTCGCCCGATGGCATCAATATGGATCAAACCAACCCAACGCTTTATGGACGAATGTTGGAAATCAAGAACATTGTGAATCGGGACATTACTGGCGTACCTAAAACAGAGTATTGGGTCCAGACGCAACTGCAAATGGAGGCATGTGACTTGAATGAATGCGACTTCTTTGAAACTCGTATAAAAGAGTACGAAAGCGAGCAGCAATATGTGGATGCTGTCAAAAATAAAAGTATGTTAGGTGTCTGCGTAAACAACCCAAGAAACAATGTATTTTATAGTGGCATAGTTATGCATTTCTCAAAGAACGGAAAGCCTATCTACAAATATTCCCCGCTTAATATTGCAGGCGATGCGCTAAAAGAGTGGGAAGAAAACATGCATAAAGAGCTGGATGTCTCCAGCGACGTATTATGGATAAAAAATATGTACTGGTATCTAGAAGAGTATAGTTGTGTGCTTGTGTTGCGCAATAAAACATGGTTTGACGCGGCATTGCCTCTTCTGCGAAGCGCGTGGGAGACCATTACAAAAGAGCGCATAGAAGGTTATCAGCACAGAGCACCTGCAAAACGAACGGCAAAGAAGACGACCTCTGAATCTGATGGCGGGTCGAGTTGTATGATACGCTTAAATAATGCGTTGGGTAATGTAGTGGTGAACGATGGCACCATTACATCATGTTTTCAGTACCATAATATTCCTATGAAAATAAGAACCGAATCTATCGACGAAACGTCAAAGAAGATGAGCGGACCCCCTACGGGTTAGTTGGTTGGTTGGTTGGTTGGTTGGTTGGTTGGTTGGTTAGTAGAGAATGTTGCCCTTGTTATAATACGGAAGCATGTTTTGGGTGTCTGATTTATAATAATTCACGCGAGGCCCAGGAGTATCTGGATTGACTGGTGGCAAAGGTGTCACCACATTTGAAGTAGTTTTGCGATTCTTATATAAGGCGCCACAAAAGTCTGCCGGCATACACGTTCCCTCGTCGGGGTTGTCTGGGTGGCGAATATTGTTTGTTTCTTGTGCATAGCTCCCCACCTCAAAATCTGGATAGTTTCGCCATATCATGTTAGCTGTACAAGTGGAAGTACTATTGCTATTTGTATAAGGAAACATAGTATTGGGTAAGATGCGACCATATGCGGTTGAATAATCACCTAAAGCATATCTGAAGTTATCGTATCCTTCCTTTTTAACAGAGTTTGTGGAGAACATTGCATTGTATATTGCGGTGGAAAGTATGATAAATATGAACGCGAAAAAGAAGATATTGCTTTTTGAATATTTATTCATGGATTATATATACTATGAATAAAAAATACAATATGATACAATGGATATATCCCAATTTAAGTACCGCGCATGCCATAGGTGGTTGGTAGGCGATTATGGCGACTTTGGCAAATCGCCCATAACTTTTTTCATTTCATCGCACGTTTCCAGTAAATCAACCGAGAATTGTGTCATGTAGAAGCATCGTAAGCACACCATGACATCCACCAAGGAGTTGTGTAAGTTTTGAGCACTTGTTTGGAATAGATGTTGATGCAATTCATCTAATGTAGGCCATTTAACGTAGGACTTGCCCGTTTTCGCCGATACGGCTTGTACGTTACATCTTTTAACGTTTTCTTTCAATGTGCAACATGTTTTCATTTGCTGCATGATTCGTCCGAACGCAGCATATCCGTTTGTATGAATGTGTCCAGCCGACTTGTTTGAAATAAGCCGATACCATTCGGCCTTTAGCATATTGATATCAAAATCTATATTATGACCAACTATCAGGTCAACCCTCTCGCAATCTTGGGTGAATTTGGCAAGCACATTTTCAATAGACACGCCGCGGGTTTGGCATACTAGGTTGGTGATTCCGTGGATAGTTTCGCTCTCACCATCTAGATTAATGTGGTTGGGTATCTTCACGATTTGGTCTGTTACATTGTCCATGCTGTTAGTTTCTGTGTCGTAGATAGCATAACTAAATTGTACAATATATGGCCACATGTTGACGCTTGTCAAACTTACCTTGTTAAAGAACTCCTTTGGCGGAAGCCCGCTGGTTTCTGTGTCAAATACTAAAACGCGCATAGTATAGTTAATAGTTATATGGTATATTCTTTCTAACCTATTGTATTTCATTTTTATTTAGCAATTGAATAATTTTTGTTCTTTGCAAGGTGCAAAGCTTTGTCTATGCCACTTTGTGATACCATGTGTGTTAATTCCAAGCATATGTTGCTTTGCTCCATACCCTTTGTTACCACGAATGGAATAGTACTCGTCCAAATATGGGTGCTCGTCACATAGCTCTTCTATGTATGCGTCTCGTTCGGTCTTTGCCAATATAGAAGCTGCTGCGATGCATGCATATGTGTTATCTCCCCCCTTGACACACATGTGTGGAATGGAGGTGATTTGTTGTTTTTCCTTGTCGTATCGAATGTAGTTATTGAAATAGTTTCCGTCTACCAGCAAGTAGTAGTCGTGGTCTGGGGTAGAATCCACAATTTTATCCCTACATGCGCGAATGGCCTTGTGCATGGCAGACTGCGTGGCTTGCAAGATATTAATGGAATCAATGGTGTCTTCGTCTTCAAACGCAACTGCCCAAGACGTTGCATTTTCTTTGATGTAGATGGCCGCTTCTATTATTTTTTTCTTGGACGTGAATTTCTTGCTATCTTTCATGCGCGAGAAATCAAATACGTTGGTGTCGGTGGTTTTAGGCAATATTACCGCAGCGGCATACACTCTGCCGAAGAGAGGTCCTCGTCCGGCCTCGTCCACGCCGATTTCATGAGTTGTTTCGGTGTCTGTATAACTAGTGGCCAACATTTGGTATACAATGCATTGAATATTTTCATTCATTATTTTTTTCACAATATAGAATATAGCCCATGAAATTCAAATTATTTGGTATCAAGTTCAATACATTATACGTGATTCTAATAGCACTCGTTGTACTAATTATTAGCTATTTTTGTCTTAGCTCTATTCGCGAATCTTTTGCGGTGAGTAACGGACAGCGCGTGCTAGACCTTCTTTCTGCACAATATACGCAACTTCCGACTGATGCGGAAATTGAAAGTGTATTGGGTGGCAAATACCCCCCTCAATTTAAAAAGACACTTACACAGGCCATTTATGCTCTCCATCAAGCAACCTATGGAGTTCCCGTGGTTATAGACAAAGTAAATGCTGCACATGAGGTATATCAAACCATGACCAAGGAGAGAAAAGACAAGCTTATGAGCATCGTTTCTCCCACAAATACGGAACAAAATGCTGCATCTGGGGACCAACCAGATGTCAATAATAACGCGGCGTTCTCTATGGTCGTTGGCGAGACAACGGCGCCGGTAGAGATTACGGGGACCGGCGATGACCAGAATGTTGTACTTCCAGATTCGCCATTATTGCCGCCAGTGAACGCGACAACCGAAGGATTTAGTCTTTTGGGACCGCAGGTGGATATGAGTAACTGCGGCAACTCATTGAAGAGGCTGAATGATAGTCTGTCGTACACAATTGACGCCATTCTTAAACTCAAGGGAGATAGTGCAGACGGGTCAATTCCTTGCGGCCAAGATTTGAGCACGCTTGTCAAAATTTCTGACTTCGACGATAACTTTGAATATTTTAAGACGTACTGCTATGCTAAGGCAAAGCCCGAACTGGTGAAGCTCTCTGGAAAGTTGGGCGAATTTCCTAATTTCAAAAAGTTGACCGATGACATTATTGAGTATGGCGACAACATCATCATGTATTTGAGCAATTTTCGCAAAGAGTTTGATCTTTCTGTTAAGTGTGTGGACCCTCCAAATAAGAACGCGGGAGATACCAATCCTCCTGTTGGTGCGGCAGGCAGTGCTGCGGCGGCAACACAGATTCCTTCTCCCAGTAATTCAACCTGCAGCGCCACGTCTTCAGTGCCGGCAATGCGACCAAGCGTGTGTAACAATATGCAATCAACAAATCAGCCGCCTATTTCTTGTCCCGCGCCAGTGAACACCTCGCGCAACGCTCCTTGCGATAACTACAATCACTATAGCAATAGCTCTATACCGACCATGTTTTATGGCCCAAATGGGTCGGTTGCCAAGGTCGGAAACGCGATGAATGGGCGGTATACAATCGTTATCACGAATAGCCAAGGGGAGAATAGCGTGTATAACGACAATGCAAATAATGTTGAGAGTGGACCTCGGCCGGATACCGCAACGTATTACGGACCGCAACGCACGCGCGCAGTCTTTTACACGGATCAATCTGGCAAGAAGTCCATTCGGGTGATGTACGCAAATGGTTCAACCCATTCATACACCGAAAACAACACGGAGGGGTATACCAACATGAAAAATGGAAATCAGACAACCGAGACAACCGAGACAATTGAGGTGGTTGATATGGGGACCATGGGCAATGCTAGCAACTACAACAATGCGTATGATCTGTCTATAACAAGCGACGAGTATAAGAGCAGTCTTCCCAAGGGAATTCCCAAATATATGATTCCTCCTGGACAAGACGATATGTATATTTTGAAGTCGGAAGTCGTGCCGCCAGTATGTCCCGCATGCCCCCCTCAGATCCTCAAGTGCAAGGATGACAATGAATCGGATGTTTCCAAATGCCCTCCATGTCCCGCGTGTGCTCGCTGCCCCGAGCCATCCTTTGATTGCAAGAAGGTGCCCAACTACGGAAGTGGGAATCTGGGCGCAAACTACAATAACCAAAACGGAGCATTTGGACGCATGATGTCGCCTGATGGGGGGCAATTGAGTCTACCCCAGCCCGTGCTCAATGAGTACAGCACCTACGGGATGTAGGATAGTATAATATAGCTAGCTCTATATAGATGAATATGTTATGTGTAAAAATATACACATAATATATGTGTTTTAGTGCAAATGCGAGTATGGGTGCCTTTCTCGTGGGTCTGATATCGCTTGGGTTCATCCTGCAACGAAAAATGTATGCATTCGGTATGTTTTATAGTTCGGTGGTTGTCATGCAACTGGTAGAATATTTTGCACACATATCATTGGATACACGCAACAAACAACTTAATAAATGGTCTGCCATTGGCGTACTAATTATCATCTTTGTACAGCCAGTGTTATGGTCTCTCTACAACGCAATATATGTGATTAAGGACAAGGCTGTATCCAACATCATTTATGGGATGGTCGCGTTGTTTACAATGTTTATAGGATTTTTCTATAACTACCTCAATGAGAGAAACGGGATGAAGATAGGTAAGTTGCTTCCCAATTGTAGCTCGTCGTTTTGTCGGTTGGACTGGTTATTTTTTAGAGAAAATATCCTGTTTTCTCTCACATGGCTCTTCTTCTACTTCTTTTTATTCCTTTACACAAATGTAGCAATACGTGTCAAACCATACAGCGTGTTTAGTGTGCTCCCAGTATTGCTAGGAATGAGTATTGTGTATATGATTGTGGTAGATAAAGTGAATAATATTCAAAGCATAGTCAGCGGATTTGGATCTATATGGTGCATCGCTGCAGTCAGCGTAGGTCCGCTTGTTTTGGCGTATCCTTCCATTTCTAGGTAAACATGTATACGTACGTACATACAATAAATAATATATAATGTTAAATAGTATAACAATGATATATTATGTATTTGGGGATAGTCATGGAAATGAGTTGTTAAATTTAGATCTCCCGAATATTTACCATTGTTCGGAGCCGAGTATTACCATGCATCGTATAGGCAGGGATAATAGTGTAGTATGGTGTCAGGAAGAATATATGTCAGAAGATAGTATTGTTATTTCGTGTTACGGCGAAGTAGATTGTAGATGCCACATAAAACGTCAAGAGCTTGCTGGCAGAGACGTGGATGAAGTGATCGAAACTCTCGTTGAAAAATATATTGCAACAATATCAAGAATATTCAAGCAATGTAAGAAGGTTCTTGTGTTTGGCGTAATACCTACCTGCAGAAAAGCAGATTATGATGCGCATGTATCTGCTGCAAGCGTGTTTCCTTTTGTTGGCACAGATAAAGAGAGAGTTTATTACACAGACAAGGTAAATGAACGATTAGAGCATTATTGCAAAATCCATAACAATTTATTGTACGTGTATCCATATGGTTTCGCTAGAAGAGACGATGGAACGCTCAACTACGAGGTATCTGATTTGAATGTTCATATTAGTTTGGATAATAACAAACCACTCATTGATAAAATTGCTGAAATAAGTAAACAAATTGTCAGCGACAACCCATTTATTTACAAAAATAACATCATATTCCAAATACAAAACAATGTCAAAACACAGCGGATAGATACAAATACATCTGTGTATACCCTTGAATATTATGATACTCCTAGCAACCAACAGATGCATCGTTTTTTTCTATTTGAGACACCATTTCATGGTGCTTTTTCACACTGGATATACGAGTCTGCTGTATTTCTTGTGCACTATATCGAGCTTTTGAAAGAATATCCCGATTTACGGCTTCTTGTGAGGTCATCGCCTGCACGTAAGTACAAGAAGCAGATTTTTAAGGTCTTTGGAATAAAGGATTGGTGCATTCATTGGATAAATGGCGACATTAAAGACGATGACCACGAGATTAACTATGCAAACCTGCCTCAGCCAAATCAGTGCATAGTATCTCCAGTGCAGTGCATGACTACCGAGAAACTCCCTCGTCTGGACGATTTTCATCAGCTATCTAAAAAGTATGTCGCGTTTGTAGAAGATAAGATGAAAGAAGAACGCGTGGATGGAAATGATATTATTTTTTGTATACGTGGAAGCGTTGATTTATGTACAAATAGACTACCAAATTACGATATGGCGTATTCTATCTTGAAGGATAAGCAATATCTGAAATATGACTCTTCTGACGTTGAAAATATATGCGAACAATTTGCGGTTATTTCAACGGCAAAAGAGTTATTTATAGATTACGGGTCTGCGTGTTGGGTAAATGCCATGTTTTGCAACAATGCGACCATTTACATAAGCGACCATGATAATACCATGTCTTGGCAATATGTAAAATATAACGCACTTTGTCTATTACTGGGTATGATAAAAAAGCGGAATAACAGAATTACCAACTTGCACTTTCCCTCCACCAACTATTGATTGTTATCGCTTTTTTAGACATTTTTTATCCATCTGAAAAGTGTTTGCTCTATCTGTCTGCGGAATAATCTTGATGACGCATTTACTTTTTTTCCCGTAGAGGGGCTCGGTGCATCCCTTTTCGCTCTTTCTAGTTTTGCGTTGTACCTTGAAGAGTTTGGGAGTTTCTTCTGTGCATCGTGCACGGAAATGCTCGTATCTCTCGCGCACGTCGCAGTAAGAAAGCCCCGATTTCTTTCCTAGCATTCGGTTCACGAGTTCGTGTAGGTTATATATGTACCTAGAGAAGGTGTCGCGGTCTTTCATGCATTGAAGAGTAAGAGGGAGGGACTTGAAATTTGTGACTAGATTTTTGCGGCAGTATTTGCACGGAAGGGTGTATTGCAAGGATTTAACAAAATGCATGTAGTGTAATTTTTCAGAAGGGGATGGTGCAATGGGGTAATTGAAACTCATGGTGTGGAGGTAGTGCCACATACCAGGACCCCATACAGCAGTGAGCATGCCATCTCCGCTGAGGTAATCTTTTTTTGTAAACACCCGCTTTGCACGGGGGTTGGTCTTTTTTGTTTTATGGTTCAATTTACGTACTTTTCGCGTATGTGTCATGAACGATGGCAACTAATATATTAGGAGAAATTAATATGGAAGAATATTTCTATGTTTCTCTAATGAGGTAATAATGATAACACCCGAACGTGTTTGCATTATTTTGACATCTACTATTTGCGTAAATCGGAACAAAATAGGGCTTGTGCAGATTGACGCAGACGAGCGCCGTAAGTTGTATCTTGCACGAATAAAGCAGTGGCTAAATTGCACAAATTTTAGGGTAGTGCTTGTGGAGAATTCGGGATACATGTTCCCCGAACTGCGCGAAGATTTGGTGGCACACCGCGGTCGTTTTGAGATATGTGCATACGATGAATCTGTGAATGAAGAGGCGGTCTATTTGCGCAATGACCAAAGTAAGGGGTGTAGCGAGCTGTTTGCCATCAACTACGCATATCGTAACTCGTTTCTTGCTAAAAATAGCGACTATATCATCAAGATCACATGCAGGTACTTTCTCGCAGGACTGGAGAACTTTGTGCGTACCACAAACTTGGAAGAATACGCTGCGATGACGCAACACAGCCCAGATAGATGCGAGATGGTGGGCTGCCGGCTAGATACATTTGGACGTGTGTTTTTTGTAAAAGCATTAGATGATACGGGTAATAGACATGGTCACGTAGAACGTGTCTATAAGTTTAGAATGAATGAGCTACGCAACCAAGGTGGACAAGTGTTGGTCTGTCCTGAATTCTCAATAGAGCCTACTCCGCGTGGAGGCGCAAATTCAGTGTTTACGTTCATTTAGTTAGCTAGTTAGCTAGTTAGCTAGTTAGTTAGTTAGTTAGTTATGCAAATGCACCCGACTTGTCTGTCTTGCTGGACAAACCTTCTTTTCTACTAGCATCTTTGGCATCTAATGAGATGTAGAAAGATGCTGTGAAAAAGATGAACGGCAGGAGGACAAGAGCCCACGAAATGACACCTACCCCCTTTCTACACATCCAGTCTAGGAACCATGCCCATATAAGTACAAAGAATGTATTTACAAGGAGGGTGACAAACCTGAAGTTGATAAGGAACCCCACAAGCAGTGAAATTGCCGCAAAGAACACGTAAAGTTGTGCGGGGGTGCAGTATTTACCAATAGTTGTAAACATTATACTATATGATTAGATTTTTTTGTAAGCTGAGTTTTTTTGTTTGTGGTTTGTTGCAACTTTTCGTATGCATTATAACTCCGCGTTTTAACGTCCATGACTTTTTTATAATACAGCTCGTCATTTGTGAACCCATGACGTTGGAGTTCCAATAGGTTACCTAAAGTGTCTCTGAATAACATGTTATATAACATATAGACCAACATTTATATTCGTTATAAAAATGTTATTTTATATATAGGGTATGTATAAATGGGTGTATTTGACGGACTATCAACAAGTGTGTCACGATTGACATCAAACATGACAACGCAAAAATTACTGATTATCTGCTTTATTGTTATTCTTTTAGCAGTAGCTGCCTATTTTTTGCTTAAAAAGTTTATATTCCCAAACGCCATTGATGGCTTTAAAGAACAAATAGGGGCGGATGCAGATGATGACGTCAAGGATGCTGAAATCATGATGTTTTATGTAGACTGGTGCCCGCACTGCAAAACTGCCAAACCGGAGTGGAGTAGCGCGATGGAGGCCATGGACGGAAAGGTTATTAACGGCCATAAAGTACAATTCACCGAAGTCAATTGCACGGACGAGTCACCAGAGGTTCAGGAAATGGTAGAGAAGTTCAATATTGAGGGGTATCCCACCATTAAACTTATTAAGGGCGACCAAGTAATCGACTTTGAGGCCAAGCCCACCAAGGACACGATTACGCAATTCTTGAATACTGCTCTATAATTCCGTTGCTATGGGTAGTTTACTCTGGGGTTCTGAATCTGGCGAAGACAAGTATGCGGCTGCTTCATCGCGTCCCGAATTAAATAAAGTTTGTCTTATTTCGCGACTGGCGATGACATCTTGTAGATAAGAAAGCGTAATTTTTTGTCCAGCGCATTTAATTTCATTAGGTACATGTGTATTATTATTATTATTATTATTATTCATGTGGCGTATCATCTTGTTTATGATGGCATCAATGTAATCTATAATAGTAGATTCTGATGTGACCACCTTTTTATCATTGTCTTCGCCTGCACTATCTTTGATGGGTCTTACATAGACCCCCAAAATTTCGTTCTTGTCGCTTACGCGGTCCGTGCAGTAGTGAATAGGATAATTATCAATAAGTCCTCCATCAAGATAACACTCTGTGTCGGTACAAACTGGGGAGAAAAATATGGGAATCGCGCAAGATCGGTACACTGCTTCAAGAACCTCCAAATCAGGGTGGGTGTGGTGCGACATTTCTACCATTCGGAAATCGTTTAATTCGATGGTGTAGCAATACAAGTCTATCTTTGTTCTCTCGTAGTATTCCTTCATGGAAATGGACAACGGGATGTCCTTTGCATTGAACAATGGCGCAAAGCCCTTTGTGATTGCTTCTTTATTGAAAAGGCCCTTCTTTGTGTAAGCATCAAATATGCTTGAGGCTGACACGGGAAAGATGTATTGCCAAGGTCGGGCAATAAAGTATTCGTTGATGGTTGGCCAATCAAACCCGAGGGAAATTGTGGTGGCCACGATAGCCCCAGCACTTGTTCCATATATGCTTTCTATGTTTTTGAGATGCCAGTATTTTTTGTTGTGTAATTCATCCAATATACCCATGGTTTGGAAAAGCGTGGGACCGCCTCCGGATAATACAAGGTGTTTTATTGTCATAATACACATATCATACAACATTTTTTTTCTGTGTTGAACACAAAGATGACGACAAATATTTTCAATCTGGAGAACTTTGAAGACTTCTCCGAAAAACTCAACATGGATGAACTTTACGAGAAGAAACGCCAGCAAGATTTAGACCAGTTGAATTTGTACAACAAAATGCTTAACAGAATCCACGTAAAAATTAAAACGACGACGAAACAAAAAGGTAGCGAACAAGCTTGTTGGTTTGTTATGCCTGAAGTGATTATTGGTGTGCCTAGATATGACCAAGGTGCATGTATTGCATACGTGATGGATAAATTGCAATCAAACGGGTTCTCTGTGAAATATGTGCATCCAAACGTGGTGTTCATATGCTGGAAATATTGGGTGCCTAGCTATGTTCGCGAGCAAGTGAAGAAGAAGACTGGGATGGTGGTGGACGAATTTGGAAAAAAAGTGGATGACAAGATTGAGCAGAGCGGCGGGGGTCCGGCGGAGATTATGGGCCTCATGACAAACGAACCTGTTCATCAACAACGACAAGATACATATTCCCCTAAAACGATACCACAGCTAGCACCAAAGAGAGAATACAATTCCACAAAGAGCTACAAACCAACCGGCAAGTTTATTTACGACGACGAATTGTTGGATCTCACTGACAATGTAAAATTCAATTAAAATATTAGGATATAGTATATATGGCAAGAAAATCCAGAAGAATGAACAAGTCTAGAAAGCATACGCGTAGCGTGAAAAATGGACACAAAACCATGACACGCAAGAAGCATCCCACAAAGACGCGTCGGCATAAGAGGGCTAGATTTAGCCGAACAAACAACATGCCTAGGCTCGCTAGAGAGTTGCAGGACGCAATCCGCAAGGCTGGCGGCGGCCAGCCAACGATGATGACTTGAGGTGGTATCAGCTGTTCGGCCATTTCATAATACATGGGCTTATTGTCATATGTATTATGCCATATTACTGCTATTTAGCAAAGAAGTTTTCGCGTCAGCCAATGATTCAATTTGTGACAGAGTGGTGTCCTTGATTTGATTTTCTACAATGGATTCATACAACTTCACTCCTTGTGTATAGTCCTGTTCGCACGTGAGATAATAGTTGATTATGATGGAGCGCGTGTTGGCGACAATTTCGCTGAGCAAAGATTCACTTAGTTTAGGGTTAATGCGAATAATCTGTTTTCCCTCCGCATTGGCGTCATACGTAAACAACTGGTTGATGATGCCAAGAAGTTCATTTTGGACGTTCCGTGACTTTCGTATCATATCGCGAACATTGTTGGCGTACTTCTTGAATAGTTCATCTTTTATGTTTCCGCTTATTTTTTCTCGCATGGGGTTGCGTGATGAACACATCCTGCTTTTGTTGTATTCGCTCAGCTTGATGTCGCTGAATTTTTGGAGCAATGCTCCTTCAGGCGGGTCTTTGCCGGTGAATGCTGTATAGAACTTGGCGACGTCGCGAAGGTATTCGTTTTTCGTTTCTGGTTTCATCCCTGTGAACTTGCCCGTTTCGTAGTCATATTTGTCGTAGTAAAGCGCTTCCAGCTCAGGAATACCAGGTTCGTCTGCTGGGATGGGTGCTTCAATGCAAATATTTGGCGAAAGAGTCATGTCGCCGCTTTCCGGTAGATTGACAAAGTCTTGACCATGCCTAAGTTGGTTGATTCGGTTGTAGCACATGCCTTCACGACTAATCTTTCGGTCGCGCGCATTTTTAGGAATTGCGTCCTTTTGCGCAAGTGGCGTTTTGATGGTATTTCCCGCCTCGTCTTTGTATACGTAAACTGGGTTGATTGTCATAACAATGGCCGCAAACACATGTGCAATGCGGACATAGAATTTAGAAAGACCTTGACAGATTCTCTTTTTGCGAAGCTTGGACGATTCGTTGGCGCGGTCTACTAACCTACCCTTTGTTGTGTAGATAATATCCTGTGTTTTTTCTTCATTTACCACGTCCTTTCCCTTTAATCGCTGCGCCAAATACGT
>Ga0222676_1000169_pt1 | contig 27073 bp, 49 predicted proteins | sample AntAcemetagen870_FD_179815 | JGI IMG/M metagenome (GOLD analysis project Ga0222676, IMG submission 179815) | Saline water microbial communities from Ace Lake, Antarctica - #870 | ecosystem: Environmental > Aquatic > Non-marine Saline and Alkaline > Saline | place: Antarctica: Ace Lake...
CACAAAGACAATGATTTACCAGCAGTAATAGACTCTAATGGAACAAAACAATGGTATCAAAATGGATTATTACACAGAGACAATGATCAACCAGCTTTAACCTATCCTAATGGAACAAAAAAATGGTATCAAAATGGTAAACTATACAGAGACAATGATCAACCTGCTTTAACCTATCCTAATGGAACAAAAAAATGGTATCAAAATGGTAAACTATACAGAGACAATGATTTACCAGCAGTAATAGACTCTAATGGAACAAAACAATGGTATCAAAATGGAATATTACACAGAGACAATGATCAACCAGCAGTAATAGACTCTAATGGAACAAAAATTTGGTATCAAAATGGATTATTACACAGAGACAATGATCAACCTGCTGTAATAGACTCTAATGGAACAAAAAAATGGTATCAAAATGGATTATTACACAGAGACAATGATTTACCTGCTATAATACTCTCTGATGGAACAAAAAAATGGTATCAAAATGGAATATTCATTAAAAATAATATCGAAAAAAGAATAATTAAAATAAATTATGAATGAAACAATAACCTATCCTAATGGAACAAAAAAATGGTATCAAAATGGAATGTTACACAGAGACAATGATCAACCTGCTTTAACCTATCCTAATGGAACAAAAATTTGGTATCAAAATGGTAAACTATACAGAGACAATGATTTACCAGCAGTAATAGACTCTAATGGAATAAAACAATGGTATCAAAATGGATTATTACACAGAGACAATGATCAACCAGCAGTAATAGATAATGGAACAAAACAATGGTATCAAAATGGTAAACTATACAGAGATAATGATCAACCTGCTGTAATCCTCTCTAATGGAAAAAAACAATGGTATCAAAATGGAATATTACACAGAGACAATGATCAACCTGCTTTAACCTATCCTAATGGAACAAAAAAATGGTATCAAAATGGAATATTACACAGAGACAATGATCAACCTGCTTTAACCTATCCTAATGGAACAAAACAATGGTATCAAAATGGATTATTACACAGATACAATGATCAACCTGCTGTAATCCTCTCTAATGGAATAAAACAATGGTATCAAAATGGATTATTCATTAGAAATAACATAAAAAAAAGAACAATTAAAATAAATTATGAATGAAACAATAACCTATCCTAATAGAACAAAAAAATGGTATCAAAATGGTAAACTACACAGAGACAATGATTTACCTGCTGTAACCTATCCTAATGGAACAAAAAAATGGTATCAAAATGGTAAACTATACAGAGACAATGATCAACCTGCTGTAATAGACTCTAATGGAACAAAACAATGGTATCAAAATGGATTATTCATTAAAAATAATATCGAAAAAAGAATAATTAAAATTAACTACGAAATCCTTGCAGACTAAGCAAAAACAAAAAACACTTTTCTCCTTAACATTAGCGACTTTTAAACTAAACTCACGACAACTTTTCTCTCACATTCCACAAGAAGGAAAATTATGAACAATATTATTATTGAAAAAGACGAAGATGGACTACGACACAACGATGACGGTCCAGCAGTTATCATGCCAAATGGCACCAAAAAATGGTATCAACATGGTGAACTACACAGAGATGATGACCAACCTGCTATCCATACTTATGATGGACTCCAAAAATGGTACCAACATGGAAAACTACACCGAATTAACAAACCAGCAGTTGTCAAAGAAAATGGTAATGAAGAATATTACCTAAATGGACTATTGCACAGAGAAGATGGTCCTGCCAAAATCGAAAACGGAATCAAACAATTCTACAACGAAGGAAAACTCAAAGCACACGAAACCGATGTCCAAATCAAAATAGTGGATGGACAAGATGAAGATGAAATTGTACTCAACTCACAAGTCATTATCCAAAAAATTAAAGAACTAAACGAAGAAAATAGAACTATCTCCTCTATCCAAATTGATGATAAAACTTATCTTATCAAAGACGATAAACTCGTTCTAGCATGATCAAATTTAAAAACAACGGACTGGAAATAAAAAGTAGATACTATCACTCCTTTGTGCAAAAACCACAAACAAGAAATATCTATGTTGATGATACAAAATACCATGTGCCTCTCCCATACCTAATCTTTATTAAACCTAAATACCATCAAAAATGTTATATCTATGCCTTTGAGTATTTTATGCTCAAAAATAATAAACTAAAATATGATCCAAATAATCCACCATACGCCCTACCACTCCCAAATATCAATTCTAACGGCTTTATCTGTCTAGGTGACTATAATTACCAAAAAGGTGTTTATGGAGCTATACAAGCCTTCTATGGAGCTAATTTCGATTCAAAAGAAATATTCCCGACAATTCCTCAAGAATTAGAATCTTATCAACCTTTACAAGAACAAAACTTCCTATACAAAGTAGTATACAACAAAATTTATCTCTTGCCAAAAACACAACAAGAAACTTTGATCAATAAATACAAAATTGTTAAATCGTTAATGGAATTCTCAATCCAAAGGAATTCTTTCATATTCGAAGAACTTAAAATACATGAAAGGATTAATCCAAAACAAATATGTTTAAACTAATTAATAATGGGCTGGAAATCAAAAGTAGACAGTTTCACTCTTTTGTGCAAAAACCACAAAATAGAATAATCTATGTGGATGGCGAAAAATATAATATGCCACTGCCATACCTGTTATTTATCAATAATACAGATGAACAGTTCGTCCTAGCTTTTAAACACTTTATGTTTGAAAATAATGAAATAAAATACAACAAAAATAATCCGCCTCATCTACTACCACTGCCAAATGTCAATCAAGAAGGAGCAATCTGTCTAGGTAAAAAAATCAAATCCCTCGATAAATTTATCACACGATTCTATAAATCAAACTTCGAATCTACCGAAGTTGAACCCAATTACCCAAAAGAACTACAAAACTATGAACCTTTCAAAAAAGAAAATGTAGAATATTATATCGAAGGAAAATACTTGAGACTACTAAGTAGATACTACTCAAAGGAAACAACAAAACATCTAATGAATCTTTCCATAGAAAGAAATTCAATACTCTATAAAGAGCTTATCCTGTCAAGAACATACACAAACTACTTCACAAGTCTAAATGTTTAAACTAATTAATAATGGGCTGGAAATCAAAAGTAGACAGTTTCACTCTTTTGTGCAAAAACCACAAATGAGAAATGTCTATGTCGATGATGTAAGATATCAACTGTCAATGCCGTTCCTGCTATTCGTTAAACGTATAGATTGTGACACAATTTATACGTTTGCCTTCAAACATTTTATGGTAAAAGATAATGAAATTAAATACAATAATGATAATCCACCACACAAATTGCCACTGCCAAATATCGATACAGATGGTTATACCTGCCTGGGAGTAAATGGAGAATTTAATCTCTACCAATTATTACAAATATTCTATCAAGCAAACTTCAGAACCAAAGAAATAGCTCCATATTACCCAAAAGAACTAGAAAATTATCAACCAATACACAACATCAAATTTCAACAATCTAATAATCTTCTATTCTTTAATAATAAAATTGATCTGGAATACGCTACAAAATGTCTAATGGAATTCTCAATCCAAAGGAATTCTTTAATCTATCCAGATCTAATCATTAATGATCATAAATTCGAAATATTCGAAATAATTGAACAATTATGCTAAAAATAGTTAATAATGGGCTGGAAATAAAAAATAGACATTACCACTCTTTTATCCAAAAACCACAAAATAGAACAATCTATGTGGATAATGTAATATATCAACTCCCAATGCCATTCATGATCTTCTCAGTAAGTTTAATTACAGGTCAACTTACTATATTAGCTTTTAAAAACTTTATGATAAAAAATAATAAACTAGAATATAACCCAAATAATCTACCAAACCAAAACTCTTATGGAAATTTTTGTGTAGGGGATAAGGCTCAAAACGTCTACCAACTTATCTCACTGTTCTATAATTATAGCTTCAAATCAACGTAACTACACCTGCCAATACCCAAACAACTAAATGATTATCAACCATTCAAAAATAAAAAGATACCAATATATTACTCAAATGCAAACAGACTTATCATATATAGTGAACACCTTAAATTCACTAATCTATCCAGAACTAAGCATTAAGCAGAATAACTGCGGAATAATTAAACAATTATGCTAAAACTAATTAATAATGGTCTCGAAATAAAAAATAATAATTGCCATGCCTTCATTCAAAAACCACAAAATAGAACAATCTATGTGGATGAACAAAAATATCAAGTGCCACTACCTTTTCTCATATTCTCAATTGATAGATTTAAAATTAAATCTATTATTGCCTTCAAACATTTTATGGTAAAAGATAATGAAATTAAATACAATAATGATAATCCACCACACCAATTGCCACTGCCAAACCAAACATCTTATGCAAACTTCTGCCTAGGCGAAAAAGTAAATAACCTTAAACAACTCATACAATCCTTCTACCAAACAAGCTTCATATCAAACGAACTAACTCAAGCATTCCCAAACCAACTAAAAAATTATCAACCATTCATAAACGAAAATTTTAAGTTCACACATTTTGGAAATAAATTTATTATACATGATTCTCTACTGAAAATTGTAACAAAACATCTTATGGATCTCTCTATACAAAGAAATTCTATGCTGTACGAAGAACTAATCATTACTAAACATCATTATAGACTAAATGAACTATTATGAAACTATGATGAAACAATTTATTAAAAATAATGATGATATGGAAAAATTAGGTTGGAAACTATTCGACCTATCACAATTTAATATTCATGATGTAATATCTTATGTACATTACCAATCAGGTACACAAATAAATCTATCAATAAAAAATGATTACATACTGATGTCTGTAACTATTCTCAAAACCGTTATCCCAAATCCAGATGAAACATATCTGCTCAAAACTATCCCAAAATTATTAAAAGAAATTATTAATCCAAATTGTAAACTAGAAAGACTACCACCAGACCCAAACAGAACTGATATCAACTTTTATAAAGTATACACAAAATGATAACCTCTTTTATTAAAATTGTTGGAAATAAAAAACAACAAATTATCTTTCAACCACCAAAAACCAAAACATTAAAATTTATATATCGTAATAGTAATAAACTTGTTTCAAGTGAGACTATACAACTAAATCTACCAACTATTATCTTTTTTGAAGATGAGTATTGTAGTGATATGGATGCATTTGAAGGATTTTATGCCGCTGCCGTTAATCATAACCCATTTCTTGAAAAATATGTAGAACAACCGTTGTTCTACAACCTACCATTCCCTCACTGTGGTGCAAATGGAAGAATATGTAACGGAGAAGCCGAAAATTATCACTTGATAAACAAAATTAAACAGTTCTGGACAACTCCTTTCTCCTTTTGTGAAATGGATCCTAATATTAGAGAATTAGAATATAATAAACGATGGGGAACCTACGGAAAAGATGTTAAAGATTTTCATGCTAATCTCTTAGGATTCCTGAAAAATTGGAATAATATGAAGTTCGAAGAACAATTTTCAATGTCTTTCAAAATAGAAGAAAATTTACAAGGATATATCACCAAAGGACTTAAAGAATATGGATATCAAAATATCTGAACAAAATACATTTGTTGTTGAAAAAATAATATCCCAATTATATATTTCCTCAAACTAACAAAAAGAACCATAAAGTTCTATCATCCTTGTGAAAAAGAAAATATTAATATACAATTGCAAATGCCTTGGCTCACTTTCTTCTTCAAAGAAAATATTGAAACCTAAGGTGGTAATAACTTAATGTGTCTAGCGTCTATTCAAAACCCTATCAAAACAAGTGAATTCTTCACTCTACAACTGCCACATTGCTTCAATAATGGAAGGGTTATCAACAGTAGCCGATAAATCTAGGTAAATCTAAGGAAACATCAAGATAAATTTCAACAAAATGTGAATTTTCTTTTGAATAATTACAGGGTATATACTTATATAAGGTATGTTACTTGTAGAACGTCATTACTCAAAAGGAAACGAAGAAATTGTACGATTGTGCAAACTCTCAAAAGAGTTGTACAATCGCTGCACATTCCTAATGAGACAAGCATGGTTTACTAAGCAAAGACTACCTGATATCAACATATTAACCGATGAAGTTAAAGACCTTGATTGCTTCAAACAATTTGGCAATACAAAAATTGCAAAACAAACTGTTAGGAAAGTTCTGACTGATTGGAGCAACTATTGTAAATCATTAAAGGCTTATGGTAAAGATAAAAGTAAGTTTGTGAGATGCCCAAAAGCACCAAATTACAAAAAGAAACTTGCTCAAGTAATTTTCTATAATGAAACACTTAAAGGTGGTCAAGGAAAGAAACAACTTGAAAATCTAACAGCGAACAATGGATGCTTTTCAATTCCATTTAAGGAAGGATACAAGCAAGTTGTTGTTACTCCAAAACATTTTGGCTTCATGATTGAGGTTCAATATGATAAGAAAGTTGAAAAAGTAAGCAAGAAGAAATTCGACAAAGATAAAGTTTGTACAATTGACATTGGTTTGAACATTTTAGCAGCGATAACATTAGATCAGACACGTCCAATACTGATTAACGGTCGCATCGTAAAGAGCATAAACCAATGGTACAACAAACGTCCTTGTAAAAGCAGATTGAAGAAGCGATACTTCAGAATTGAGAATTACTTTCATCATGTAAGTAAATTTATTGTTGACCATTGTGTTGAAAATAAGTGTGGTAAAATTATCATTGGTAAGAATGATGGTTGGAAAAACAAAATCAACATAGGTAAGAAAAACAACCAAGCCTTTTGTATGGTTCCAACTTACTTGTTACTTGAAAAGATTAAATACAAAGCTGCAATTGCTGGAGTTGAAGTAGTTTTCACTGAAGAAAGTTACACAAGCAAAGCAAGTTTTTATGATCGAGATGAATTGCCAAAGTATGGTGATCCCAAGCCTGAATTTAGTGGTAAACGAAAGCATCGTGGTCTGTATGTGACAAGTGATGGTTTTGCATTAAATGCAGATGTGAATGGTAGTATGAACATTGGACGAAAAGTAATCCCTGAGTTCTTAGGAATAAGGGATAGGAGCGTTGCCGCAACGCCAATAGTAGTTAATCCATTGAAAGTCTAACGGTGAAGGTTAGATGGTTAATTGCTTAAACAGAAATTTCCTTAGATTTTTCTGAACGGTATGTCTCTGTGAATCAAAATCTTTCAAGAAAAAAACTCCTTAGCAGTAAGTGATAATATTTTATATAAAATTAAAATTAATGAATACTGCTAACAATATGGAATCAATTAATATCCTATCTTTATATGAAATATTAAAATAACACTTTTTATGTTCACTGCCTGAATTAATTATCTCTATATAAAATATTGTAAAAAAAAATAATTTTAGGGAAGAGGTTAAGGGTAAAAAGAAGGAAGTGTGAAGTGATTAGAGGTAGGGGTTAGACCCTTATTTAATATAACCTTTTAATTTTCTTTATAAGAAAAAAGTTGCACAAAAAGCGATTTAAAATATCTTACCTCTTATATAAACAGTTATTTTTGTTTTATTTAAAATATTTAATTATAATTTAAAGAGAAAAAATGGTTGCACAAAAAGGGTATAAATTATATCGAAATAGCGGGGGTAAGAGCATTTTTGTTTTAAGTAATAGGTTTCTTTAGAATAAAAAAATGGGTTGACTTATAGCCAAAAAGGAAACAATTCGGGGATGAGAAAGTCTTTAAGTCAGGAGGTATATGTTCAATTTAAAAACATTTTTAAATAATCGCCAAAAGAAGCGTAATAAGGACTGGAAATCGGTCTCTTATTACTGTGGACGATGTGAGATTAGGTATGCCTGCATACCTAATCCGATATGAACAGCAGTAGATGTGAAACCTGGGAAGCGTTCCCGATTTCATAGTTGTTGTAAATGTCCAATTCGTTGGTAAAATTAGGAGAAAGATATGTTATTTGAGTTGTTTAGTTTAGGTGGAATCGTTTTCCCTACATTGTTTTTGGTATGTTCCTTATTCATTATTGGATCATTTCATAAGGAGAAGTATTATGATAAAGGATTATTCTTATTTCTGGGTTTTGGTGTAGTCTGCCTGTTATTTGGCAATTTGGGGTTTGGTCAAATATTAGACTGGTTCGAAGACCATTGGTTTCAAATAATCATGTGGTTTGGGATATATTTAATGTTTTGTGGTATATGGGGCCTATTGATTCGTTGGATAATCAATAATCGTAAAAGACTAACTAAATTCAATGAATTCCGAGATAATTGGTTACTTTCCCAGTCATTAGAACCTGGAAAAGTTCCAGATGATAAGAAAAAGCTTTTTACTGAATATTGTTTAAGTTCTGTTAATTGGTCAGATAAGAGATATGCAGGCACGAACGGTAAGCGTGTAAAGATCGAATATAACATACGAGATTATAAATTCAAGACGATAATGGAATGTTTTTTTGCACCATTTGATATTATGTCATATGTATTTGGGTAATTTTTAATTGATTTGTGGGGTATGTTCATTAACTACATTGGTGGTTGGATGAATAAGATCGCCTACAATACCGTTAAATCTGGTTATAATGAAATCGAGTATGAGGAATAATCCTGATTGCACAAAATTAAAGCCTAGTTAAGACAAAATATCTTAACTAGGCTTTTTTTGTTTTTTGATTCATGTTTGTTTATAATTATACACAAATATAAGTTTATTTATAAAACCTATGTTTTGTTATAAAGATTTATGTTTTTTAGTTATAGTTTATTTATAATTAAAGTGAATGGGTTGACTTATAGGTAATGTCGTGGATTAGTTAAGTTATTTTCTGAAACATAATTTTCTGGGATAGTCTAGTGGTTGTCGCCAACATTCACTAGGAGAAGAGTCATGAAGGGTGTAGTATTTTACGATGGTCCGAGTATGTTAGATGGCAAGCCGATTATTGGCATTGCCACTTTCAATACCAAGAATAGCAAGACAGGCAATTTAATTCAGACTTGGATAATGCGATCTGATATTGCTCCGATTATTGCTATTCATAATGGTGAAGATTCATCTATTTGTGGATCATGTCCATTAAGGGGTTATATTAACAATGGTAATGGCAATAAAGACCGTGGATGTTATGTTCAGGTTCATAATGCTCCTTATCAAGTTCATAAAGCCTATACTAATGGAATATATCCAGTCTTTAGTAAGGAACACCTAGAATTATTCAGTGGTCGTGGTTTAAGATTGGGTAGTTATGGTGATGCTGTCGCTATTCCGTTTAGTTCATGGAAACCTATATTAGACTTGTGTGATGGTCATACAGGTTATACTCATCAATGGAAGACTGGTAAATTTTGGCGTTGGCGTCGTTATTTGATGGCATCGACTCATACTTCTAGTGAGAATGAATTAGCTAGGTCTAAGGGTTGGCGTACATTCCGTACAATGGAAGTTTTATCTGATTTATCGGATAATGAGATTGTATGTCCTGCAAGTGAAGAGGCGGGATATAAACGGACTTGTGCAACTTGTATGGCTTGTAATGGATCTAATGGAAATATGGAAAAAAAATCCATTGCTATTGTTGTCCATGGAAGACGTTCTATTAGTGGTCCCGCTAAACGGATTGTAAACGCCTTAAATTCAAATTAGGTAATATGATTTAAGTTTTCAAAAAGGCTCTTAGAATAGATGCTAGGTGCCTTTAACCTTATCCTCACTTTTTACCAAACTGCATATATGATAAAAAAGACATATTATTTCCGATTAGTGATATATTCTTCTGATATAATAGATCGTAAGGTAGGTCGAGAGGTTAGGGCAAGTGATAGTCATTCTGCTCGTTTGGAGATTATACGAGATTATTTAAGTCAGGGAATCTTTGTTCGTAGGATCTGGTAGATGTTCAGATTTGGTTTTATCTTGGAGTTTTTGGGTGTTGAATCTATTCAAGTTGATTTAATCACTGATAGAATGGTTTGGTTAAGATATGGTAAATACCATAGGCCTGATGATAAACCTGCTGTGATTTATTTTAATGGTAGACAAGAATGGTTGATTAAAGGAAAACTTCACAGAGATAATGATTTACCTGCTATAATTTATCCTGATGGAACAAAAAAATGGTATCAGAAGGGTGAATTTATTAGAGATGACATTGTTACAATAAGTGTTAAGGTCAATTATTATGGAGAAACGAATGAAATGTTTTGATGTTACGTTAAATGGTTATACTGCATCAGGGGAGGATGATCATTTAGTTAAATGGGTACAAGCTGATAATCGTGAAGAATTGGTTAAATGGTTAGAATTAAAGAAATTGACTTATTTTGTGCGTTCGATTGATTTAATTGAAGGTGGTGATGATTATGGTCTTAATGATGGAGTTGATTTATTCACCAATGGGGATAATGATGATTTGGTAGAAGTGTGGAAAAAAGAGGCATATTTCTGAAACATATTTTTCCGAGATAGTCTAGTAGTTGTCAGTTTTACACTATTAAGGGGAAATCATGGGTCGCAGGACTAAAGAAGTAGATCGTCCATTATTGGAACGATTAGTGCGTGTTGTTGAGATGTCAGGTCCATTATCTGGTGGATTGAATGGATTATATACAGAGTTAGAGACAGAGTACAATTCTACTCCTGGTATTCCCGAACCTATTACTTCATCTGTTATTGGATTACGGGTCAAGGAATGGGGAATTGAAACTAAGACCAAGCCAGGGAAACGTGGTCGTGCTAAGGGTTTTGGTGATGGTAGTGGATCACGCAACCGAATTAGCAAGTCTGAGAAGTTTGCTAGTAATTCATTTATTGTGTCGCATCATAATGAATTAGAAAAGGTTATTCCTAAAAGGTTCCTTCCAGTATTGGATGAAGTTCGTAATGGTAGTCGTCGTGCTGCTGTGAAATTAAATTGTTTACAGTGTTGTGGTTATATGACTGCTGAAGTCCGTAAGTGTACTTCCCAGGGTTCTTGTCCATTATGGGCATTTCGACCATATCAAGGTAAAATTGAAGCAGACGAAGAAGAATCTACACAAGAATGATTTAACTATCTTACATAATATTATATGAGGTAATATTATGAAAAGGTATGTTAGAACAGGTGAATCGGGAAATAGTAAATATTGGGATAACTTATACAATAAGAACATCCCTGCTGATCTAGTTACATTAACTCTTAAACAAGATCCAGGTGTAATTACACCTGGATGGAAACATATTTACATCTATGATCATTCTAAGAATTTCTTATTCAAGAAATTAATTTCTTCTTCACATACTGAGAATGTTGCGATAGATAGGAATGAGAATGTTTCTATTCATATTTATGGTAAGAATCAAGATGATCCAGAACCAAGTGATGTGAATACAGAAATTATTTTGCTTGGTATTTCGTCGTCTGATATTGTGTTAAGTGGTACAAGTCCATACAACTTTAGCATGATAAATAGCGTTTTTACTTGAAACATTTCCTTTTCAGTTAGTCTATTCTTTGTCAATTACACTTTAAAGGGAAAACGATGGGATACACACATGACTGGGATTTTACTGGCAAGACTGATACCAAGTCATTTGTTAGTCACATGAAGAAGATTAACAAATTGGTTGATTTAATTGTGAAGAGATCTAAGGTGAAGATTTGTTATGATTGGGATTTTCCATTTGTTCCATATCAGAATGAGGTATATGGAATAAGATTTAATGGAATGCCTGATGAATATTGTGAGACATTTCTTTTTAATTTGTATGATACTTCAGGTTTTTGTAAGACGAATCGGGAACCTTATGATATCATTGTGACTGCTGTATTGTATTCAATGCAATCAGTATTTCCCAAGAAACAATTTCATTGGGGTAGTGATGGTCGTTGTGAGGAAGTCGATCAGGAAATTATTGATGGTTATCAATTATTTTGTGATTCAACCAATTATACTGGGCCAGATTTACTCTTAGTCATTAGATGAGTAAGCAAATGTAAATAGCCATAACATAACAGATGCAGTTAATCCTAGTTGGAATAACAGCAACCAAGGTTTATTACATATTTCGCAATTATCAGTATTTTCCCATGTTGTTTTAAAAATCATATCGTATTGTTCGATATGATTATGTCCTGATCCATCATTCAACCATATGATAGCAATGATTGGACAAGTTATCATAATTGCTGCTACGATACAGCAAAGGTATCCAAAGAAATTTTTTGTTGGATATACAAGGTAAAAAAGTATTTTATTCATTTTAAAAGGGAAGTAATGTCGAATTCGATTAATATTCAGCCAACAGAATTTGTGAATCGTCGGACAGGTGGAAGTACTTGGGGTGTTCGTGTTTACGATGACAATTTCAATTTTTATTCTAATCTATGGGAAAAGCACGAAATCCCTGATGGTGATATTGATTTAATTGAAAAAGTCAAAGAAGAATTTGGGGATGAAATTAAAACAATGTTTGAATTTGTTGAAGAGTTTGAAGGTTCGATTACTGTAGGTAATAACGAATATGGTTGGAATGAGATTAAGCATTTATCCTAGCACAAAGTAGTTTCATTTAAAAGATCCTTGGCAATTGTCAGGGATCTTTTATTTCAGATAAAAAGAGTTTTTCTGAAACAAAAGAACTTTACATTTGTCTTAAAGAAGCTAGACTAATCTTAAATGAATCAGAAAAACGTTTTTCTGATTGAAACAAGATGTTTCAAGATAGTCTATCTTGTGTTCCACTACTTCCTTTAAGAGAGAGAAAAGAGATGTCTGCTGAATTTGAGACAGGTGCATTCATTGGAGAACGAGCATGGCACGGTGAAGGCAATGTATTGTTGCCTGATGATCCGAGTCGTTTCATTGTTCCTGACTTCGTCCGTAAAGCAGGACTGGACTGGACTGTAGACTTGGAAGATATGTTCGTTCGTATACGTGATCAGGAGTTTTCGGTTCCTAATACGAAGGCGGTGATTCGTTCCAGTGACAATAAAGTATTGGGAACAGTTGGTGCCCGTTATGTTCCGTTACAGAACATTGATGCTTTCAAGTGGTTTCAACCATTTTTGGATACGAAGGAGGTTGCTTTTGAAACTGGTGGTAGTTTGAAGGGTGGCACTGTGATCTGGGCATTGGCTAAGATTTTGGGTGATGATTTGGAAGTTAGTCAAGGTGATAAGATCTTGAAATATTTGCTTCTTACTACTTCCCATGATGGTAGTGCTAAGACGAATGTTGGTTTTTGTCCAATTCGAGTAGTATGTGTGAATACTTTGAGAATGGCAATCAAGGATAGTGCTAGTAAATTGTTTGGTGTTAAACACACTAAGAATCAAGGTGCTGCATTGGATGTTGTCCGAGATACGATTAATTTGTGTAATCGGAATTTTGAAGCAACCGTTGATCAATACAAGCAGATGTTGTCTGTTAAATTGAATGAAAACGAGATTCGTCAATATGTGACTATTGTAATGAATGGTCAAAAGGAGAAGGTTTCAACTCGAATGGATAATATTATCAATTCGATTGTTCATCTTACTAAGTATGGTAAGGGACAGCAAGGAGATTTGAATCTTTGGTTTGCCTACAATGGTATTACCGAATATTTGAGTCATAAGATCGGTCGTAATGCTGATACACGCCAGCAATCTTTGTGGTATGGCGAGAATGCTAAGGTTAATCAGAAAGCCTTGGATTTGGCATTAGAGATGGCTTGCTAGTGATTTCAGGGATTCCCGGTGTAGATGAGCCTACTCTTCTGTAGACTTGGCACTAGGTTGTATTTTAGCAATTAAAATAATCTATTTCAATAATAAACTTTTGTTCTGAAACATTCCTTTTCGAGTTTGTCTAGTAGATGTCAACGAGACGAACTCACCCAACTCTGGGAAGTGAAAAAGAAAAGTCAAAAGTTTTGAAACATCTTTCTTCGAGTTAGTCTAGTAAATGTCGCAGGGCAACTTTGCCCAACTTTTTAACCCTCCTTTCAAAGGAAAATGTCTTATGTCGAATGAAACCTCTACTGTTGAAACTGAAGTTGCCGCCGACCAAGGAACCAAGAAGGACCGAGTCTTGGCTTACTTTGCAACGAATCCTGAGGCAAGTGCTCAAGATATTCAAAAGCACTTTGAAGACAAGTATGGTGAAACGGTGTCCACCAATTACATTTCAATGTGTAAGAGTGGATCGGGAACGGCTCGAACTCGTGCTGTGAATGTTTCTACGGCTATTAGCCAACTGATCAAGGTTCGGGATTTGGTTGCTGAACTTGGTGGTGCCGATGCTGTTCGGGAAGCAATGGAAGTTTCCTCGAAGTTTACCGAGTGTGTCGGTTCGGGTAACGAACTGGAAGCACTCGACCAACTGGAACAACTGAGCTAGTTCTAGTCTGTTCAAACCAGGGACTTCTTTATGGGGTCCCTGGTTTTATTTTTATCATTTTTTTAGGTTGACGTTTAACCAATTTTGAAACATTTCTTTTCTAGTTAGTCTATTAGTTGTCATTTAAAAGGAAAAGATCTGTTATGAGTTCAGAACGACCGTATCCCAATGAAGGGGATGAAGCATGGTGTCAACGGCAAAAGGCTGATTATTTAGAATCGGTTATTGAAAAGAAAGTAATTGTCAATACAAGTCATGAGCAGTGTTCTGCATCAACTGGTATTCATGAGAACCTTGATGCTAATGGAAAATCAATTCCTTGGGGATTAACTTTTGGTTTTGGTGAATTAGATCAATTTAGTTATTGGGAATTTCCTTGTAGTTTTTGTGCTCGTCGTGCAGAGAAGCGTGATGAAGTTCCAACTGGTTCGTATTGGCCTTGGGAATAAAAAGAATGTTTTACGAAGTATCTGATCCAGAACCTTATTTTGGACTTTTAGAAACTGGTCATTTATCTGATCAAGCTAAGATGGTTGATATGGTCTGCGTTTCTGATTTCATGACTGGTGAACGAGATTACATTAAACCAGATAGTTTAAAAGAAGTTGTTGTCGGTCGTTCATTGACTAATGTAGATGGTTGGACGGTCAATGAGGAGAATCCTGTATATGCTTATGCAGAATTGTGTCATGTAGCTGCTGCAATTAGATCTAATAAACAAAGTCAAGATAAATTGATGAAGGATCATATCTTTTCAGTTAGTGTCTGTGATGGATATGCTCAATATGTTGTATTGGGTGTAAATAGGATGTACTGTGAGGTTCAGTGGCGTTGTTTTAACAACTTTGACAGATATGTTGATCCAATGTTTGATTATGGTGGAAGGTTCCGTAAGAGGGATGTAGAGCCTTACCGTAACCGTTCTTATGGTGATGTTGGAACATTAATGCAGACTTTCGAGAAGATGTTTAATTTGTACAAGATGAATTATGGAGTCGAGCCTTTCCGCCGATTTCTTGTGTAGATAGGTCTACTCTTCTGTAGACCTAGCACTGATTAGAATTCTAGCAATTAAATTAATCTATTTCAATAACAAACTTTTAATTTCTTGAAACATCTTGATATGAGTTAGTCTAGTAGTTGTCACTTACTAAGGAAAACAATGATTCAACAAATTTACGACATTTTACGAGAGAAGAAACTTCGAGCAGCTTTTGTAGAAAGTTGTACTGGTGGCATGTGTGCTGCTAGAATGGTTTCTTTAGAGAATGCTTCTGATGTATTCTTGGGATCAATGGTCACTTATGATACTTCAATTAAGTCTGATTGGCTTAATATGAATGATGAAGATCAATTGGTGTTGGATGCTGGTACAGAAACACAAGATTGTGCTGCTGTCTTGGTTAATCGTTTAAGAAATAAGTTTGATTCTAATACGGCATGTATGTCAGTTGTTGGTCATCTTAGTGGTGATGATCGTTTCATTTATGTTGGTTGTAGCAAGGAAGGTTATGGAACTATCATTTCCTCAAAAATTACTTTAGTCAATTTTAATCGTATCAGTTGTCAGGAAGAGGCGACTAATAAGGCATTTAATTTCTTTTTGAATTTTTTGGAATATTTAGATAATGTTTAATTATAGTGAACCTATCTCTGGGATGTTACGGGTCAAGAATGAAGACTTGATTTATTCTTGTGAAGAAACTATTAAGAGGAGTCAGGAAGAACGAGCCGCTGAATGGGATAAAACAATTCAGGAGGAGTTGAATAAGATGATTTGGTGGTGGGATAATTTAGGTCGTTTCTTTTTTCTACCTAGACCTAATGAAAAGAAAGCCAAAGACAATCTTTCATGGAGGATTTGTATGGTTGCAGATTTGTGTGGTAGTATGACAGAAAGTCGTTGTAAAAAATTAATGGCTTCTGCTAAGAGAAACCCAGAAGAATCAATGTGGATTACTGTTGAGTCCGCTAATAGTTGTAATTTCAAGAAAAAGGAAAACTGATGCAATTTAACTTTAAGTTAGTTGATGAGAAGAATGAAGAGATTGGTGTAACTATTGTTCCTGAAGGGATGGTTAATGGTTGTGCTAAGGGATTCAGTATTCGTTTTGACGGTCATGGAACTAATGAATCGGTGGAAGATGGTCCGGTTTATATTGAGTATCGTGAAGGAGAAGTCAAGTTATGTGTATGGGGAGATGTGAGCAATCCCGACATTACTGATGTAATTAATTTAAGTAAGGCAAGGTTGGCTGAACCGGAATGTATCCATGAATGATGTGTTCAAAAGGGTCAACATTTATTGTCATGTGACAATGATGGTTATTGTAATTTTTGTGGTGAGCAGTGAAACATATTTTTCCGAGCTAGTCTAGTAATTGTCACTTACTCTAAGGAACAAACATGAAATTTGAGATTTACCTGTCAGGATTCGACGTAGAATATCCTGGAACTTGGGATAATAACCGTTTTTTGGTTGAAGCAAATACTCCAGAACAGGTGGATACTTTCTGTAAACGTGCATTTGATCGGGATTATAGTTTTCAACAGGTTGATACAGATCTTGGTGGATTAATCTTAGATGATTATGTGACAAAAAACACTCCATTGTATGAACTTCGTGTTGAAACGGATGATGATTTTTCTGTTATGTTTCAAGGTAAGGTCTATTTCGATCATGAATTTACGATCCCTATTAATTCAATTAATGAATTGGATGAAATCGAGATTTTGGGAGTTTATGGTACACCATTTAATGCTCGTGTTAAGTGTCAAGAGTTTCAGGAAGGGATTGAACGAATAAAAGCTAATCCTGGTGACTCATTTGATTCTACTGGTGGAAATCGTGGTGTTGAATGGATTGTGAATGATCAAGAACTAAAAATTACTTTTTATCGTTTTAATAATGAAGATATGAATTGTGCTTGGGATAATTTTCCTGATGAGGGTTGTAATGAGATTGCATTAGAAAAGCAGTTTCGAGCAGAATTAGTTGAAGCACTTGGTAAGAGTGCTTTGAAGATTGATATTCAGATGATTTATCATCCTGATAAGGAGCATATGTTAGTGAATGCTACTTCAAAAACTAAGAACATTACTGAATTAAGTTCAGAAATTCAACGAGTTTGTTTTGATGAAGGTGGAATGACAGGTGAATTTAATTGTGGTGATTCTTTTTTTGATTTGAAACATTTCTGATCGAGATAGTCTAGTAGTTGTCACTTACTTTCCTTAAAGAGAAAACGATGAAGAAACTTTTTGTAACCTATTCTGTTACTTATACAACTGAAATTGAAGTTGATGAGGAAGGAGTAGAAGAACTACTTGGATTGGAAGAAGCATATTCTGATGAATTATCAGATATCGCAATCCCTGAATCAGAAACGAGTCAATACAAAAGCAATAGTTTTGTGATTGATGATGTAGAAGAAGTTCCTACTATTCCTACTGGGTGTTTGTCATGATGGTAGAAGTTTGTGATTTGGAAGTTAATCAATATGTCATTTGGGATGGATCTCTTGCTGAGATTGAGTCCATTAACATTGATTCAGGGATGATACTTTCCATTAGTGTTAAGTTTCGTGGTAACAATGAACTTTATTACTTTTCAGAAAATGACAATTTGGAGTTGATTGGTTTAAAGGTTAATCAACCTTTGACATATGAGCAATTAAAACTACATTTTGATGAAGATGGTTATATTAAAGTAGTTGTTGAAGTTGATTTTGATGAATTAGTTGATCGTAATATCGAAGGATTGAATGATTATATTGAATCACTTGTATGTTATGATCCATATTTGTGTAATTTATCAGACATTGTTTATAAAGTGGTTGGTCATCAAAGTGCAACGGATGATGGTTCAGGATCGGTCTTAGTTCAGGTTACAGCAGAAGTTCAAGGATATTCAGAAGATTATTGAAACATTGCTGACTGAAATAGTCTAGTCTTTACAGGAACGTTCCCATCGTATAATGGTAGTACATCTGACTTTCTATCAAAAGACGGGAGTTCGATTCTCCCTGGGAATACTTTTTCTAATTAAGGAATCAAAATGAAGTTTGAAATTGGTGATGAAGTTATTGCTGGTTGTAAATTCGGCAATCAAAGAGAAGCACAAGAAAATGAGTGTGTGATTGCTAGTGAATGCAAGGATGGTTTTTATCTAGTTAAATTACCTTATGGAACAGAAAAGGTAGAAGTTTACCAGACTAATTTATACCGATTAGATCGTTGTATTGATGACGATGATGCTCTCTATCAATGGGGATTGGAAAACATCGAGAATCTATACAAAATGATTTTGGATTCAACACAATATCTTGTGGCAGGAAAAGTCAAGGTAGAGTTAGTTGCTCCTAAAGAAGGTTGTCTAGGAGACTTATACATTGATATTGATGGTATTCATCAAATTCACCCAGATTACTTCAAGGCTAGGAGTATTGGTGTTATCAAAATCGTTCCTGCTTGGCGATTGGACGAAATGGTTAGTGTTCCAGCTACCAGATTCGAGCCAGAAGACGTTGATTATAACGTTGTGAGTTATAGCCGCACTGACATTGAGATGGCTAATTTGGCGACTACAGAGGCTTTCAAAGCTATCTCTTGCCTTTATTGGCAAAATAAGTCCGAAGAACAATATGCTGAAAGTGTATTAAGTGAAAATTGAAGTCAGAAACCAGTTTGATGATATTCGAGTAGAATTTTGTGAATGTGATCAATTTTATCTACTTAGAATTGAACAATTCAGTCGATATAAGTATGAAGTTGATTCATGTTGGTATGGTCATATTGTGATCTCCGAAGATCCCGATGTTGTTGCACTTGATGACACAAAGAATATGATAATTGACTTAATTGATTTTCCTCGTAATTGGACTGGGAGACAAGACGATAAAGAAACATCTATCTTTATTTATCTAAAAGAAGATCTTGTCCCTAAAAAAGAACAGAAAATTATGGGAGAAACTTGGAGAAAGTTTTTCGAGAAAGATTGAAACATATTTCTTTGGAATAGTCTAGTAACTATGAACAATACACTTTATGAACAGCTTTTCAATGCCAAACGCAGACAGATTAATGCATGTTCTCATGTCAGGAATCTTTTACATGAGTTGACTGCTTGTCATTCCAACTCTAAGCAACTTTAGAACAGTCACTTAGCGGACGACAATAGGCTGATTGATGCAGCCCTAAATCTCTAATGTTTTTTGCAGCATTTAAGTCAGCGTTAGCCTTATGTCCACATCTTTTACAAACAAACTCAGCTTGATTTTTCCTGTTTGCTTTTTCGCAATGACCACAACAATTACAAGTTCTACTTGTATTTCTTGGATCAATCAAAACAACAGGAACACCTTTGAGTATTGCTTTGTAAGTAATAAACTGTCTTAACTGGTGAAATCGTTACTATTCAAGCTAGACCATCCAATGCTGATACCAATTATAATGGTAGTTTGGATTTTGTGTTGCCAAAGGATGAAAGAGTCATTACCTTTTCAGGTAATGATATGGAACCATCTGAAGCCACTGAAAGAGAAGAAGAACGTTTGATGAAACAAATGGTAATGGAATTGCCAGGTGATTATTCAATTGAAACCACCCCTGAGATCACTCAACCTGCCCGTTTAGGTGATTTGGAAGTTGGAGATCAATTTTTAAATTATACAGAGAAAGCTACTGTTATACGAAAAACCAAGAACTTTGTTTTTTTCAAGTTAGGTAATAGTGTGGAGTTTGGTAGAGAGTGTTCTAATCTTGTTGAACGAATTACACAAAGGTAATGAGAACAGACTAACTTAGTTGAAAGGATACTAAGATTATAGGTCTCGCACTTGTTATCTCTATACGGGTTCATTGGGGTAAAACCCAGTGAACCATTTTCTTCCTAGGCGTTTTTATGAATATTTTTCTATGTTTTAAAGAACTATTCCTACAGGTTTGCATGGACCTGCCAGTTTCGAGCAATGTTCCAAAAAAGGGAAATCCTTCATTAACAAAGAATTGAAATCTTCTTTAGATAGAGAGATGACTGAGGGAGAAAAAGAGCAATTTGATATGGATGGATATTTTGCTTTTGAGGAAATCGGTGCTGGTGCTGGTGGGGTTTACATCACTTACAATAAAGAATTTTAATTTCATACATAAAGTATGGAAAAGTTTTTAGTAGTATCTTATGATAGGTATGGTTATCAATATCTTAGATCATTAATGTTAAATCATGATGATTTATTGATTCATGGGGATGTATGGTCTTTTCTTAATCCTGATCTTATAGATTATAATCCCTATCACTTGATCGATCAGATATATCCTCATTTAGATGAATTGCGGTTTATAAGATACATTTTCAATTTATCCCATTATTATTTTCCTAATAAGATGATAGGATTTAAGACAAGTCCCTTTGATTTTAAACAGGATATGGATATTCACTCAAGATTTTGGCGTGATATTAATCGACAAGGGGTGAAATTAATCTTTTTGAATAGAAAAGACAAGTTCTTGGCTTATTTATCTAATTGTTTAGCTAGAACAGAAGGTAATTATTGGTTAGATGTTCCTTACACAGAGAAAACTGTTATTGATGTTAACAAATATATTATTAAATGTCAGTTAGAACAAAATTATTGGAATTTGGTGAGGCGTAGGACACCAAATTGTCCAAAACTTGATATTGCATACGAAGATTTGTGTGAAACTCCTCAAAATACGGTGAATCAGGTGTATACTTTTCTTGAGAAGCCTGTAATTGATGTCAATTCGGTTAATCCGAGCGTGAAACAGATGGACAAGCCTGCTCATTTTTACGTTGAGAACGCTTATCAGGCATTTTCGACAGTCGGAAAGGCAGTAAAAAGTGTTAACATTAGCGACAATTTGAGGTATTATCTGAAAATGGCATATAAACATGCTCCTCAACTAAGAAAAAACCAATTTTTTGTTTGAAACATTTGTTTTTGAGATTGTCTAGTAGGTATCACTTAGTTTAGAATCTTAAAAGGAAACCAATGCAAAACTCTAAATTCATTAAAGTAGTTACTGTAACCGATCCAGATACCAAACTTCCAGTAGAGATAGAGATCCGAAAATTGGATTCAGGAGCAATGGTCGGCATTGACGCATCATACCTACAACAATTAGGTGATGATGAACAACCGTTTTGTCCTTATGATGGTCAATTATTTAACATTCCAGATAATGAGGAAGTAAATGTCTAAGAACGTAGATAGTGTTATACAATTATTGTCAGCGATGCATGAATCAGAAAAGGAATCAAAAAAGAATTCGATTGACGATTTCTTAAAGAATTCCGCTGTATTGCTGGATAACAAAACCCCCAAAAACAATGGAGAAAAGAAGTGAGTTTTTCTTTTTTAATTACAACTCATAATGGCAAGACTTTTGAAAAAACAATTAAGGCACAATGTGAGCATAATGCTCGACGTGCATTAATGACCGAATGTCTCAAACGATCAATTTTTATTAAATCAATTACCTCTTCTGAAGAAGCTAAGTGAATAAAGTAATTATCCTTTTCGAAAATTCACCAATCGTTTGTGTTAATGTAGAAAATGATATTTTTTCACCTAATCAATTACTTGATTGGTATGCCGAAGTATATGATTTTGATCGAACCAAATTGACTTATCAAGTTGTAAGAGAAATCACTTACAATATTGATAAAGATGAAGTTAGGAAACGTAAGTTGGATGAATATCATGCTAAACAAGATAAATTAAAAGAACTTTTTGCATAAGGATGGATCGTGTCAAAAGTTATATTTGCTCTATTGAGTGATCAATATGGTGTGGATGAAGCTACATGGAACATGATATATGACTTACTTGTGGCAGACAAAAGAAAAGATATGGCAATGGACATTGATAAAAATCTTCAATCATTGTTCGATAATCGAGTTTGCTTAACTAGACAAGTAGCAGAGGAATTGCAGAAATGCTATCAGTAGAAACCATCTATGTTTGTGGTTTCTGTATAACTTTACTAATTGTGGCATATAAGAAATGAATCCAGTCGCAGAATTTTTCAAACATATCACTATCAAATATGACTTGGTTGGTGATACTGGTTGTATTATTGATGGTGTTCCTGTCGATATGACCGAAAGATCATTACAAGATCTAAAAGATGTACTTGAATTTCTTGATGAAATCGAGGAAGATAGGATAGTTAAGACTTGGGATAATCATTTTTTAAGAGATGATTATCATATACGAAGGAGTGCAGGCATTGAAGTATTCCCTCAAGGATTCGAAGCATATAGTTTATTCCAAAAAGAACCTTATAAACGAGTCGAGATTTTTGGTGGGAGTCTCAAATGGGCATTAGAACAAGCAGAAAGAGTTGTTAATTCGTGTGATATGCCTTGTCACCGATGTATCGGTCAGTATAATATTACTGGTCCTAATAGCCCTTTACTGATTAATGTAACCCAAATGATAGTTTGTAATATTTGTGGGAATAAACGATGTCCTCATGTAAGTGATCATCGACTAGAATGTACAGGGAGCAATGAAGTACAATGAATGAAGCAACTAAACCAAAAAGTCTTTTATTAGCTGCATTATTGAGCCTTATAATACCTGGACTGGGTCAATGCTATAAAGGTTTTGTGTTTGGTGGCTTTATGTGGTTGTTCTTAATTCTAGTTAGTGCCTCCTTTTTCCTCATCCCTGCAATCGTTTTATATGTTTTATGTGTCTTGGATGCCATTACACCTGATGGACAGTAAATAATGAATAAAGTGAAGTAGTAGATGCTTTATGGATTCTGTGTATATACAGCCGATTTCTCACCTGTCAATGAATCATTAGAAGAACGAATCCAAATTCGTGAATCAATTTACGGTTTCGATTTTCATCAAGATAAAAAAGAAGAATGTTTTACTCAAATTCTGGCAGTTAATGATAAGTTGACCTACGAAGATGTTCAGGAAAGATATGCTTCTGTATTACTTGAATTTGCAGCATTGCCAATGACTGTGACACAAGATATGTTACTATCAGCACTTGCAGAACGTTGAGAAACATCAAAAACAACTGATACAACGTTGAATATGTTAAAGGAAGTACAACCTTTAGGAATCTATCTTTCAAATGACGAACAAGAAAGATTTCACGAAATTCTGAAATATGTCGAAACATCTGGCACCTAATCAGTCTAATATCTGTCAATAACATCTTAGGAGAAAAAATGTCGTTTATTAAAGTTCAAGGTCGAGAATTTATAATTGATGCTGAACATAACCAACAAACTAAAACCATTGTTAGAAATGGTAAGGATTGTGTTGTGCTTGGTTCAACTCGTGTTGTGATTCGTGATCAAGATAATCAAATGGTCGGAGCAGGAGTTAGTTTCTGTTCCAGTCGTGATCAATTCACCAAGAAGCACGGTTTCAAGACCGCCTTGAAACGAGCATTGGAAGATGCTAAGTTAGACAAGGAATCACGAACGAAAGTTTGGAATGCTTTCGGAAGAACTGGAAATCGAAAAGTTACAAAAGTTTGAAACCTTTTTGACTGAATGATTCTAATATATGTTAACACATGTTAACATATTTTATCTAACTGTGTCGGGGCTCTCACGAAAGTTCGGGCAGTTTCGTCTCGGACGATTGTTAGCGTTTTTTACTCATGAAGAAAAATGATTGAATCAATTAAATTTACTTGGTTTCTAATTTGTTTACCTTATCAGGTTTTTCTGGGTAAAGGTCCAAGTAAAGGATCAGGAATTGCAGCCGCTATCGGTGAATTAAGTGAACTGGTAATGGTTACCTTGAGTGGTTTATTTCAATTCATTATTTTTCTTATTATTGTTGTTTCAATTTACTTTATTTGTTAAAAAGGAGAAGAACATGAGAACTATTTGATTTTGAATTAGTCTATGAAACATGCGGTGGTAGCTCAGTTGGTTAGAGCAGGAAACTTAACTTCAAGAATCTAAGTCTAAATTTAGATATGATGATTGAAACATGGGTTGCTATTACGTCTTCAAAAGCGTTTTAGTAGAATTCACTAAATTCGGGGAACACTAAGTCATTTTATAATGATATGTCAATCCCGAGCCAAGCCGGTAACGGAAGGTGTAGAGACTTTACAGTGAACTCGTAAAGAGAAGAGAAAGTCCAGACTACAAACTCGAAAGAGGTAGTGAAAACTATAGTGGTAGGCATAATTTTCGGGTCGGGGGTTCAAGTCCCTCCCACCGTACTTATACAAAAACACCGTAAAAATCAGTGTTTTTAAGTTGTTTGGAAATTATCTTAATTTTTTAACAACTTATGGGCTAAGAGATACGAATTGATATAATGAAACGATTAGATATAGTTAATGAAGGCATTGTTCACTGGTCACTTTGTACTGGTTGGAGTATTGTTGTTGAATGCGTTCAAAATCCACGATTTAGGAAGCATTTGGCTTCTAATGGTTGGATATCTGTAGGTGATGGTTTTTCTTTTTTTAAAGAAAATTTCTGAAACATACCGTGTTGAACTTGTCTATTACTCGTCAAGTTCCTTCTTTCAACGGTAGAAAAATGATTTTCAAAGTAGCTGCAATCAGTGATAACACCAATAGTTTTGGTTTGCATCAACATGTTCTTATTGCTCAAGATGGTACAGCTTATACAGCTTGTGCTAATTCTTTAAATAAGAAGACAGTTGGTGATGAGATTGAGTGTAATGTCAGAAAATTCCATGAGCATTCTTTTGAAATTCCTCAACAGATCAAAGATGCTCCACCTGAAGTCGTAAAGGAAGTTTGGAATGATGAGTGAAGCTACTTTACAAATCATTAAAGAATTAAACGAGAATAGTGTTAAGACTTTGAATGGTCAAGATCCATATATTCTGTTGAAGATTTTGCTTCATTACCAGGATAATCTTCATCCAGTCTTCAGCTTATAGTTCCATATTTTATAGAAAAATATGATTATTGGGTAGCAGGGACTATACGCTCCTGCCCACGGAAATTAATTCCAACTTCATCCCAATAGAAACCAGTTCTATTCTTATGAAGTAGACGCTCCTTGGTACCTATTGGTCTAAGGTTAGCAGCAATATTACAAGCAGCGTTAACGTCAGCATCCATTGTATTAAAACATTGATTACACGTAAACTCCTTACCTTTCCTATTGCCACGACGTACCCAACCACATGAACTGCAACGTTGAGAAGTATAAGTAGGACTAACATATTCGACTTGGACACCAAGTTTTTCACATGTCAATTCTAATTTACTTTTGATCTCTGAATATGTCCATCGGTTTAAAAACTTACTTGTTCGTTTTCCTTTACGAACATTCTTTATCTTTTCTAATTTCAAGGTTTTTACATTTTTCAAATTCAATTGATTGATATTCCAATTTATGAAATTAGTTCTTTGTTGCTGAATTTTATTGTAACCTTTACTTCCTTTTTTCTTTCTATTTAACTTATTGATTATTTTTTTGAATGTCCAACCATGTTCGTTTTTTTCTTTAAATTGTCCATTACTTGTGGTTGCAACTGAATTGATTCCAATGTCCAATCCTATTGTATTACCTTTTACTTTCTTTTTGACTTCACTTTCGAACATAAAAGTAACATGTTTGGCATTAAGTCTAATTCCTGTTTTGATTTTACCATTTAAAGAATTAAAATGTTTTGTTTTCTTTAACGGAATTTCTATTTTTAATTTGTTTCCTAAACTTGAAAATATCAACCAAATATCAAAACTTGTTTTGTTTTCAAAATTGGTTTTAACAAATCTACTATCAAGTTCAGGATTCAAATATTTAATATTCGGTTTTTCGTTTTTAGTTATAAAGGATTTTAACTTTTTTGCTTTTTTGAATAATCTTTTTTCAATAAGTTTTTCGTAAACATATTGTCTTTCTTTATTTTTCTTTTTTGTTCCACGAATTATTCCACTTGCTTGTTTTGCAGCACATTGTATTGCTCTTGCACTTAACCAAGTAGTTGCTTTATTTGTAATTTCTTTAGGAAGAAGTTTGGGAATACCACTTTCATTCCAAAGTAAATCAATGAAGAATTGTGTGACTTTCTTGTATTCATCAATGAATGAAATTAAGTTTTGTTTCTTTTCTTTGTTAGAAAATTTTGTACTTAATTTAGAGGATCTAATCATTTTGTAGTTCCTCGATTATTTTTTCTGTTTTTCTTTTGCTTCTTCTTTGTCCGTAAATTTTAGCACAGAAACATGTAATAATTGAAACAAAATCTTCTATAATATTTTCTTTTTCATCATCTGAATTATTGAGAATAATTATTTCACAGTCAAATTTATCACAAGCAAGTTTGATGTATTCGAATCCGAATCTTGTTAGTCGATCTTTATGCTCAACAACAATTTTTGTTGCTTTACCTTGTTCTATCAATTTCTTCAACTTTGGACGTTGATCATTAATACCACTTCCAATTTCCTTGATTTGTTCTTCGACAATCCAACCTTTTGCATTACAGAATTCGGTTAATCTTTTTGATTGATTGTCAAGGTTTGTTTTATTTTCACTTGAACTAACTCTTGAATAAGTTGCAATATGTTCTATATTTGGTTCTGATTGATGAGCATCTGGAATGACAACTGTACCTGTTGGTA